>OIGD01002770.1_pt1 | contig 12936 bp, 10 predicted proteins | sample 1582211 | NCBI WGS metagenome assembly OIGD01 (sample SAMN04414078, study PRJEB24778) | human gut metagenome | material: faecal | host: Homo sapiens
TTCAATTGAAAGAGAATCCACCGTATATGAATTATATGAATTCTTAACCGCTTCCATAACATCAATAAGGGTTTTACTGCCGATTGCAAAGCCTATACGAAGCCCCGCAAGTGAGCGTGATTTTGAAAATGTACCGGTCACAAGCAGATTTTCATATTTCTCAATAAGCGAAACACTTGATGTGCCGCCGAAATCAACATATGCTTCGTCAATAATAACAACGCTGTCATTATTATAATCAAGTATTTTTTCTACAAAATCAAGCCCCTCGCCAAGCGAAGTAGGTGCATTGGGATTAGGAATAACCACACCGCCGTTTTGCTCTTTATAATCTTCGGGATTTATCCTGAAATTATCATCCACCGGGTAAGTTTTATACTTAATGCCGAAAAGAGAACACCAAACGGGATAAAAACTGTATGTTAAATCAGGATACACAATCGGCTTATCGCTGTTAAAAAACGATTGAAAAGCAACCGCAAGCACATCGTCAGAGCCGTTGCCGACGAATACATTTTCAACCCCAACCCCGTAAAACTTTGCAATAGCCTCTTTAAGCTTTGTTGAATTTGCATTTGGATAAAAGCGCAAATTATTTGCATCAAAGCTTTTAAGCACAGCCATTGCTTTTGGTGACGGAGGATATGGATTTTCATTTGCATTTATTTTAACTATATTTTTATCCTTACTTTGCTCCCCCGGAATATAAGGTTCGATATTTCTTAAATTTTTGATCCAATCTCTGCTCATATCTTCACCCCAAACTATCTTACTTTAACTCTTTTAACTTTTGACCAACTTCCGTAAACTTTGTTTTTATTTTCATCAAGCTTGTAAGCACGAACACGAACATAATATCTCTTTCTGCTTTGTGCTGTTTTGATAGTTACACGAGTTGATTTGGTAGTTTTTGTTTTAAAATTATATTTGAAATTTCTATGAGTAGACCACTGGTATTCATAACCGGTGGCTTTCACTTTTTTGAATGAATATGTGATTTTGCGTCTGCTTCGGCTTTTAACTGATTTGTTTGAAACCCTCTTTGGCGTTGTTACCGTGCTGAAAACATCGCTTTCTTCGCAAGCTACATTCGCCTTATTTGCACGAACTTTAAACTTATACTCGCTTGCATCTTTAAGGCCGGTTACCTTAAATGTATTTTGATTATTAAATGTTTGACCTATGAATTGATATTCATTTGCCTGTGCATCATATTTAAAAATATTATAGCTTTCGCATCCGTCTATCAAATACCATGATAAAGTAAGTGATGTATTTTTCCTTTTACTTGCTTTTATGCCGCTGATTTTAGTTCCCGTAGTTTTGCCCGATACATAATTTGATACTTCGCCCAAAAATGCTCTGTTTGATGAATCAACACCCTGCGCACAAACGGTGATTATATACTGATTACCTGCAATCAGCCCGTCAATAGTACCGCCTGTCCCGTAAACAGTCTGCTTAAAGGTTGCGTCATTATTTAAACTTTCTGCAGTGATAACATAAGACTGCGCGCCCAAAACCTCATTCCAGGTTAAGCTTAACGAATTATCCGTACTTGAAACATACTTAACGCCGCTAACCCTGTTAGGTACAATATTAAATGTATATATTTGCTTTAAATCTTTATACTTTCCGATACCTTTTAAAGTAATGCGTGCTTTGCCGATATTCACATTATTGCTGTAAGTCAATGTGTAATCCACATCTTTTACAAGTTCATTTCCGTTTACCACAACAGGCGCAATATCACATTGAATAGGCTGGCCGGTATATACCCTTGTGCCGATAAATGTTGCATCCTCACCCTTGTACCAAAAGTTAATATCAACATTGCCTTTCATACCTTTAACTCTTCCTCTTGAGGTATGCTGCCAAAATTCATAATTGCCCTTGTAATTCGTCTTTTTGCTGTAATTTGCAAGCCAAATTTTATAGCTTTGCGAAATATCATTAGGATATAAATGCTCTAAAAAGAAATTTTCGCTGGCATAAATGCAAGCGTCATATCCCGCATTTGATACGGTGTTTAAAAATGCGAGCGCATTAGCTGTCATTTTGGTTTTTGAAAGCTTTGCGCTGTCAAGCCTGCCCGCTCTTGTATCTGCAAATTCATAGTCAAAAACAACGGGCATAGTCAATTCATACCCTTTTATGGCTTTTAAAAGTGCGTTTTCTTCTTTCTTCGCTTCTTTTACGGTTTTAGCCTGCGAATACCAGTAAACACCTACCATAAGCCCTGCTTTTGTTGCGTCTTTGATATATGTTTTGTATTTCTTATCATAATTAAGCGAAAAGCCCGACTTTGTATATCCTGTGTATCCCACACGAACAAAAACATATTTTATTCCGTCTTTTTTTACCTTTTTAAAATTGATTTTTCCGTTATGGTGTGAAATATCCATACCGTAAATCAAATCTTTATCATCAAATCTTGATGCGTGGGTATATGTAATACCTGTGTACTTGCTTTTGGTTTTAACACTTGCAAATGCACACGGTGCCTGAAACAGCATAGCAAACACAAGCATTACCGAAATTATTTTGCTAATCTTTTTCATTTTCTCTCCTTTTATTATCCCTTTTGTTTTTTACTGTACCAATAATTTAAATCAACATATTTGCTTTCAATACTGTCGCTTTTACCCGTTCTTGAATACTGCCAAATATGATACGGACTTGAAGTTGAAACACTTTCGTTATAATCTGCCACCCAAACAACAGTGCTTTTAGGCAGCTTCTTTGTGTTTATATCATTATCATAAAGATATGATGATGCATAAACACCCGGAATGTAACCAAACTTTTCAATCTTTTCGCAAAATGCTTTTATAGTTTTTGTACATTCGGCTTTTGAAAGTGACGCTTCCCACATTCTGCCGGTGTTATCCCCGTTTTCATCAATCGGGTATTCATAATCTATCACAACAGGCAAATTAGGCTTGTACATTGCAACTGTTTTAATAACAAATCTTGCCTCTTCCTCTGCCTCTTTTTCATCAACTGCCTGCGAATAAAAATATACGCCGAACGGTATTCCGGCTTTTTGCGCATTTTTTAAATTATCTTTAGCGCATTTATCGGTGCATATTTTACCTGTTCCGTATCCTCGATACCCAACACGGATAAATACAAAATCAACCTCGTCTTTTAATGCCTGCCAATCAATCTTTCCGTTATGCTCGGATAAATCATATCCCCTTGCCCTGTCCTTGCCGAAATCATAGCAAGCAGTTTCATTTCCGTAAAACGAAAGCAAAATGCCTGTTACCCCAAGCACCACGGCAAGCAAGACGCAAACACCTGCAATAATTTTACTTTTTTTATTTATTTTTCCGGTCTTTTTCGACTTCGCTTTTAAAGCCATATTCTATACCTCTTTTTAACAATAGAAATATATTATCACAATAGATAAATAAAATCTACACAAAAAACATAAAAATAAATATTTGTTTATTTGTTAAAATATGGTATAATCAAAACATCTAATAACAGATAATAAATTGAAAAGGAGTGTATTTATGAAAAAAGTTATTAGTTTATTTCTTTCTGCTATGATGATTTTGACATCTGTGCTTTGTGTCAATTTTTCAGCATTTGCGAAAGATATTGAAAGCGGCTCAATTAAATTGGGTAAAAACACAGTAAAAGCAAGTGAATTAGTTTACTATGAAGATGAACTTAATGAAACAAATTCAACTTATTATTGGTACTCTTTTGTACCTGATGAAACTGCTGTTTACAAGTTTGAATCACATTACACCGTAAGTGATAATACCGACCCTATGATTTATCTTTGCGATAAGAATAAAAATGAAATCGCCGATTATGATGATATTGGTGGCAGCGAAAACCGTAATTTCAGACTTCAAACATCACTTATAAAAGGTGAAACATATTACTTATATTTTCAGGAATATAATGATTTAACTTCATTTGAATTCACCGTTGATAAAACACAAATCAACTTTTCATTCACCCTTGCCCAAAAGCACACTTTAACCCGAGGTTATGACAGCAGTATATATACTGATGATAACGGTGATGAATATGATTACTATAATTTAGGCAAAGTAATTTCCAGCGAAGGCAACACCATTACCGAAACTAAAGAAGACGGAACAAAAGTTACATACACCTGCAAAAACACCAAAGCAAACGAAGATGATGAAGATAATTTCAGCTTTGTTGACAGCAACGGAAATCATTTTGATTATGAGCTGGACTTTTCTACTTCGCAAAGCAAAAATCATCTTAAACCGGGCAATGATGTTCAATGTTCTTTCAGAGTATACAATATAGATGTTCCTTTCACAGTTGATATTGATGAAAACCCAATTGATTCAATTGAATACATCGGCAACATCACTGTAAGCGATAAAGATAAACATACATATGATGACGGCGATTACTATTATGATTATACAATTTATCAGCCGGGTGCAAAAATCGTAATTCATTACAAAAACAAAACACCGGATACTTATATCTGCAAGGTTTTTTATGATGAAGACGCGAAGGATACATATTATAGTTTTATAAATGTCAATGACTCTGAAGATTGGCTTGATGTAGATTATTCAAGCGATAGCTCAAAATGGACAGCCGGTGGAAATAACTTGATATATATTATGTGCCACAGTGTTATAACCACTATACCTGTAACAGTTATTTCATCAACACCTGTGCCAAATCCAACTCCAAACCCAACACCTGCACCGTCGCCTGCACCTGCACAGCCGGCTCCTGCTCCAAGCACTTCAACTTCAGCTCCGGCAGCGCAAACAACAACACAGCCGGCAGCACCTAAAAATAATAAAAAGGTAAAAGTTGCTTCTGCAAAGGCAGGCAAGAAATCAGTAAAAGTAACTTGGAAAAAGGTTAAGGGTATAAAAGGATACCAAATTCAGTATTCAACAAACAAGAAGTTTAAAAAGGGTAATAAAACAATTACCGTTAAAAGCACAAAATCAACTTCTGCAACAATTAAGAAGCTTAAAAGCAAGAAAAAATACTATGTACGCATGCGCACATATAAAATAGTAAACGGAAAGAAAGTTTACTCGGCTTGGTCAAAAGCTAAAAGCGTTAAAGTTAAATAATTCAAAAAAGCGGCTTGAACTTAAAGTTCAAGCCGCTCATTTTATAATATTCAGTTTCTTTCAGGTGGAGTGTAAAGGTGAATTCTGCCCGCATCATTAAAGGCTTTTAAAGTCATAACGCAAATAGGAACGATAAACATACCCATAAAACCGAAAAGCTTTAATCCAAAGTAAAGGCCCGCAAGGGTAACAAGCGGATTAACACCGAGTGAATCGCCCACGATTTTAGGCTCAATATACTGGCGAATTACCGTAATAACAGCGTACAAAATAAGCAAGCCTACGCACTGCCCAACATTGCCCGTAACAAGTGCGATAAGCGACCACGGAATAAGAATACCGCCCGAACCTGCAACAGGAAGAATATCAAACACCGCAATACAGATTGCGATAACGAAAACATAGCTGTTTTTCATAACGCCGATTAAATTAAGGATAGTTAAACCAAGGAAGTTTTCGCAAAATGTGATAAACATAATAAGCCCGTAAGCCCTGCACATTTTAAGAATAGTTGATGAAAAGATTTTTTTAGTTTCACTTAAAAGATTTTTATGCTTATCAGGAAGTTGAAGTTTAATAAATTTAACTACCTTTTTATAATCCTTTGTAAAAAGTATCCACGCAATAATTCCGATTACAACGCTGATTAAAATTGACGGAATATTTTTAACCACGCTGTACACACCGCTGATTCCGTTTGACAGGCCGGAAGTAATTGAACTCATATTTATTCCGAGTTTTGATACATCAAAATCATTTATAAGATTGCCGAAAAACTGTGTTATACTTTCCGACACGCTTGTATAAATACTGTCAGGCAAAAATTTAATGGCTTTTAAAATTTCATTTTGCAGAGTAACAAGAAAAGTCGGCAAATCATTAAGCTGCTCGCCTAAAAAAGAAATGAAATTACCTATTTCTCTAAACAAAGCCGCAATAACCGAAATAACAGGGCCTAAAATAATTGCAACGCATAAAAGCACAAGAACGATTGACCAAAAAGAATGCATTTTATTTTTAGTCTTTTTATCAAGCCAGCCAAGCGGCCTTTGCAAAATCACTGCAAAGAAAAACGAAAGCAAAAACGGTGCAGCAATAACGAAACAATATTTAAAAAACACATAAACAAGACCTATAATTGCCATAACAAAAACAAGGTCAATTAAAAAATCTCTCCTTTTTGCTACTTTTGGATTCATATACAATACTTCCTTTTGTTAAATATATACATTATTTTAATGTAAAACAGGCGGTTAATCAAGTAATTTTGATAGAAATTAAGATTTTTTTAAATTTATACTTGATACTTCTTAACTTTTTTGTTAATATATAGAAAGTGTTTTTCACAGTAACACAACTGTGCGCACACGGAGGACACATTTTATTATGGAAAAGATAAATTTCTATTTAATAAATGCAAGCATAGTGCCTGACATATATAAAAAAGTAATAAAAGCCAAAAGCCTGCTTGCAAGCGGTGAAGCAAAAAGTGCATCACAAGCGGCAAAAATGGCAGATATATCACGAAGCGCATACTATAAATATAAAGATGCGATTTTTGAATATCACGGCGACGACAGCAATGACACAGCCACAATCAACGCAAAACTTATGGATAATGCCGGCGTGCTGTCATCACTTATGGCGGAGCTTTATAAAGCCGGGGCTAATGTATTATCTGTTAACCAGAGTGTTCCTATTCATTCGGTAGCAGATGTTTCCGTAACTGTACGAATTGCCGAAATGGCAATTACAAAAAAGGAGTTACTTAATTCAATAGAAAAAATCGACGGTGTAAATTCCGTTGTTTTATCATAGGAGGTAGAAAATATGAAAGTTGCTGTAATGGGCTACGGAACAGTAGGTTCAGGTGTAGTTGAGGTAATTGAACATCACAGTGATATTATTCCAAAAAGAACAGGTGGCAAAACACTTGAAATTTCACACATTCTTGATTTGCGTGATTTTCCAAATGACCCACATAAAGATTTATTTACCAAGGATTTCAACGATATTTTAAATGACGATGAAACCAAAATTGTTGCTGAAACAATGGGCGGGGTTAACCCGGCATTTGATTTCACAATGAAGCTTCTTAAAGCAGGTAAAAGCGTTGTAACATCTAACAAAGAGCTTGTTGCACAAAGAGGACTTGAGCTTTTACAGGCTGCGGAAGAAAGCGGAGCAAACTATTTGTTTGAAGCAAGTGTAGGCGGCGGAATTCCTATTATTCGCCCGCTTTGCCAGTGCCTTGCCGCTAACTATATTGAGGGCATTGCAGGTATCTTAAACGGTACTACAAACTTCATTCTTACTATGATGATTGAAGAGGGAATGTCATTTGAAGAAGCACTTAAAATAGCGCAGGAAAAAGGATATGCGGAAAAAGACCCTACCGCCGATGTTGAAGGCCACGATGCATGCAGAAAAGTTTGCATTCTCGCTTCCCTTGCATTTGGCAAGCATGTATATCCAAATCAGGTTGAAACCGAGGGTATTACAAAGATTTCGCTTGAAGATGTATCATACATCGAAAATGCAGGCGGTGTAATCAAACTTCTCGGCCAAATCAAATATATTAACGATAATGAAATCGCCGCATTTGTAAGCCCTGCTGTTGTATATAACGGTTCACAGCTTGCAAGCGTTAAAGATGTTTTCAATGCAATCCTTGTAAGAGGTGATGCAGTCGGCGATGTATGCTTCTACGGCCCGGGTGCCGGCAAGCTTCCTACCGCTTCCGCTGTTGTAGCCGATATTATTGACTGTGCAAAGCACAGTGACAGAAAGAAGATTTTTGGCTGGGGTGAAGGCTCGGAAAACTATGTAGTTGACTACAAAGAAAAGATTGAAATGCCGTTTTATGTTCGTGCAAAAGCAACTCCAAATGAAGTAAATTCAAAATTTGCGGATGTTAAGTTCCTTTCAAGAAAAGGCCAGCCAAGTGACGAAGTTGCATTTATCACAGATTATATGACAGAAAACGAGCTTAACAAAAAGCTTGACGGTATGAATGTTATCAACACAATTAAAGTTACAAACTACTAATCAATATAATTTTCGGAGGATTACAAATCTATGGGACTTATTGTTCAGAAATTCGGTGGTTCTTCAGTAGCAAACGCCGAAAGAGTAATGAATGTTGCTCGCATTGTTACCGAAACATACAAGCAAGGCAATGATGTTATTGTTGTTGTATCGGCACAAGGTGATACCACTGACGACCTTATTGAAAAGGCAAACGAAATCAACCCAAAAGCAGCTAAAAGAGAGATGGACCAGCTTTTAACCGCAGGTGAGCAAATTTCTATTTCACTTCTTGCTATGGCAATTGAAAAGCTCGGTTTTCCTGTAATCAGCCTTTTAGGATGGCAGGCAGGATTTAACACAAATTCAATCTACACCTCGGCAAGAATTAAAAACATTAAGCCTAACAGACTTCAGGCTGAAATTGCAAAGCGCAACATAGTTGTAGTTGCAGGTTTCCAGGGTATTAACAGATATGACGACCTCACCACATTGGGCAGAGGCGGTTCAGACACATCGGCAGTTGCAATTGCAGCAGCACTTAAAGCCGATAAATGCCAAATCTTTACAGATGTTGAAGGTGTTTACACCGCTGACCCGAGAAAAGTTGAAAATGCAAAGAAGCTTAAAGAAATCACATATGACGAAATGCTTGAACTTGCAACACTCGGCGCACAGGTACTTAATAACCGTTCAGTAGAAATGGCTAAAAAATACGGCGTTGAACTTGAAGTTTTATCATCATTAAACCCGGTACCGGGTACAATCGTTAAGGAGGTAACAAAAATGGAAAAAATGCTTATTAGGGGCGTAACAAAGGATAAGGATGTAGCACTCGTATCAATTCTCGGCTTGCAGGATACACCGGGCATTGCTTTTAAAATCTTTTCAAAGCTTTCTGCTAAAGAAATAAATGTTGATATTATTCTTCAATCTTTCGGCAGAGACGGAACAAAAGATATTGTATTCACCGTAAGCAAAGATAACGGTCCTGTTGCTGTTGAAATTCTTGAAAGCTTCCTTGATAACTGCAAAATCGTTTGCAACACCGAAGTTGCAAAGGTTTCAATCGTAGGTGCAGGTATGGAAACACATCCGGGTACAGCATCAAAAATGTTTGAAGCTCTTTATGAATCAAACATCAACATTCAAATGATTTCAACATCAGAAATCAAAATTTCTGTAATTATCGACGCTGAAAATGCTGACAGAGCAGTATCTGCTGTTCACAAGGCATTTATTCCAAATGACTAATCGGTAAAATATTAGGCTGTTTCGCAATGAATGTGAAACAGCCTTTTTTGTTTACTGTTTTTTAATTATTGATTTATTTCTTGTTTTTAATTATTATATATAGTATAATAAATAGTATAATAAATTTAAATATTGATATTGATATAGAAACGGTGCAAAATGAAAATACTTACTATTGGCGATATTGTTTCAAAACAAGGATGTGAATATTTAAGAAACACTCTCCCCTCTCTTAAGCGTGAGCTTGGGGCAGATATTGTAATTGCAAACGGTGAAAACTCGGCAGTCGGTAACGGAATTTTACCGCAAAGTGCAGAATTTATACTTGACTGCGGCGTTGATTTAATCACACTGGGCAACCACAGCTTAAAAAGGCGCGAAATATACGATTACCTTGATTCTCCCGCTCCTATAATCAGGCCGGCAAACTACCATTCAAGCGCACCGGGCAGAGGAATGGAGATAATAGACAAAGGCTTTTGCAAAATAGCGGTAATCAATCTTCAGGGTGCAGTTTACCTTGACCCTATTGAAAATCCGTTTTCCGTAATTGATAAATTGACTGAAAGTGCAAAAGACCAAGGTGCAAGCATAATTATAATTGATTTTCACGCTGAAGCAACTGCCGAAAAAAGAGCAATGGGATTTTATGTTGACGGTAAAGTTTCGGCAATTTTCGGCACACATACCCACACACAAACAAGCGATAACCAAATTTTGCCTAACGGCACGGGATATATAACGGATATTGGAATGACCGGCCCATATTACAGTGTTTTAGGCGTAGCACCGAGTTGCGCAATCGAAAAACTTAAAACGGGGCTTCCTACCCGCTTTGTTAACGAAGACGGGGTTTGCGTGCTTGAAGGATGTTTATTTGATATTGACGAAAAAAGCGGAAAAACCGTTAATACTAAACTTATCAGGAGGTAACTATGGCGAAAAAAATATTCGCTTTAATTATGGCGGCAGTTTTGATTTGCTGTGCTTTCACCGGCTGTTCGCCGCAAAGCAGTGAAAACAAAGCAAGCGACACTGTTTTGGCAACTAAAAAAGTTACCGATAATTCTAACTTTAAATTAAGCTATACTCAATCTGACAGCCTTGACCCATTCAAAGCCAAAACGCAAAATAACCAAGTGCTTGCTTCACTTGTGTTTGAATCGCTTTTTGACCTTGATGAAAGCTATGAACCGATTTTGAATATCGCTTCATCCTACGAATTTACCGATAGCAAAACCATAAAAGTTAAATTTAATACAAACATTGCATTTTCAAACGGTTCGCCGCTTGAAGTTGAAGATATAATTTATTCTTTTAATGCGGCTAAAAAATCACCGGCTTACGGTAACAGTTTAAAATATTTTGACTATGCGTCAAGAAATGCAGAAGACTGTGTGGTTTTTTACCTTAAAAAGCCAAATCCGAATGCAGTTAATCTTTTAACATTTCCGATTGCAAGCACAAATGATGATGAAAACGGTTATCCAATCGGAAGCGGAAGATACAAATATGTAAAAAAAGACAGCAAAACTTATTTAAAAGCAATTGTAAGTGACAACTTCAACCCATATATTACAACAATAAATCTTGTTAACATTGCATCGGCAGATTCAATTGACAATGCGGTTAACATCGGCAATATTTCATACGCTTTTCGTGATTTAAGTTCAAGTGTAAACAAGCGAATCACCTGCACTAAAAAGCTTGTAAATATGAATAATCTTGTTTATATCGGAATAAACTCATTATCGGGAATAACCGCAAATGCACAAATCAGAAAAGCAATTTCACTTGCGTGTGACAGAACAGTATTTGCACAAAGTGCATATAACGGATATGCCACTGCGGCAACATCACCGTTTAATCCGCAGGCTTCAATCGCACAAAATGTTAAAATTTTCTCAAGCGAAGCTGATTCAATAACTGCAAAGCAGGCATTAAACCAAAGTATGATTGATTCAAAAAAACTAAATATCAACATTTTGGTTAATAAAAATAACAACCGCATTGCGTGCGCAACCCTGCTTAAAAATCAGCTTGAAGCAATCGGATTTACGGTAACAATTGATGAAGAGGGCACAAAGGAATACACAAGGCGAGTTAAAAATACGGAATTCAACCTTTATATCGGCGAAGTAAAGCTTTCTGACGATATGTGCTTATATCCGTTTTTTGATGATAAATCAGGCGGAGTAAGATATGGGATTGACAATGAAAATTTGACTTGCGACGACCTTTATTCTGCCTATCTTGCAGGTGAATGTGACCTTGGCAAGTTTATACTTGCTTTTAACGAGGAAATGCCGTATATTCCTCTTGTATACAAAAAAGGAATGATATGCTATACTAAAGCCATGAGTGGCGATATGCAGGGTTATTGGGGTAACTTTTTCTCAAATATCGACACTTGGCGTTTTGAATAATTATAACGGAGGTAATACTTATGATAAAGCTTGAAAATCCAAACGGATTTATTGAAGTAACTAACAATTATTTTGCCAATCTTGTAGGCCGAGCTGCGCAAAGCTGTTTCGGCGTAACAGGAATGGTTAATTCAAATGCGTACCAAAGCATAAAATCCGTATTGAAAAATAAAAGTGCAAAAGAAAATTTAGACCAGGGCGTAACAGTAAAAAGCATAAATGAAGATTTAATTATTGAACTTCATATTTCTGTTTCATACGGTGTTAATATCAGCGCAATTGTTGAAAGCATAGTAAATAAAGTGCGCTACACAGTTGAAGAAGCAACTGATTTAAAAGTATCAAAAGTCAATGTGCACATTGACGCACTCAACTAAGTTAATAGGAGATTTTAATAAATATGATTACAGGTTTACTGTTTAGAGATTCTATTATCTCTGCTGCAAATAATATTTCAAACAGCAGGCAGGCTGTTGATGCGCTCAATGTATTCCCTGTTCCTGACGGTGATACAGGCACAAATATGAGTATGACTATTACTGCCGCCGCTAAAGAAATGGCAACGCTTGCCGATGATTGCACAATTGAAGAAGCATCATCAAAATGCGCGTCTGCCCTTTTAAGAGGTGCAAGGGGTAATTCAGGTGTTATTCTTTCACTTATTTTCAGAGGTTTTTCAAAAGGCTTCAGGGGTTTGGAGTCGGCAGGTGCAAAAGATCTTGCAAATGCACTTAAAGAGGGTGTTGACGCAGCGTACAAAGCTGTAATGAAACCTACCGAAGGAACTATTTTAACAGTAGTTCGCCTTGCAAGTGAAGCTGCACAGGAAATGGCAAAAATTCAGGACGACCCGCTTGAAGTCGGCTTTGCGGCATTGACTGCGGCAAAAGAAGCACTTGCCAAAACACCGGAGCTTTTACCTGTTCTTAAAAAAGCCGGTGTAGTAGATGCAGGCGGACAAGGTCTTGTACTTGTTTTTGAAGGAATGGAAAGTGTTTGGCGAAACGGTGTTATAGTTCAGCCGATTGACGGTTCTGGCGTTACACCTGTTTCAATGCCTTCAAAATCAACTGTTGCAAATGCATTTTGGCTTATTATGTGGATAATCATTATATTTGTTCTTGTAA
>OIGD01002777.1_pt1 | contig 12923 bp, 11 predicted proteins | sample 1582211 | NCBI WGS metagenome assembly OIGD01 (sample SAMN04414078, study PRJEB24778) | human gut metagenome | material: faecal | host: Homo sapiens
TAGTGAAGCTGCACTGGGGAAATCAGATAATTTGCTGCGCATTGCCGAAATTCAAAAACTTCTCAAAATTATACTTGACAATAGGGATATTGCATAGTATAATAAAGGCACAACAGAAACACAGAAACCCGAAACCACGAAAGGAAGGTAAATACTTATGTTAAACAAATTCTTAGTCTCAGGCAGATTGACTGCCGATCCCGAAATCAAGACGATCGTGGCGTTTGCCCCTGCGGTGCGCGTCACGCTCGGGGAAAACTTCGGAGTCGAGTCCGGCGTCAATCTTGAGGGCAAAATCATCACGGCCTTAAAGATGATGGGCGCGGACTACGTCTGCGACATCAACTGGGGGGCCGACGTCACCATCATGGAAGAGGGGAGCGAACTGCTGGAGCGCCTCACCAAGAAAGGCACTTTGCCCATGATGACAAGCTGCTGCCCGGGCTGGGTGAACTTCGTGGAAAAGATTCATCCGGAGATGATCCCCAATCTCTCGACAACACGCTCGCCTCAGGGCATTTTCGGGTCGTTGGCGAAAACCTGGTTTGCCAAGGAGCACGGCATTGCCCCCAAGAAGCTGCGTTTCATCTCCATCATGCCCTGTACGGCCAAAAAGGATGAAATCAAGCGTCCGCAACTCATGAAGGGCTATGAGCAGGACACGGACCTCGTTTTGACGGTGCGTGAATTCACGCGTCTTCTGCAGCGCCAGGGCATCAACCTCGCCAAACTCGAGGAAAGCACCTTTGATTCGCCCTTTATGAGTGAAAACACCGGCGCGGGCGTCATTTTCGGCGCGACCGGCGGCGTGATGGAAGCGGCATTGAGAACCGTTTACTTTAAGGCGACCGGCCGGGAATTGGGCCCCGTTGACTACGAACCCGCGCGCGGCATGGCCTGGATTAAGAGTGCGGAAATCGACCTCGAGAAACTCGGCAAAGTCACAATTGCCGTGGTCCACGGGCTAGCGAACGCCGAAAAAGTGTGCGCCGACATCGCCGCGGGCAAATGCGCCTTTGACTTCATTGAAGTCATGGCGTGCCCCGGCGGCTGCATCGGCGGGGGCGGCAACATGCGCGTCAAGAATAACTACATGAATCTCGCGGAAAAACGCATCGCCGGGATTTATGCGGTGGATAAGACGCGCCAGATCCGCCAGAGCCACAACAACCCCGATGTGATTCGGCTTTACAAGGAGTTTTTGGTCAAGCCCCTGTCGCACACCGCCGAAGACCTCCTGCACACGCACTACACGGACCGTAAGAAGGGGCCGCAGGAGCTCTCCATCCGCAACATCTGGCAACGCGTCAAGCTCGGGTAATCCCGCGGCCCGCTGTCAGCCCGGCCTGTCCGTTTCGTTTCGAAGCGGGCAGGCTTTTTAGTGAACGTAAATTCATAATTTGTGCAACGCATTTTCATCCGGCCTGAAAATATAATATTTGAATTGTGTCAACCCACTCCGGAAGTGTTTATGCGCGGGGCGCCTTTTGCCGTTGCGGCTTTCATCTGCTTATTCCTGGCCGGCCCCGCGGCCGCTCAGTACGACCCGCTGCCTGCCGGAATGCGTGCGGATGCCCCTGCCGGTGACGCTTCCGTCACCGCCCGCCCGGTTCTGAAAGTCGCACTTTTATCCTATTCGCCGCCCTGGTACGACGCGTCCTTTACCGATGAAACCATCCGGTTTCTCGCGTGGAAAATGCCGCAGTACCGCTTTGAGGTAACCTGGCTTGAGGCGGAAAACTTCAATAAAACCCTTGCCAAGGGCGAAGCCGACATCGTGGCCGCACCCACGGCCCTTCTGCAACTTCAGACCGCGGGCCGCTACCGCGACCTCGTGACGCTCGTCTCTAACGACGCCGACACCAATAACGCGCATGCCGCGGCCGTCATCACCAAGACCGGCCGAACTGACATCACCGCCCTTAAAGACCTCACCGACAAGCGGGTGGCCTCCGTCACAAGCGAGCTTTCGCCCGGGATTCTTGAGGTCGCCCTGGAACTTGTGAGCCGCGGCATCAACGCGGAAACCTTTTATAAGCGCCTTATCCGCGTTGAGCCTCTGCGCATGCGCAAAGTCGTGGAGATGGTACAGAAAGGCGAGGTTGATGCCGGAATCGTCCGGGCCTGTTTTTTGGAAGACCTCACGCGCGCGGGAAGCGGCGACATCACCGCAGGGTTGAGGAGCGCACCGGTGACGGTCTCACCTGCCGTCACACAACGCGCACCTACCCGGGCTGGGTGCTTGCGGTCGAAAGGCGAATGAACGAAACCGCCGCCCGCGACATCACGGCGGTGCTTCTGACCAAACCCGCCAACGCCTGGGGCCAGTACTGGAGCATTGTCACGGACTACGGCGCGGTTGACGCTCTTCTCAAGGACTTAAAGCTCGGGCCCTACAAAAACCTGGGTGAAGTCAGTTTCACCGAGCTCACCAAAAAATACTGGCCTTTGGCGGTTCTGATTCTCATTGCGCTCACGGGCCTTCTGGCGCACGGCATTATTCTCGAAAAACTCGTGCGGCACCGTACCCGGGAACTCGAAAACGCCAACGCCGAGCAAAAAAGGGCCGAGCGCGAGGCCTTTGAAACCCATGAGCAGCTCGATGCCCTTCAGAGAGCCAGAGCCGTCGGGCAGATCTCCAGCCTTGTCGCGCACGAGATCAAGCAGCCTTTGGCGGGCATTCAGAACCTCTCGCGCGGCGTTTTGAGGCGGCTCGAAGACAGCGACAACCCTGACGAGGAGCTCTGCAAAGCCGTGGATGCGATCGGCGCCGAGGCCGCGCGTGCGGGCGAAATCATTGACCGCGTCCGCTCCTACAGTAAGGGTAAAAACGAGCGGCGCAACATTTCAGTGAAAAGCGAAATTCTCAGAATCACTCAGCGCTTCTGCCTTTCCGGCAAAGCCGCGGGCGTTCAGATTCTTTTGGGGCACCTCGAAGACGCCGCGGTCTACATCGACCCCATTGACTTTGAGCTCATCATCGTGAATCTCCTTACGAACGCCTCTCAGGCCGTGCAGGGCGAAGCCAAAGCCAAGGTTGAGGTCTCAAGCACCGTCACAGGCGGACGCATTGAAGTCCGGATCCGTGATAACGGCCCCGGTGTCGACGCTGAAACACTCACCAAACTCGGCCGCAGCGTGATGGCCTCAAGTAAAGCCGGCAGTCTCGGCATGGGTTTAACCCTCGTGCACCGGCTCTGTGAAAACTGCGTGGGGCAGTTAAGTTTCACGCTTAATACCCCGGAAAAGGGCCTCACGGCACACGTGCTGCTGCCCGCGGCCCCCGCTTGCGACACACCGCAGCACAAACCCGACGGAGTCGACCCATGATGCCGGGCGAAAATGAAAATATCCTCATCCGCGTGGTGGACGACGATGCCCATATGCGGGGCTCTCTGGAATTCATGCTCACCGCAGAAGGCTTTGCGGTTAAAACGTACCCGAGCGCGCAGGCCTTTTTAACCGACGATGCGCCCTCGCGCCCCGGGTGCCTCATCCTGGACGTCAAAATGGACGGGATGACCGGGCTTGAACTTCAGGAAGAGATGATCCGGCGCGGCATCCGCCTTCCCGTTGTCTTTTTGTCCGCCCACGGCGACATTGATATGGCGGTGGACACGATGCAGAGAGGTGCCGTCGCCTTTGTGCAGAAAACCGCAGATCCGGCGCGCCTGATGGAAGCCGTGTATAAGGCCGTTGCACAGACCCAAGCGAGCAAAACCGATCCGGGCGAGGCCGTTGCCCGCTGGAACACGTTGACGCCCAAGGAAAAAGACGTCGCCAAGCTTCTCGCCAAAGGGCTTTTAAACCGTGAGGTGGGAATCCGCCTTGGGGGCATCTCAGTGAAAACCGTGCAGGTGCACCGCTCTGAAATCAACCGCAAATTAGGCGTTAAGGGCGTGGTGGAACTCACAGAGGCCGTTAACCGCATCCGTGCGCTTTTAGGAGACTCTGCCGCATGAGTGAAACGCTTTCGCGCCGCGCGGTCCTCACCGGGGCCGTCCGCGGAACTCTCCCCGAAGAAGAAACCTTTGACGTCGTTGTGGTGGGGTCCGGTGCCGCAGGGCTTGCGGCCGCCCTGGAAGCCCGTAAGGCGGGGGCCGAAGTCATCGTGCTGGAAAAAATGGGCAGTATCGGCGGCAACTCCGTCATCAGTCAGGGCCTTGCGGCCGTCCCCGGCACCCCGCAGCAAAGCGAAGCCGGCATCGGAGACAACCCCGAACTCATGTTCAACGACCTTATGAAGGTCACAAAAATCAGTCATCCACACAGAATTGCGCTGCTCACGGAAAACGCCCTTGCCACCTGGCAGTGGACAATCGATGAGCTCGGCGTTCACTGGAGCCGGGGCGTGGAATACGACTACGGCCACTCGGTCAGGCGCTGCGTGGCGCTTGCCAATCAGGGTGAGGGCCTTATGAACCCCCTCGCAGAGCGCGTTTCGGCCTTGGGCGTCTCGGTCCGTCTTAATACCCGCGTCACCGGATTTCTCACCGATGACACAGGACGCGTCACGGGCGTTACGGCACTTGTGACCGACGCCGCGGGCCTTCACCCCGTTACCATTAAGGCACAGAAAGCGGTCGTGGCGGCTGCCGGAGGCTTTGGCGCGGACATCGCGATGCGGCAGATGCAGAGCTGGCGGCTCGGCCCCGGCATCAGCACGACAACCCAGCCCGGAAGCACGAGCGAAGTGATCAGGGCTCTCTCAGATATCGGCGCCTGGGTGATCCACATGCAGTACATCCACTGCGTGCCGGAAGCCTGCGCTGACGAAAAGGGGTGGGGGAGCGCCTGGAAGTTCAATCAGTATTGCGCGGCATCGCAGGGCCTCTGGGTCGTGCAGGAAACCGGACGGCGCTTTGTGAATGAAACCGCGGACAACACTACGCGCACCAACGCCGTCCTCGGTGTGATCAGTGCCGGGGAGCATTGCCTTGCGGTTGCCGACGCCCGCGCCGCGGCGCATCCGAGGTCGGCCCTGTTTAAAAAGAGTGACGTGGAGGCGCTTGTGCAGCGCGGCTTTGTACTGAAATACGCGACGCTCTCCGAACTCGCCTCAGACCTTGGCGTTCCTCTGATACCGCTTCAGGACGAAATCAGCCGCATCAATGAAACGCTTGCCGCCAACGATCCCGACGACTACCTCGGCCGGGTTTTAAGCCCCACCAATGAACTGATCGGCGAGGGGCCCTGGTACGCCTGCCGGTTTGCCGCCAAAGTCCAGCTTTGCGGCGGGGGTGTTGCAATTGATTCGCAAGCCCGGGTCTTAAGCGTCACCGATGACGCGCCGGTGCCCGGGCTTTTTGCCGCGGGCGAAATCACAGGAGGCTTAAACGGGGAGGCGCGCCTTTCCTCCTGCGGCCTTATTGACGCCTTAACCGTCGGGCGCATTGCCGGGCGCAACGCCGCGGCGGCCTGATATTTTTGCGGGCACGAAAAAAGCGGCCTGAATCCGCAAAGACACAAACCGCTTCTTTCCAACGCCGACAGGATGAGGATTTCCCTGCCGGCAGTCTTACCGACTGAGTCTGAATCAGAGGGCCTTGGCAGCGCTCTGACCGGCGATACGGCCGTTCACGAGGCAGTCAAGAATAGCGCAGGAGCCCAGACGCACGGCGCCGTGCACGCCGGAGGTGGATTCGCCGGCAGCGTAGAGGCCCTTCACAGGCTTGTTGTCGACAACGTCCAAAACGCGGCACTGCATATCGGTCACAAGCCCGCCCATGCAGTGGTGAACCTTCGGGCTCATTTCGCAGGCGTACCACGTGTCGCCTTCGAGCGGCACCTGTTCGTTGTTGATGTAACGGCCAAAGAGGGGATCGTTCTTCGCCTTCACAGCCTTGTTGAATTCATCAACGGTCTTGGCGAGCTGATCGGCCGGAATCTTCCAGTCGGCGGCAATGTCCTTCAGGGACTTGTATTGCTTCAACATTCCGCCTTCCAGGAGCTTTTCAAGCATGCCGGGACGGGCTTCCTTAAAGGCCTTGAGGTTGGCAGCCGTGCAGATGGCTACCGCCTTAAAGCCGTTGGTGTGCTCAACCATAATGGCGTCGGCACGGACCTTGCGGTTGGCAAGTTCATTCACGAAGCGCTTGCCGGAGGTGGAAACCCACAGGCCGTATTCAGCGGCACCGGACTGAGAGAAGGTCCAGCCGATACCCATGCCCTTTTCCTTGGGGTTGTTCCACGGCGTGCACTGAATCCAGTCGTTCTGGACCTGAGCGCAGCCAATGCGGCTCGTTTCACGCCAGAGTTCAGCCGTAGCGCCGGGCTGGTTCGTGGAGTCGAGGTTTGCGGCAAGTTTCGGATCCTGCATCGTGCGGTAGGCAACGTCACGGGAGAAACCGCCGTAGCAGAGCACAACACCCTTCTTTGCGCGGATAAACTGCACGCGGCCGGAACCGGCCTTCGGGAAGCGGTAGCCCTTGCGGATCTGCAAGCCAAGAACAGCACCCTTTTCATCACGGACGATGTGTTCAACGTAGGTGCGGGTTTCGACCTTGACGCCAAGCTTTGCAACCTTTTCGAGTTCCTTGGAAACGATGCCGGAGCCCGAACCGTTCTTCGTAAAGACATAACGCGGAACGCTGTGGCCGCCTTCCTGACCGATTGCATCGGGGTTGTATTCAACGCCCAGTTCCTTCACAGTCCATTCATAGTTGGACAGGGCAGAGTCGGCAACCAACTTCACCTTTTCGGGGTTATTCATGTAAAGGCCGGCAACGAGCATGTCCTTGGCAAGGAGTTCCGGAGAATCCTTAATGCCGTGCTTGAGCTGCTGGGGGCAGCCGGTAGCGGTCAGAATACCGCCGTTAATAATGGAGTTGCCGCCGGCGGTGGGCATCTTTTCCAGAACCACGCAGGAAGCACCGGCTTTCTTGGCTTCAATCGCGGCAGCCAAACCTGCAAAGCCCGACCCCACGACGACAACGTCATAGGTGGCATCCCACTTTGAGGGAACCTTGGCCTGGGTGCTCGCCTCAGCCGCACCGATAAAGCCGGCGGCGCCGAGCGCCAAAGAACCCTGAATCAAAGAACGACGGCTCATATCTGTCATTTTCTTACTTCTCCGTAATACCAAGTCCCTGTTGCCGGGGGCTTTGTTTGGAATTGTCAGGCGCGAGGCCTTGCGGCATTCGCCCGTCTTTTGACAATCCGTCATTATCTGTTCGTCAACCTCCTAGGAGGTCTGCCTTAAAGCACTGTGTTGTCACAGGAGGGACTATTTCTACGGGTTATCCCTTGGTTTAGGTGCTTTCTCTGTTGAAAGACGGCGGGTTTAGAGCGGGAAATTCGCACTGTCAGAAGAAAAACAACACTTCCTCGGGAAAGTATGTCCGTTGAACTTATTGTCTGGCTCGTGGTGGGCGCTGCCGCCGGGGACTTTATTAACGGTCTGGCCGGTTTCGGCACGGCGCTCATGTCTTTGGGCGTGTGGCTGCAATTGATGCCGCCCTGGCAGGCTGTGGCGGTCGTGGCCGCAATGTCGGCTGCAAGCGGCGTTCAGAACCTCTGGCTTATCCGCAGGGGGCTTAAGCCCGGCATGAAGAACCTCAAAAACTTCTTTACCGCCGCCTGAGGCTCTAAAATCGGGCTGATAAGAGCAGGGGATCTGATTTCCCCGATAAAACAGCGAGCGGACGGCGATGCAGGTTGCAATGGACTATGAAAGACGTTTCGGCGGCGTGGCGCGCCTTTACGGACACGAAGGGGCGGAGGCGATCGCCAAAGCACACTTTGTGGTTGTAGGCGTGGGCGGCGTCGGCAGCTGGGCAGCGGAAGCCCTGATCCGGACGGCCGCAGCCGACATCACGCTCATTGACCTCGATAACGTCGCCGAGAGTAACGTGAACCGCCAAATTCAGGCAATGGACGGCAATTTCGGCAAAGCCAAGATTGATGTTTTAAGAGACCGCGCGGCGCTCATTAACCCAAACTGCCGCCTGACACTCATTGAAGACTTTGTCAATGAGGAAAATGTCGCGGAACTTGTGGGATCCGGGGCTGTCGTTCTTGACTGCATTGACCAGGTACGGGCAAAAGCCGCTTTGATCGCGCACTGTAAGCGTGCCGGCAACTTCGTTGTGGCAAGCGGCGCAGCGGGCGGCCGCGTCAATCCCTCTCTCATTAAGATCGGAGACCTCGGGCAAATCAAGGGCGATCCCTTGCTCTCGGGCGTCCGTTACCGACTGAGAAAAGAGTACGGTTTTCCGAAGGCGGACAGTAAGGGGAGTCCGAAACCCTTTAAGGTAACGGCCGTCTATTCGGATGAAGAAGTCAAACGCCCCTTGGGGAAAGAGGCCTGCGACATGGCCTCTCAGGGACTTGCGTGTTCCGGCTACGGTTCAGGCGTTGTGGTGACGGCAACGATCGGGATGCAGATGGCAGCGGTGGCGATCAACCGCGTCGTCAGAGGCGCCTAAAGTTTGTTGACATTGTCAAGCAGAAAGTCTTTAGCGTGCGTTGAGGTCGTTATCGAGTTCGAGCGTGATGATCTGATCGGCCGGCACACCGATCTGCAGCAGATAGTCCCGGAAAAGGACACCGAACAGGTAGGATTTGCCGCAGCGCCGGATACCGGTGATGATTTTGATCTGACCGTTACCGCGGTTGGAAATCAGGCGTTGAGGCTTCGTGTTCGTTCAATGAGCATTTGGCTATCCGACAAAAGGGACCGGTTCGTGAGGAGATTTTTAACAGAGCAGCGAAGGTCTATTTAAAATTTTTGCACCTGTGCGCAGTTTTTCGAGATAACAAGAAATGCGTCTCGTCATAATTAAACAGATGCTTTCTGCTGTTGAATTTATAACTTTCTAGTAAATACAAGTACAATCCACTGAAGGGTAAAGGAAATTTGTCCCGCGCGATTTCTGAGGATATACCATGAGAAGCCTGACAACATCCGCCTTAACGGCCGCCGCACTCATTCTCACAGCGCTTCCCGCTGTTGCCGGGAACTGGTACGGCCTTATTTCTGCTGGCCTGGTGCACTCCGACAATAACTACAAAGAGGCCGTCGGCGCAGTCAATACCGCCAACAACCAAAATCCCGTTAACGACGCAGACAACAGTAATGTCACTGCCAAACTGGCAGTCGGCTGCCGCGTAAACGACCATTTTGCCGTAGAAGCCGCCGCCTGGTGGTTCGGCAAAAGTAAACACGATCATGCCGGCATCCAAGCCGGGCAGCCTGTCAGCAGCCACGCCGAATTTAAAGGTTACGGTCTCGCCGTTGATGCCGTTGCCATTCTCCCGGTTACAGACGCTTTATCTGTTTTCGGTAAAGCAGGCGTTGCACTGATCCGGATTAACGGCAAAAACAACGCCTCGGAACCGCAGTATTCCTTCAGCAAGTCAAAAACCCGTCTTGCGCCGAAACTCGGAGCCGGAGCAGAGTGGCTGATGACCGAGCGCCTCAGCCTGCGGCTTGAGTACGAGCACTTCTTTAACGCCGGCAAAGAATCCCGGGACGGCCAGACCTTTGTCATGCCCGATGTTGATTACGACACAGTAACCGTCGGGCTCAAGATGAACTTCTGAGCCAGGCACTCATCCGGAAGTCATCCAACGGTAGTTTGAACTCATCTGTTAAGAGAGGAACTTCGGACCGGCTAACGGCGGTCCGAAGATTTTTCATCCGGCAAATCCTGCCGTCATCGAAATTCTGATTTTCAGCCCAAAATTTAATTCAACATAATGGTAGTTATGTTGCATTTTGACTTTAAAGCGGGTTTTTCAGCTGTTTTTGTCTGATCAGCGCTCAAGCCGCCCCATATTCATGGGAGAAACAAAAACCGTACCGTCCAGCACGGCCTTGATATCAAAATGCGCAAGCGCCGCCTTCTCGGTTTCCGTAAGGCGCAGATTTTCGAGCTGCTTGGACGCGCGGATACCGTTCACCTCGGCGTCTCCGGCCATCAGATAAAGCGCAGCCAACAGAATGCGGCGGTCTGAAGCCGTACCGGTATAGCTTTGATTGACGCACTGCGTCAGCAGCAACGCACCCTCACGGCTGCCTTTGACGGCGGCCTTTGCATACAGTCTGCAGACTTCCTTTGTGAAAGCCCCCTGATCCTTAATCTGCTGCATGGCAGCGTCGGCAAATTCGATTTCGCCGGGTTCACCGCGGCTGCCGAACTCCTGCCAGACGGCGGCCACGGCAAAACCGACGGCAATGACGGCCGCAAGCTGGTTGATGCGTTTGTTTCCGGGCAAAGTGAGCGGCATGGAATGAAAGAATCCTACTTAGAGACTTCAAGCCTTGGCGCGATTTTAGCGTATGGATCTCGGTCATCTAGGGATTAGTATTTGCTGAACTGTTATTTCTGATAAAGCTTCAAATGCATACCCCACCGATCAGGCTACAATGCCCGTCATGCGTTGGGGGTATCGGCTGAAGCCGATTGAGACAAACCCTTCGAACTTGACCCGATTTATATCGGCGGAAGGAAACGCGGACACGTCCGGAAGACGCCGTCTCCCCTCGTCCCCAATCCCTCTTTCCGCCTTTTCTGTTTGGAGCCCGCGATGGCTGAAACAACCAAAAAGGCCGCAATATCAATTACCGAAATAAAGTCCGAAACGGCTGCGCAACGCCCGAGCAATGCCGCGCGCGCAAGTTCCACCGGGATATTGCCGGGCTCACGCCGCATCTACGTTGAAGGCAGCCGCGGTATCCGCGTTCCGATGCGCGCCATTGACCTTGCCGAATCCAAGCTCCCGGAAGGTAAAACCGAAGTCAATCCCCCGATCTTTGTCTACGATACCTCGGGTGACTTCGGTGACCCCGCCAAAACCGTGGACATCACGAAGGGCCTCACCGGCCTGCGCACACCCTGGATTCTCGGGCGCGGTGATACGGAAGAACTATCCGGCATGACAAGCGCTTACGGGAACGAGCGGGCTCAGAAAGCTGAACTCGACGCCATCCGATTTAACCGCACCTCTTCCATCCGCCGCGCGGCGGGGAAAAAGGCGGTTACGCAGCTTGCCTACGCCCGCGCCGGCATCATCACCGAAGAGATGGAATTTGCTGCGATCCGCGAAAACAACAACCGCAGGGCCTATGAAGAAAGCCTGCGGGATGTCTCACCGCGAAGCCGCGCCTTTTTGCTGCAGCAGCACCGGGCCGGTCACACTTGTTTTGAAGTCCCCAAAGAAGTAACGCCTGAATTCGTGCGGCGCGAAATTGCCGCAGGCCGCGCAGTGATTCCCTGCAATATCAATCACCCCGAATGCGAACCGATGGTGATTGGCCGGTCCTTCCTCACCAAGATCAACGCCAATATCGGAAACTCGGCGCTCACGTCCGACATCAGTCAGGAAGTTGAAAAGATGCTTTGGGCGACGCGCTGGGGCGCAGACACCGTGATGGATCTTTCCACCGGCAAAAACATCCACGAAACCCGTGAATGGATTGTCAGGAACAGCCCGGTGCCGATCGGAACGGTTCCCATGTATCAGGCCCTTGAGAAGGTCAACGGCAAAGCCGAGGCCCTCACCTGGGAACTTTACCGCGACACCCTTATTGAACAGGCTGAACAAGGCGTTGACTACTTTACGATTCACGCGGGGCTTCGCCTTCCCTTTATTGAGCTCACGGCGGGGCGCCTGACCGGCATTGTCTCCCGCGGGGGGTCAATTATGGCCGTCTGGTGCATGGCCCACAACGAGGAGAACTTCCTCTGGACGCACTTTGACGAGATCTGCGACATTCTGGCCGCTTACGATGTGACCGTGAGTCTCGGGGACGGCTTAAGACCGGGCTGCATTCACGATGCCTGCGACAGCGCCCAAATGGCTGAACTTGCGGCCTTGGGCGAACTCTGCCGGAGAGCTCAGGAACGTAACGTTCAGGTCATTATCGAAGGCCCGGGCCATATTCCGCTGCAGCGCGTGGAAGAAAATGCCGAGGCCGAAGAGCAGCTCTGTAACGCCGCACCTTTCTACACATTGGGACCGCTTGTCACCGACATCGCGCCCGGGTACGACCACATCACAAGCGCCGTCGGGGCTTCCGTGATCGGAGCCGCAGGAACCGCCATGCTCTGCTACGTCACACCGAAGGAACATCTAGGGCTGCCGGACAAAAACGACGTCAAGGACGGCATCATCACCTATAAAATCGCCGCGCACGCCGCAGACCTCGCCAAGGGCATCGCCGGCGCGCAGATCCGGGACAACGCCATGAGTAAGGCGCGCTTTGAATTCCGCTGGTACGATCAGTTCAATATCGGGTTTGATCCGGAGAAAGCCAGAAGCTTTCACGATCTGACGCTGCCCAAGGAAAGCATGAAGACCGCGCACTTCTGCTCGATGTGCGGCCCGAACTTCTGCGCCATGCGCATTACCGAAGAAGTCCGCGACTGGGCGAAAAAACACCGTTCCTAAGCCTCGGAAAACCTATAATGCCCGGACAAAAACCGGGCATTTTTATTCCGCCCGAAAAGGATCAAACGCATGACCGCCGCCTGGATTTATCGCGCAGTGGCCGTTCTCGTCGAAGAGACCTGGGGACAGAGCCTTAAATCCGCCGCCGTCATGGAACTTGGTAAATGGTTCTGCGGCGTCACCGTGGGTCTGAGCCTTTTAAGTATGTGGCTTCTGATCCTTGTGATGCGCGACCTGCCGGTCGGTCTGGCCTACGGGATCTGGACGTGCCTCGGGACCGTAGGAATCACGCTCGGCGGCTGGCTTCTTTTTAAGGAAACGCTCACGGGCGGGCAGATCTTTTTTCTGGCGCTCTGTATCACGGGGGTTGCGGGCCTCAAGCTCACATCAGCATCGAAATGTTCCGTTTTCACATCAATACACCGGCCGCCTACGTGATCGGCCTTTTCGTCGTCATCGTCTAGGGCATCACTTTTCTAAACAACCCGCGCTTGAAAGCGCGGGGTTTCCTGACACGGTGCAGGCTTTCC
>OIGD01002779.1_pt1 | contig 12919 bp, 13 predicted proteins | sample 1582211 | NCBI WGS metagenome assembly OIGD01 (sample SAMN04414078, study PRJEB24778) | human gut metagenome | material: faecal | host: Homo sapiens
AAATAATTATAAAAATAGAGGGAATGTCTGGCGCCGTCGATACAATATATTTTTTTAAATTAAAATAATATCGACGGCGCCAGACATTTATAATTAATTTATTGTATAATAAATATTATGAAACGTGATGAAATAATAAAAAATATAAAAAGAGTTGTTTTAAAATTCGGTACAAATGTACTTAGAGACAAAACCGGTGATTTGTCGCAAAGACGTATTGAGTCATTTATTTCACAAATCGCAAAGCTTCACAAAAAAGGAGTTGAGGTTATTGTTGTGACATCAGGTGCTGTTGGAATTGGGGCTAAAAAACTTGGTGTTGATTCAAATACAAGCCTTACATTAAAAATGGCATGTGCTTCAATAGGTCAAGGGTATTTGATGTCAATTTATGAAAAAGAGTTTCAAAAACACGATATTGTAGTTGCACAACTTTTATTAACAGAAGATGATTTTTCAAATCGCATTAAATATTTAAATTTGTCAGATGTTTTAAATGAACTTATAAAACTAAATGTAATACCTATTATCAATCAAAATGACGCTGTTTCATCAAGTGAACTTGAAACAATATGCGATATGGTGGATATAAGTTTTTCAGATAATGATAAACTTTCTGCACTTGTTGCAAGCCGTTTGGAAGCTGATTTATTGATTATTTTATCTGATATTGACGGATTATATGATGATAATCCAAAAATAAATCCAAATGCAAAGTTTATAAGTGTTGTGGAAAAAATTGATGAAGATATTGAGAAATTAGGATTTGAAGCAACATCAGGCGGACGCGGCGGAATGAAAACAAAACTTCAAGCTGCAAAAGTTATGACCCGTTCAGGTGGTGCTTGTATTATTTCAAACGGCAAAATTTATAATGCTATTGACGAAGTTCTTGAAAATAATAAGGGTACAATTTTTTTACCTTATGAAAATTTATCAGGAAAGAAAAAATGGATAGCTTATGCTGTTAATATTTGCGGACAGATAGTTGTTAATAGTGGAGCTAAAAAGGCTTTATTAAAAGGTGATTCAAGTTTGCTTCCTATTGGCGTCATAAAAATTGAAAATGATTTTCAACGTGGTGATGTTGTTAATATTATTGATGAAGATAATAATATTTTTGCTCGTGGTGTTGCTAATTATAATTGTTCTGATTGTGTCAAACTTGTTGGATGCCATTCAGATGAAATATTAAATATTTTAGGTTATAAAAATTATGATGCTATAATTACACGTGATAATATTGTAATATTATAAAAAATAAAGGGGATAATTTTGGAAAATTTATTAAAAGAAACTAAAAATGCTGCATTAAAACTTGCAAATTTGGATAATAAAACAAAAAATGAGGCACTTGAAGCTATTGCTCAAATTATTGAAAAAAATAAAGATGTCATTTTTGAAAATAATAATATGGATTTGATGCAAGCAAAAGAACTTGTTAGTGTAGGCAAAATCACTCAAAGTACTTATAACAGACTAAAACTTGATGAAAATAAAATGCGGGATATGATTGCAGGGATTTATGATGTAATAAAACTTGAAGATCCTGTTAATAAAATTCTTTCCAAAACAAAACTTGATGAAAATTTGATTTTGGAAAAAATAAGCTGCCCTATTGGTGTAATATGTGTTATTTTTGAAGCAAGACCTGATGTAATTATACAAATTGCAACACTAGCTATTAAATCTGGCAATGCAGTTGTATTAAAAGGTGGAAGTGAAAGTGTTAATACAAATAAAATTTTTGCAAAACTTATAAATGAAGCGTTAGAGTCTGTCAATTTTCCAAAAAATGTTATAAATCTTGTATTTACCCATGATGATGTTGATAAGCTTCTAAATTATGATAAATATGTTAACTTAATAATCCCAAGAGGTTCCAATAAACTTGTAAAATACATAAAAGAAAATACTAAAATACCTGTTTTAGGACATGCAAGCGGAATTTGTCATATTTTTGTTGATGAAAGTGCTGATTTAAATAAAACATTAAAAATTTGTGTTGATTCAAAAACACAGTATCCAAGTGCTTGCAATAGTGTTGAAACTATTTTGGTGCATAAGAATTTTAGTGATGTTGATAAGTTAAAAGATTGTCTAAAAACTAATGATGTTGAAATATTTGAAAATGTTGATAATTATAGTTTTGAATATGGTGAAAAGAAACTTACATTTAAAATAGTCAACAATTTAGATGAGGCTATAAGTCATATTAACAATTATGGCTCTGGACATACGGATTGTATTATCACAGAAGATGAAAATAATGCTATTAAATTTTTAAATGAAGTTGATTCTTCATCAGTTTATCATAATTGTTCAACCAGATTTGCTGATGGATTTCGTTATGGTTTTGGTGCGGAAGTTGGTATTTCAACAAATAAAACCCATGCTCGTGGACCTGTCGGGTTAGAAGGATTGACAATTTATAAATACAAATTAAAAGGACAGGGGCAAATTGTTGATGACTATGCAAAAGGATTAAAAACTTTTAAGCATGAAAAATTATGATAAAAATAATAAAACAATTTATATTAAGGATATAAATAAAGCTAATATTATTAAAGAGCTTGAAAGTATTGATTTTGATAATTCTTATATTAATTGTGCCTTTTCAAAATATGAATATAAGTCAATAAAACTTTTTAATTTAAAACCACATGAAGCTACAATATTAAAGCAAATTTGTCTTGCATTGGGGACCGATTGTGCGGTTAGTCGTGGTGTGCTTTTAAATGATGTAAATTATACTGACTGTATTATAACAGCATCTTATTCTGTTTTAAAAAAAATTATTGAAAAACTAAAACTTCAACCTTTTAGAATGAAGCAAATAGCCAAATTGATTGAAAATAATATAAATAAAAATTTAAAAGTATGGGAAATTAAAGATAAAGAATTTGATTTTCAAAATAAAAAGTATGTTATGGGGATTTTAAACATTACGCCTGATTCTTTTTCAGATGGCGGAATGTTTTTAAATACAAAAGATGCAATAATACAAGTTGAGTTAATGATTGAAGATGGGATTGATATTTTAGATATAGGGGCTGAATCAACACGTCCCGGAGCAAGAGAAGTTGAAAGTTGTGAACAAATAAAAAGACTTAAACCAATTTTAAAAGAAATTATAAAAGAATTTCCAACTCTTCCAATTAGTCTTGATACAAGAAGTCAAGAAGTTGCCAAATTTTCACTTGATTATAATGTTGATATAATAAATGATGTATCATCTGGAGATTATGATGACAAAATGATAAATTTTATTAAAGAGCATAATAAAATTTTTATTATAACACATAGTTCTTCAACTCCTGATAAAATGCAAAATAAAACAGAATATAAAAATCTAATTGATGATATATATTTATATTTAAAGAAAAAAGTTGATATTTTAGAAGAAAGCAAGATAAATAAAGTTATTATTGACCCTGGTATTGGGTTTGGAAAGAAAGAAAATCAAAATGTTGAAATTATAAAAAGGTTAAGAGATTTTAAATCAATTAATAAACCAATACTTATTGCATTATCTAGAAAAAGTTTTATAACAAAATTATTTAACACATCAAAAAAAGAAGAACTTGATTGTGCAACAGTTGTTTATAATACTTTAGCTTTGAATAATGGCGCCAATTTAATACGTGTTCATCAAACTGAGAATATAAAACTTTTAAAAAATATATTATCTCAATTTATAAATAATAATTAAACTTTTAAATAGTTAATATGGTGATTAAAAAAAATAGCCATTTTTGTTAACTTATTTTTGTAAATTTGAAATGAGGTAAAAATATGGAAAACATAAGACGTTATGTAGCTGAGTTTATAGGGGCATTTATTTTAATGTTTACAATAGCATGTGTAATATTAATGCCGACTTCAAATGTAATAGGAGCCATTGCAATAGGTTTTGCATTGATGATAATGGTCTATGCATTAGGTCAGGTTTCAGGCGGTCATTTTAATCCTGCTGTATCATTAGCAGCATCAATACGTGGAGCTTTATCTTATAAAAGATTATTACCATATATGATATTTCAAATTATAGGTGCAATATTGGCCTCTTATCTTGCTTTAAATATGTCAAACGGTAATAGTGAAATGTTAACATTTAATATTAGAAATATGATGATAGCAGAATTTATATTTACATTTGTATTATGTTATGTAGTATTAATGACAGCAACATCATATCGAGTAGATGGCAATTCCTTTTATGGCTTTGCAATAGGAGCTTCTGTGACAACTGGGATATTTGCAGTCAGCACACTATGTTTAACAGCATTTAATCCTGCTGTTGCAATAGGTTTGGGAATTATAGGTCTTGCATCCTGGCAACTTGTTGGCTTGACTATTGTTGCAAATTTTCTAAGTGCAATAGCTGCAGCTTTAGTTTTTAAATTAACAATAGATGAATAAACAAATACGTTAAATATTTAAAGCTTTAAATTTTAAATAGCTTTCAATAAACTTGTCAATATCACCATCCATAACCGCATCAACATTTGAAACTTCAAAGTTGGTGCGATGGTCTTTAACCATTTTGTATGGGTGAAAAACATAAGAACGAATTTGAGAGCCAAAATTTACATCAACATTTTCACCTTTTAATTGTGAAAGTTTTGCTTCATGTTCTGCTTGCTTGATTGCAAGCAATTTTGAAGCTAAGATTTGAAGAGCTGTTTCCTTATTTTGAAGCTGAGAGCGTTGCTGCTGACATTTAACAACAATACCTGTTGGTTTATGATAAATTCTAACTGCAGTTTCAACCTTATTTACATTTTGGCCGCCGGCACCACCTGAGCGCATTGTTTCAACTTCAATTTCATCTTGTGGTATTTCTATTTTTTTATCCAAATCTTCAATTAAAGGTGAAACTTCAAGTGAGGCAAAACTTGTTTGCCGCTTGCCGTTTGCATTAAAAGGAGAAATCCTGACAAGTCGATGGACACCTCTTTCAGCTTGTAAATAACCAAATGCAAACTTACCTTCAATTTTTAAAGTTGCACTTTTTATCCCAGCTTCATCTCCATCTTGTTTTTCAAGCATTTCAACTTTATATTTTCTTTTTTCAGCCCACCTTAAATACATTCTCAACAACATTGAAGCCCAATCTTGAGCATCAGTGCCGCCGGCTCCTGATATAATTGTTATTATTGCATTACTTTTATCATATTCACCATTCAATTTTTGTTCTGTTTCAAATTTGTTTAATTCGTCATTAAGTTTATCCGCCTTTAAAATAGCTTCATCTCTAAATTCAACATCCGTTTCAAACAAATCTTTTAATACAACAATGTCATCATAAAGACTTTCCCAAAAACTAAGCCTTTCAAGTTTATCCTTATTTTCTTTTAAATTTTGAGAAAGTTCCTGAGCTTGCTTTTGATTATTCCAAATATCAGGATTCTCAAGTTGTTGTTGTAAATGACTTATATCTTCATTTATTTTATTTATATTAAAAAATTGAAGAGTATTTTTATATTTTTCAATAACAATATTAAAATCTTGACATGTTTGGAATTGCATATTTTTATATTTGTCCTATTTTTTATTTTGTGCAAATTCACTATCAAGTCGCAAAAATACAGGTGTAATTTCATTTTTAGAGATAATTTTACCGGCTAAAATAATATTTTTGTCTAAGTCACAAAGCTTAGTATTAATATTTGTTTTAAGCTGTTTAGCAATATTTGAAGCTATATTCGGACAATAAGGATATATTAACACAGAAACATACCTCATAACTTCAAAAACATTATATAAAACCACACCAGCTTCAGTTAAATCACCATTTTTTGCAAGACTCCATGGTGCTTTATCATTTATATATTTATTAGCTGCATTTAAAAGTGTCATAATTTCAAAAGTAGCTTCAGCCACCTGAAACTTATCAAAATTTTCAATAACTTTATTAACGGTCTCTTTTGCTGTTTTTATTATTTCATCTTCAACAATAAATTCATTTTTTATTTCACCATCAAAATATTTAACAAGAATATTTAAAGAGCGGTTTAATAAATTCCCCATATTATTAGCTAAATCAGCGTTAACTTTTTCTTTAAAATCAAGATCGTTGTAATTTCCGTCTTTACCGCAATTTGCACAACTTGAAATATAATAACGAAAAGCATCAGGTGTTTGAAGTTCAAAACTTTTTAAAATATTTTCAGGCGATAAAACATTACCTAAAGATTTTGACATTTTAGTTTCATCAATTGTAATCCAACCATGAGCCAAAATATGTTTTGGAAGCGGCAGCTTAAGAGCCATAAGCAAAGCAATCCAATAAATTGAATGAAATTTTAAAATATCTTTTCCAATAACCTGACAACTTGCAGGCCAGAAAGTTTTAAATGTGTCATTTTGTTCTATACTATCAGGATTATATCCTAAAGCTGTAATATAATTAGACAAAGCATCAATCCAAACGTAAATAATTTGACTCTCGTCGCTTAATACAGGTATTCCCCAATTTACATTATTGATTGAACGGGAAACGGAAATATCCTCAATGTTTTCTAACTGGTTTAAAACTTCATTTGCTCGAAATGAAGGTATTATAAAGTCAGGATTACTTTTTATATGATTTATAATCGCATCTTTATATTTAGTAAGTTTAAAGAAATAATTTTCTTCTTCAACAATTTCAGGTCTTGTAAGATGGTTTGGACACAAACCGTCTTCGGTTAAATCTTTTTCGTTTAAGAAACACTCACAACCATTACAATACAAGCCTTTATAGGAATGTTTGTAAATATCACCTTGTTTAAGGAGTCTTTCAAATATTTTTTGAACAATTTCTTTATGTTCAGGGGAGGTTGTTCTAATAAACTTATCATAATTTATATCCAAAAGTTCCCAGCTATTTTGAAATGCCTCAACATTTTGATTACATAATTCAATAGGTGAAATATTTAAACTTTTAGCTGTTTTTTGTATTTTTATACCATGCTCATCAGTTCCTGTTAAAAACATTGTTTTATTACAACGCTGTTTGAAGTGGCGGTATATTACATCTGTTATAACTTTTTCAAAAGCGTGGCCTATATGTGCTTTACCATTTACATAATCAATAGCTGTTGTAATATAAAAATTTTCGTTCATTATTATTTATTATTCCTCTTCTATATTTTGTTGTTGTGCTTGTGGATTTAGTTTTTCTCTTACCAAGGTTTCAATTTGTTCTAAAATTTCAGGATTTTCTTTTAAAAATTCTTTTGCTTTTTCTTTACCCTGACCAAGTTTTGTTTCACCATAGCTAAACCAGGCACCTGCTTTATTTATTATCTCAAAATTGACAGCCATGTCAATGATTGAACCTATTTTACAAATACCTTCACCATAAATAAGGTCAAACTCACCAATTCTAAAAGGCGGAGCCACTTTATTTTTAACTACTTTGACTTTAACACGGTTGCCGTATTCTTTTTCGTCTTTTTTTAAGGTTTCAATTTTACGTATATCAAGCCGGACACTTGCATAGTATTTTAGAGCATTACCGCCTGCTGTAGTTTCTGATAAACCATACCCGCCTATTTTTTGACGAAGTTGGTTAATAAAAATAACAGTTGTGTTTGTTTTTCCAACAACACCTGTTAATTTTCTCAATGCTTTTGACATTAAACGCGCTTGAAGTCCCATTTGTTGGTCCTCCATTGTGCCATCAATTTCAGCTTTTGGAACAAGTGCAGCAACGGAGTCAATAACAACAACATCTATTGCACTTGAACGTACAAGTTCTTCAGCTATTTCTAATGCCTGCTCACCTGTATCAGGTTGAGATATAAGTAATTCATCAACGTTAACTCCTAAACGTCTTGCATATTCAGGATCCAAAGCGTGTTCGGCATCAATAAAAGCTGCAATACCACCTCTTTGTTGACATTCTGCAACGATATGCTGGGCTAAAGTTGTTTTTCCGCTACTTTCAGGTCCATATACTTCAATAATACGACCACGAGGCACACCACCAATGCCCAATGCTACATCTACACTTAATGCGCCTGTTGGTATTGCTTCAACAGAAACCAAGCTTCTTTCGCCAAGTTTCATTATTGAGCCTTTTCCAAAATCTTTTTCTATTTTATCAATTGCAAGTTGAAGAGCTTTGCCTTTTTCTTCAGGGGGTGCAATAACTACTTTTGTTTTATCTTTTCCGACTTTTGCAGCTGCCATGCTTTATACTCCTTTTTATTTTTGTCATTTACTTCCTATTATACTTTATCAAAAAATTTTATACAAAAAATTTACAAAGTTTTAAAATTTAATAATTTTATTATTGAAACTTTTATTTTATTGTGATAATCTTATAAAATGAATGAAATATACAGAGAGAAAATTAATTTTTACAAACTGTTATTAACTATTTTTACAATTGCTTTTTATGGATGTGTAAGTTGGTGTTTTTTAAATATTAATAATGTTATTTCTAGTAAACTTTTAGTCTGTTTTTTTATTAGCGTAGTTATATTTATTTCTATTGCTGTAGTTATAAGAAAAATAAGATTTTATATAAATAAAATGGGAGAAAAATAATTTATGCTTGAAAATTTGGCTTTAATTTATGTTACTGTTGCTATGACTGCATTTTCAGGCTTACTTTTGTATGCTGTTAGTGAACCTTGTGAAAATACTAAGAAGAATAACTGTAAATAAGAGGAATAATGAAACTAACAATTTTAGGTTACGGCGCTTGGGGATTGTGTCAAGCATGGCTATTTAGGAATAATTTTGATGAAATTTGTGTTTGGGGGCGAAATGAGGATAAAATAAACGAGCTTAATAAGACAAAGCAATCTAATACACCATATTGCATTAAATTTCAAGATAATATAAATTTTACATTTAATATTGATGAAGCTGTTTTTGATTCCGATTATATTATTTTATGCATTGCTTCAAGTGGTATTCGTGAAGTTTTAGGTAAATTAAAATTAAATAAAAATCAAATATTAATAAATACATCAAAAGGGCTTGAATTTGAAAGTTTAAAAACAATTTCTCAAATTATTGAGGAGATTTTACCAGAGCAAAAATATGCTATTTTGTCCGGACCCACACTAAGTTCTGAAATTTTAGACGGTAAACCGACAGCCGCTTGTATTGCTTGTCAGAGTATAAATCTTGCAAATGATTTACAAAAAATATTTAATGTTCCTTCAAAATTCCGTCTTTATGCAAGCAATGATGTTATAGGCGTTGAATTGGGCGGCAGTTTAAAAAATGTTATTGCTATTGCATCAGGTTTTGCTCATTCAATGAATTTAGGTGAAAATGCTAAAGGCTCTCTTATTACACGTGGCATGGCAGAAATAGTTAGAGTTGCTAAAATTTATGATGCTAATATTCAAACATTATATGGATTATCAGGCTTGGGTGATCTAATCGCAACAGCTTCAAGTCCTCAATCTCGCAATTTTAAAGTCGGACAAATGTTAGGGCAGGGCAAAAAAATTGATGAAATTTTAAAAACACTCGGGCAAGTGGCTGAAGGTGTTAAAACTTCAAAAGCTATTTGTGAAATAGGTAAAAAATATAATATACAAACACCTGTGTCAAATGCTATTTATGAAGCTATTTATACGGATATTTCACCATATGATGTTTTGAATAAACTTATGAATCGAAAGTTAAAAGACGAACTTTTGTAAAAAAAATTTATAATAGCAAAAAAATATTTACATGTTTTATATTTATGGAGGTATAAAATATTATGAAAGTTCAAAGTTCAAATTTTTCTTTTTTTAAAAATCCTAAAACACTCAAAAAAACATCATTTGGTAATCAAAATGAATCATCTGAAAATCAGCAGATTTTAAACAACAATACTATGTCAAATGTGCAACAATCTACGAACATGGTAAATCAATTATTGCCGTTTTATATGTTAACAGCAACAAGTAAAAATCCAAATCCTTTTTTATTCCTAGCTTTGGCAAACACTATGAACAATAACAATAATAATGCTGATAATATAGCCAATACAAATGATGGCAACAATAGTAACAATAACGATTTATATAAAATGGCATTTCTTTATCATATGATGACAAATTAATTATTGTGATATATTTTTTAATATTTTATTTTTTATTTCTATAAGTCGAGTGTTATTATATGATTCAATGTAAACACGCAAAAGCGGTTCTGTTCCGCTTTTTCTAACAAGAATCCAACTTAAATCATTATCCAAATATATTTTTAAACCTTCAAGATTTGATATTTTTGTCGTGTCGTTTTTGAATAATTTAATAAAATCGTTGTCACTTATATTTTTAGATTGTTTGGTTAAATCAATATCAATTCGGTCATTTATAAAAGTATAGCCTATAAATTCATTAAGTTCTTTTTGAAGTTGATAAAGTGGTTTGTCTGCGTATGCCATTGCTTCTAAAATAAGCAAATTGGCAATAATTCCGTCTTTTTCTGGGATGTGTTTGCCAATTGATAAACCTCCTGATTCTTCGCCTGCAATTATTGTTTCATTTTCCCGCATTGCATATCCTAGCCATTTAAACCCGACTTTTGTTTCAATTAAGGGGATATTTAATTTATAAGCTAAAATATTAAGCATTGTAGATGATGCTATTGTTTTTATTAACGAGCCTTTATAAGCTTTATTTTTTATTAAATGTTTAAGCAATATGCCCATAATTTCGTTTGGAGAAACATATTCGCCAAGTTCATTTATGACACCAAATCTGTCACCATCACCATCATTTGAAAGTCCTATTGTATTTTGTTTATTTTTTACCTTTAACATTAAGTCTTGAAGATACTTTGGTTTTGGGTCCGGCATTTTTCCCCCAAAATTTGAGTCAAAATTATCATTATATTTTTCAAATTTTATACTGTGTTTTTTCAACAATTTATCAAGATATCCAATTGTTGCACTATGAAGAAAATCAATAATGATATTGGTTTTTAATGTTTTTATTTTTTTAAAGTCAATAAGTTTGTCTATGTGTTCAAAATATTCATCTCTAAAAGATGTAAGTTTATAGTTTTTATTATCGAAATTCAATGAAATATTTACATTATTTTGTTGGATTTTTTTTATATTTTCAACTATTTCACATGTTATATCGTCTCCAGCAGGTCCTCCATATTGTGGAATAAATTTTAATCCTTGATAACTTGGTGGGTTATGACTTGCTGTAAACATTATGCCAAGACCTTTATTTAATTTTGTTTGATATGCTAAAACCGGTGTCGGGCAAATTGTATTTGAAACTTCTACATTAAATTTTCCATAATCAGATAAAATCTTAGCTGTATATTTTGCAAATTCATAACCGTTTTGCCGACCATCATAACCTATAAAAAATGTTGGCTTATTTTCTTTTGAATAATGGTTTTTAACATACTCAATAATAGCTAAAACAACGATTTTTATATTATCATAATTAAATTCTTCATTTATTTTTGCTCTCCAGCCGTCTGTTCCAAACTTAATATTTGCCATAATTTGCCTCTTTTGTGTAAAATATTTTTATATTTTAAAATAAAAGGTATTTTTTTACAAATGAATGAATTTACAAATATCAAAAACGTTTATTATTTAGGACCAAGAGGGTCATATTCTTCACTTGCAGTTAAATTTTTTTCAAAGTTTTATAATTTAAAAGACTTGAAATTTAACGCTCAAAAGAATATAAAGACTTTGCTTAAAAATTTTGAAGATGATATAGATTCAATTGCAATTGTACCTATTGAAAATTCAATTCAGGGGATTGTTAAAGAAACAATAAATAATATTATGGAGTTAAATGATGAAAAAATAGCCTTTTATGCCGAATATGTTTTGAATATTAATCATTCACTTATTTCAAAATCTAGTGATAAAAATAGCATAAAAACAATTTTATCACATCCTCAGGCACTTCAACAGTGTGAAAATTATATTTTTAATAATTTTATAACAGCAAAACTTCAATCAAAAAATTCAACAAGTGAAGCAATATATGAATTAAATAATTTGGATGAAACATATGCAGCAATAGGCAATCCCGAGTTGGCTTTGGAACTTAATTTAAATGTTTTGGAAAAAGAGATAAATGATGAAAAAGATAATCAAACAAGATTTATTCTCTTAACAAGATTTGAAAATAAAAATACAATAAATTCAAAAACAAATATTGTTTTTGCGACTCAAAACAAACCTGGCGCCTTATGTGATATTTTAAATATTTTAAAAGATTATAATATTAATTTAACATATATTGATTCACGTCCTTCAAAGAAAAATTTGGGTGAATATTTGTTTTTGGCTGATTTAAAAGGGCATGTTTTGGATGAGAATGTAAAATGTGCATTATCTAAAGTGAAAAAGCAGGTGAAATTTTGTAAAATAAATGGTAGTTATACTGTATTAAGTCAATAAAATATTGATATTTTCTAGAAAGAACTTAAAATTATAAATAAAAGCGAAGTCAAAGATTGATTAAGTACGGAAAAAACTTAAAATTATAAATATGGGCGAAATTAAAGATTATTTAAATACAAATTTATATGAAATACTTAATATTTCAACAAATGCAACCGATGTTGAAATAAAGGCTGCTTTTCGTCATTTAGTTCGCCAATATCATCCTGATGTCAATCCAAATTATGAAGAAAAATTTAAAGAAATAAAAAATGCTTATGATATTTTGTCTAACACACAAAAAAAACTTAAATATGATAAATTAAATGGATTTTATAAAGATAATTCAACATCATCTACAGCAACATCTTCAATGAATAATGATGATTTAAAAGTAAAGGTACAAGCAAAAAAAGCATATAGTGAAAATGAAAATAAACATAAAACTTTTGATAATCTTTTTAAGGATATTTTAAATAATTTAAAACCAAAAAATAAGATTAATGGAACAAATATTGAACTTACCGTAAAAATTTCATCTCAAGAAGC
>OIGD01002780.1_pt1 | contig 12913 bp, 8 predicted proteins | sample 1582211 | NCBI WGS metagenome assembly OIGD01 (sample SAMN04414078, study PRJEB24778) | human gut metagenome | material: faecal | host: Homo sapiens
ATCGCCTATACGGCCTCCCGGGCGGTAGCCGCCGATAAACCAAAAAAGGTATTTCCCTTTTGCAGTTTCCCGGGTAACTTCCTGAAAACCGGGTGCTTGCTTGGCAAGGACAAAAACCGGGCGTTTGCCACCATAACCAATGATACGAACACCTGAGGGGATGTAAATCGTCTTGCTGAGTTTATACACTCCTTCGGGGATAAAGAGGATACCGCAACCATTTTCTTTCTGTTTGGTTCGGTTCAATGCTTCTTGCAAGGCTTCGGAAACATCCATACGCCCGTCAGTTTTCACATTAAAATTCTCGGGAGTGAAATATATAGCTGCCTCATCCACCGGTCGGTCGGTAAAGGCCGACCGGGGATTTTGAGCAGATATTCCTACTGAGAGGATAATCATGAGAAGAAGAGTCAATGTTTTTATTCGGTTCATGTTGTGTAAGGGGTTAGATTACAAAGGATAACGTTTGATACTTACTGTCATCTTACCGCTACCGTCAACGCTGTTCACGTAGATGTATGCAGCCCATTTACCGTCGGCAGTCTTCATAAATGCACTATCGTCCTTTTTCAGGTTCAGTACATAGTTCATGGCTCCGCCTAAATCCAGCGTCTCGAAGTCTATATCGTCCACGTAAACAGCCGGATTGCTTCCTTTCAACTGGGCATCATGCACATTGGCACGTTGTTCCATGGGGGTGCTGTTGGTGGCACCCGAGGGGACAATACCACTGATGGCGATGAATTTCGGGTCCGTTGCAGGAGATACGAAAGAGTGTGCATAGTCAAAATCATTCAGTTTGGCCTGGTAGTTATAGATGAAATCAATCTTGCCGGACAAGTTCAGAGCGTTTACTTCCTCTTTGGTATAAGCCTTCATGTCTTCGATAGAGAAGTAGCAGGCACCTTCGTTCTCCAATTCGATAAGACGTTTCATGTCCATCTTGGAGATTTTGTAATTAGGGGTTTTGTAAGACACTCGGTCGCCTGTACTGGAAACGGCAGTAAAGGTAATGCTGAATGTTTTGCCTTTTGCATCTTCGGGCACTACGAAGTTATAGCGTAGTGTGGCGGCAATGAGGTCTGTCTGGGTGGTTCCAATGGCAATGGTCGGGTTGATGTAATGCGCATCGACTTTCTCCATCAGGTTGGCTGTAGAAATGCTACCGTCGGTAGATGCGTCTTTAACGGTTTGGATAGGCACATCTTCACCGGCACCATAATGTACACCGTTAACATCCATTCCGGTCTGTGCTGTGAACCAGGAGTGCAGCTCAAATCCCGTACCGGTTGCTCCGGTAATGGAGGCAACTGCTTCAGCCTTATTTATTCTTCCATTAGTGGTTCCCATGGCATAGGCAAACTCTATTTTTTCTCCGGCTATGGCAGGAGAAACCGTCTTCTTTATCATGTCATTTTTAATGGCAGATTCATCGTCATCGCTACATGCGAAGCAAGAGAGAGCGATGAAGGGCAGCATTGCATATTTCAATAGTTTCATAACAATATTCTGTTTCTTAGAAGTTTATACTGATTGATTATTCTCCTTGCAAAGTGATAGTGACCGTATAGGTCTTCTTCACTTGACGATTACCGGAAATTACAGTGTACTGGCGGGGTTGGCTGAAATCAGTCCACACTCCCATAGTCGGAGTTACGATACAATCTTTGGCAGTACCACATTCTGGCTTCAGTTTCTTGATGTTGGTACCCAATTTAGCTATCCCCGTAATGGTGTTGTTTTCGTCATCGATGGTAACACCGCTTATCAATACGTCCCTATCATCCGGTCCTCTCAATATGAGGGAAGAGATGTAACATTCTTCACTGTCAGTAACCAGCAAACCATTATCATCTACCGGATAATCATTGCATGATTGGGACAAAAGACATACTATGACAAGAGTCAATATTTTATATAGGTTTTTCATACGATTCTTTTTGTATTTAATGAACTTTATGGTAATTGCTTATCTCCACGGAGTATTCTGAGTCAGATTCGAGTTGCGGTTTCTTTCGTTTTCTGGAATCTGGTAGATATAATTCTTTTGGAAATTGAGTTCGGGTGCATTCTTGAATTCATCACGTATGCGTGTGCCATTTGTATCATACAAGGTTAAACCGTCACTGTTTGCCTCTCCCCATATGTCATGGATTTTTCTCCAGCGGCGAATATCGAATGGACGCATACCTTCAGTGGCCAGTTCCACAATACGTTCTTGCTCAATGGCATTGAAGAATGCTTCGGAATTGGCATACTTGTCGGGTGTTAAAGCCGGCAGGTTGCCACGGCTGCGAATCTTATTCAGCAAGGCTACACATTCGCTGGTAGGACCGGACGTTTCGTTGACAGCTTCGGCATACATCAGATACACATCGGCCACGCATCAGATAGAAATCCTGCGGACCATCTGTACGCTCCCAACCGGCTTCCTGGCGTATCCATTTACGGAAGATATAACCGGTTTGATTGCTGGCATCATTATTGATGAAACCGTTGGCCTCATTTCTTTCACCGAACATCCAGGTATATTCGTCACCCATTGTCAGGCCGTCCGTTGTAATTTTCTTGTAAGACTCACCATCCCACATGATGGTCGATTTCATACGCCAGTCACGATTCTCATAGCTGGCACGGTTACGCGCTCCATTAGGGAGTGTAGCATCTTTAGACAAGATAAGCTCATCACAGAAATCACCGGTGACAGTTGATTGGTAACGGTTTGCCAAGCGGACAGTAGGCATAATCCAGCATTGTGCATTACCGGTGGTACGGGTACCGAAGTCGCGCAACAAACTTTCACCCTGGCCGAGAGAAGGACCGCCATAAGTAATGGAGAAGATGATTTCCGAACAATTTTCATTATAATATTGGAACAGCTCTCTATAGTTGGGTTTGTCTTCAGTGCCGGGATTACCATCACCAAAGATTGTCAGGCCATAATTGTTGATTACTTTGCTGAAGTCTGAAGCAGCGGCGGCATAATAGGTTTGGGCTACACTGCTGCTCGGCTCGAAGCCTTCCAGTTCGGGCCATCCGTTCTTGTTCCAGCAAGCATAGTACAATTCTATTTTTGCTTTAAAGCCCAGTGCGGCAACTTGCGTGGCACGTCCGTACTTATCACCATAGCTTGCGGGAAGCTTTTCGGATGCATTCTGTAAATCGGTGATTAGTTCAGGAATGATGGTAGCAATAGGGGTGCGTACCAATGAGCATGCTTCATCATTGCCGCTGAGTACGTGGCGATAGTAAGGAACATCACCCCAGTTTTGAACCAAACGGAAATAGGCCAATGCACGCAGGAAGTAATTCTCGGCATTGATAGCCTCCAAAGATGCTTTGGTTGCAGCATTCTGTTCTGCTTGAATCATTTGCTCTACATACTGAATGGTGTAGTTGGCACGGTTGATAACCCGGTATGCATTGTTCCACATACTGGAAAATCCGCTGCCCGGCGTTCCGGGTCCCCATGAAGAAATATCACCGATACTCTTACCGCGAGTATTTTGGAATTCGCCATGCCCGTCGTAGTAGTAATCAGTTGCAAACAAAGTCCGCACTGCGTTGTAAACACCGTAGGTAGAGGACAAGGCATCATCTGTACTTGTCCAAAAGAGGTCCGAAGATACTTCTGTTGTAGCAGGACGGTTCAGCAGGTCATCTATACAAGAAGATGTTAAACCGACCAGTCCGGCTAATGCTATATACTTAATATATTTCATATTCTTTCTTATTTGTTGAGTTATCAGAATTCTATATTCAAACCGATTGAGTAGGTTTTAACCAATGGGTATAGGTCGTTCCCATGAGGCTTTTCAGGGTCGATACCTTTCCAGGGAGTTAAAGTAAAGAGGTTCTCACCGGATAAGTAGATACGTGCACGGTTGAAACCGATTCTCTGCATATAACGTTCGGGAACGGTATAACCAACCTGTAAGTTCTTCAAACGGAAATAGTTGGTATTATAAGCCCAATACGTACTTTCTTCACGGTTCTTGTTACCGCCGCTACCATTCAGCAGACGGGGTAGGGAGGCACCACGATTGTCTAACGACCAAGAATCACTCCAATGGAATTGCGGGAATGCATAACGGTTATCCGGTATCTTGGTATTGTTCAAATCATCCAACCATACATCGGAACGCCCGTAGTTACCCTGGAACAAAGCCTGGATATCAAAACCCTGGTAGGCTCCGGTCAAAGTAATACCGAATTGTCCCATCGGGGTATCGCGGTATTTGTCGGTGTATGCTTTCTTATCAAGGTCACTGATTTTACCGTCACCATTCAAGTCTTTGAGGATAATGTCACCCGGTGCGTTGTAGGCATCTCCTTGATAGGGTGCATTGTAGAGTTGATTCCAGCTTTGCACCAAACCCGGATAAGCTTCATATATATAGAGGAAGTGGTAAGGCATGTCGAGCATAATCCACCCACGGTTCAGATAGTCACCCCATTTCTCCAGCTTATTTACGTTATAAGAAGCGTTTACATTGACGCTGTATTCGAATTTGCGAATACTGGACTGCCAGTTCAGATTCACTTCAACACCGCGGTTACGCAGGTCGGCCACATTGATATTCGGTGCCGAATAACCGGTTAATAACGAAGATATGCTGGAACCACGAATCATACCGGTGGTGAAACGGTCGTACCAGTCGAGTTCGGCAGTCAGCCGGTTGTTGAAGAACCCTAAGTCCAAACCTATATTGATGACACGGGTTTCTTCCCAGGACAGGTCTTGGTTAATCATCTTATTGGCGCTGAATCCGGTTGCAAGACCGTTGTTTCCAACAATATAATTGGTAGTTCCCATTGTCTCTTTCTGTTCGTAACGTCCTACTCCGGAGTTATTACCCAGAGAACCGTAAGAAGCACGGAACTTGGCATTACTGATTGCTTTCTTCAACGGGGCGAAGAAGGCTTCTTCCGAAACACGCCAGCCTACAGCAGCTGATGGGAAGAAACCCCATTGGTGTCCTTTGGCAAAGCGGGAAGAACCGTCGGAACGGAAGTTGAATTCAAACAAGTATTTATCAAATAATGTATAGTTGACGCGCCCTATGAAAGAACGCAAACCTTCGGATTCGGATTTACCGTCGTTGGTCTGTACTTCCTTGGAAGCTGCATCCAGTTCTTCAAGGCTGTTGTGCAAACGGTTCTTACGTCCTGCACCCATGTTGCGTTGGAACCAGTATTCTTCGGCTGCATTGAACATGGCGGAAATATGATGCCCTTTGAAGATTTCCTTTTCATAAGTGATACGTCCTTGGAACAAAGTCTTATGACCTTCGTTATTGGAATTGCTGATGATATCACCTGTATCCGGCATGGTGCGGGCTATACTGTTGGTCTGGAAGTTCATCTGGTTCACCACATTCTGGATGCTTTTGCTGAACTGGTTATAATAGCGCAAAGCGTAACTGACGTTCAACTTCAAATCCTTAAGCGGTTCCCATTCCAAGTAAGCGTTTCCATTAAATTCTTTGCGGGAAGTATTTGTGCGATAAGCTTCGTATTCGGCAACAGCATTACCGGCAGAAGCAGATTCTCCATAAGCCATGGCACCGCCGTATTCACCTGTTTCAGGATGCTTGTTCAAAATACCGGAGATGACATATTTTAAACCTGCAGTTTCCAAACCTGCGCCGCGAGGTGTCTGGCGCTCTGACCAGCTACCATCTGTTCTGATACCTATTTTTACGTTATCACGAACCTTATAATCCACGTTCAAACGCATGTTATAACGGCTGTAGTCATTGTGGATTTGCAGACCTTCCTGGTCCATGATGCCGAGTGAAGTATAGAAATTTATCTTATCGTTGCCGCCGGAGGCTGAAACCGTATGGTTCATGATGGCACCGGTACGGAACATTTCGTCATATTGGTCGGTGTTCGGAAAAAGAATAGGATCTACCAAGCCCATGGCCATCCATTGCTCTACCGTACCCTGCTGGAAACTGGTCGATTTGTTACCTGTGGCAGCAGAGCGCATCTGCATGGTCAGTGCACGGCTATAGTCGGCTAAATAGTCGTAAAACTCTACGGGGCTTGATAAGGCATAAGAACCATTATAAGTCACTTTGGATTTGGCTTCTTTAGAACCGCCTTTGGTGGTAATCAAGATAACACCGTTGGCTGCACGCGAACCGTAAACGGCTGACGAAGCTGCATCTTTTAAGACTGAGATGCTTTCAATATCGTTCATATTAATACGATTGATATCTACATCCGGCATCCCGTCCACTACAATCAATGGGTCAGAATTGTTGATGGAACCCAAACCGCGTACTTTCAGCGAAGCACCGTCTCCACCTGCAAAACCGGTTGTTTGGCTCACTACCAATCCCGGCACCAAACCCGAGAGACTGGAAGATACGTTTGTGATGGAACGGCTGGCAATCTTTTCATCGACTTTTACTGCTGCAACAGAACCGGTCAGGTTTACTTTCTTCTGAGTTCCATAACCCACTACAACGACCTCATCCAGTGTTTGAGAGTCTTCCGAGAGGGTTACTACTACATTGGTTCTACCTTTCAAGGGTACTTCTTGAGTAATGTATCCGATGAAAGATACTACAAGAGTTGCATTAGATGAGGCTTCAATGTTAAAATGTCCGTCGATGTCTGTGATTGTGCCGCGGTGCTGTCTTTTACTTTTATATTAGCACCGATAACCGCCTCTCCTGTGTTATCTTTTACTGTACCGGTAATTCTGGCATTTTGTGCCGTGACACTTCCGATACCAATAAAGAGTAATAGGAATACCAAAAAATGTTTCATATTAGACTTAATTTTGAATGAATAAATTAAAGGTTAATTTTCATATGAAGATGATAACCTTCATCTTCTTTCTCTCTACAGAAAACAGTTGAGCTGCTTCCTATAAAGAAAGTGTATTCTCATAGGTGTTACTTCATAGGCGTCCTTTCTTTTTTAAAGTTATTAATGAGGTCTTGTTGTGAGCTATTTATATGCTTCGGTTAATTCTTTATACCATTTCTGCAAAACAAAGAATGCTTTCTTTTTCTGTCCTTTATCAGAAACCAGTCCTTTACGGTTGAAGTCGTCCTGAATCTCGGGTACATGGCGGCGCGGTGAGCGGAAATCTTTCAATATCCACGGAGTAGTGCCGGCAAGTCCCGGAATACGTTTTAACATGTTCACGTGGCGGATATACAAATCTTCCTGATACTCCTCCGTGAAGCGTTCTTTGGGTGAGCCGTGGTGCCCGTACAAAGCACCGCCTCCGAGTTCACTGATGAATACCGGTTTCTGAGTATCGAATGTCCAGTTCACGCGGTCACATTTCTCAGAGTCGCCATCGTACCAGCCCACATACTCGTTGAAGCTGATGATATCCAATAGCTCTCCCAACGGGTCGTTTACCGTCAGAACACCCGGCTGTACTTCTTCCTTCTCCATAGCTGCGCCAATCAGGCGGACGCTATCGAGGCTTCTTGCTTTGTTTGCCAGATTAGAGAGGAACGTGAGACGCGTCTTGCTGTGCGGAGTTTCGTTGGCAATAGACCAGATGATGATGTTACAACGGTTCTTGTCGCGGGCAATCATGTCGCACAATTGTTGCTCCGCATTTTGGTAAGTATCCTTGTTCTCCCAGTGAATCGTCCAATACACGGGAATTTCGGACCATACAAGGAAGCCCATACGTTCGGCCTCGCGCACCATCTCTTCATTATGGGGATAATGGGCCAGGCGAACAAAGTTGCATCCCAGTTCCTTTGCCCAACTCAGCAATGTGTGGGCATGGTCTTTTGAGTAAGCACGACCACTGTAATAGGGAGTTTCTTCGTGGATGCTGATACCCCTGCAGAAGATTTCCTTGTCATTCAGCAATATCTTGATGCCCTCCGTGCGAATCGTGCGGAAACCTATCTCATCAGAAACCTTATCCGTTTCGGAAGCCAGGTTCACGGCATATAATTTCGGATTCTCCGGAGTCCAGAGTATAGGTTTGCTTTTTATTAGGAATGAAGCATACCCGTTGGCATCGGTCGTGACTTCTTTCTTTACTTTCAGTTCGGGAATATCCAGTGTTATCTTCTGTTCCTTGTCAGAACCTTCCAGTTGCACCCAGCCCTCAATCATGTTCTTGTCATCTTTTGCCAACTGTACGTAATAGTCGCGTATATAGGTTGCAGGCATTTCTATCAGAGTGACGGGACGGGTTATTCCACCGAAGTTCCACCAATCTGCATTGACCGTGGGCACAGCTTCGGGCAGGCGTTTGTTGTCCACCTTGACCACGAGGCTGTTCGTGCCTTCTTTCAGGAGGTTGGTAATTTCAAAGTTGAAAGGAGTAAACCCGCCGATGTGCCTTCCCAGACGTTTGCCGTTCAGCCACACGATAGCCTCGTAATTAACAGCTCCGAAGTTCAGGAAAAGGCGCTTGCCCGGCTGCAAGGAGTATTCAAAATGTTTGCGGTACCATACGGTTCCTTCATAATAATACAATTGCGGACGCTGTGTGTTCCAGTCTCCGGGAACAAACAGCAGTTTATCCGTTTCAAAGTCGTATTCCTGCAACTTGGTCTTGTCGGAATAAGTCTTGTCCTGGGCATAACCTCCGTCATAGGGTTTCAGACGGTAATCGTAGTAGCCGTTTTCAAAAGGATCTACAATTGTTTTCCACTGCCCGTCGAGGGATGTCGTCTGGCGTGCGCTGACATTCATTATCTGAGGTGCTTGCTGGGCGAAAGCCAATACCGGCATCAGCATCAAAAGAAAAGTCAGACTGTTCTTCAAGAGTGTTTTCATACTACTATATTTTGATTTAAAATTAAGAAGAACGATTTCCATGCATTCTTCTGTAGAGTGATGGCAAATATACAGGTATGAGGCATTCGTATTCCGAAGTCGGCTACATCATAATTACATCAAATGCCGGTTTTGACTACATCATTACTTTCTCACGAATGTTGTAAGGTGTTGGTTATAAGTACGTTTTCTTTCAAGTATGCTTCTTCTGAATAAATCTGTTAAAGATGATGTGGTGGAATACTACTTTAGAGTAAAGGAGTTATCTTTGCTTCATAAACGCAAATGTTGACCGCTATGAAAAGCAAGTCCTATTTTATACTTACCCTTTTGTTATTGCTGTCGGTGCAGTTGAATGCAGGATGGCAACGTCCGGTAACGAACTATACCCGCCATACTTATAAGGCAGGTAATCAAAACTGGATGTTACAGCAACACGATAACGGTTGGATGTATGTGGCCAATAGTAACGGTTTACTCGAATTTGACGGTGCAAGCTGGAATCTTTACCCTATACGTAATGCAAAGGCGCGGGCCATGAGAATAGGGAATGACGGACGGATTTATATCGGTGGAATCGGGCGGTTCGGTTATTTCACTCCAAACAGGCTGGGCGGATTGGACTATACATGCCTTTCGGATAATTTGCCCCCGAATTCAATAGTTGGCGTGATATGGAACATATTGCAGGATAAAGAGAGAATCTATTTCCAATCAGACCGTAGTTTGTTCTACTGGGAAAATAATAAGTTGGAATACTTGGAGTATCCGGGTGAGATTTATACTTCGGCCATTTTATATAATAAGTTCTATATCGGTGCGGCCGAGGGAGTTCTGGTGATGGATGGAAAGAAGTTCAGTTTGGTGCCGGGTTCGGAGATGCTGGGCAGGGTATCGGGACTATTACCCTATAGTGGCAAGATTCTGATAGCCACCCGTTACAACGGCCTTTTTATCTATGATGGCGAGACGGTGCAGAAGTTCAATAGTGTTGCAGATAGCTTTATGCAGCACAATCGTGTGTTTTGTGCTGCTCTTAACCAGTCTTTGCTGGCACTTGGCTCTGTGCAGGATGGGGTTTGTTTGCTTGATTTGGAAAAGGATGAAATGAATGTGATTTCCATTAATAGTGGATTGCAGAACAAAACAGTGCTCAGTATGTCTTTCGATGCGCTGAACAACCTTTGGTTGGGGCTGGATAATGGCATTGACTGTGTACATTTGAGTTCGCCCGTTTCTTCTCTATATGGTAATAAACCGGTCATTGGGTCCGGATATTCTTCTATCGTTTATCAGGGTAAGTTGTATCTGGCTTCCAATCAGGGCCTTTATACAACACTACCATCCACAGAACTGAACAAAGAGATACCGATGACTTTTGTTCCCGGAACCGGTGGACAGATGTGGTCTTTCCTAAACTATGACGGTAAGCTGTTCTGTGCTTCGGACAACGGTGTCTTTGTGATAGACGGCGATAAGATGGAGCATTTGGATGGTATAAAAGGTGTCAGGAGCCTTGTCCCTTTGAACGGTCGCCCGGATGTGCTGATTGCGGGTACTTATGGTAAATATAGTGGGTTGCATTTACTGAAAAAAGTGGCCGGGCGTTGGCAGCCTGCTTTCCGGCTTAAGAATTTCACTTATGCTGCAAAAAGCCTAATGGCTGAAAGTTCGGGTAATGCGTTATGGGTGACAAATAAGGACAGAGGTGTCTGCCGCTTGATTCTGTCGGATGATTTGCAGGAAGTGGTAAGTTTGAAAAAGTATAACCATAGCGCTTTCCCTTCCGGTTATGATATATTTCTGACGCAGGTAAACAGTGAAACAGTTGCAGTGTCACATTACGGGTTATGGCGCTACAATCAAGCCACGGATAGTCTGGAAGAATATCATGAGTTGGAAAATATGTTGGACGGGAAAGCCGCTTACAGTTATCTCACCATGGATATGGCCCATAATATATGGTACGTTTCAGGTGAAGCTCTCAAGTTGTTGCGCTACGATGCTGTGAAGAATACCTATTCAAAATTGCCTCATGACACATTCTTGAAGGGCTCTTTGATAGAGAACTATGAGCATGTAAATGTATATGACGGGCAAGCTGTGGTGGGAACGGAAGAAGGTTTTTCCCTGGTACGCTTTTCATCGACGACTGTGGGTAAGGAAAAGCTATCTCTACAGATACGCCGTGTATATCTCACAGGACGACGCGACTCATTGATTTACGGGCGTAGCTATCATTACACAGATTCTCTTGTCACTATTCCCTATAAACACAACTCCCTCCGCATAGAGTATAATGTGAACAGTAACGATGCATCCCAATCGGCTCTTTTTTCCTATCGCTTGAGCGAGGGGAGCGAAAGGGGAGAATGGAGCGAGTACAGTGAGAATACTATTAAAGAATTTACGGGTCTGCATGAAGGTAAGTATGTGTTTAGCGTAAAATTGATGACCGATAAAGACCAGGAGTTGGTAATGACTTCGTTCTCATTTGAAATCTTGCCTCCTTGGTATCGCACCTGGTGGAGCTACCTGATATATGCAGTCGCTGTGGGTTTACTACTATATTATATAGCCTATCGCATAGCTGTCAGCCGGAAGCATCTGTTGATGCAAAAAGAGCTGGAGCTCTACAGGCAGAAACAAGAATTCAAGAAAGAGAGTGAATTGAAAGACCAGAAGATTGACTCACTGAAAGAGGAGAACTTGCAGGCGGAGTTAAGCCATAAATCAGAAGAACTAATCCGTACTACCTTGAATATTGTGCGCAAGAATGAGATGCTGATGGGTATCAAGAAAGAAGTATTAGGCATTTCCCATTCCATCAGTGAAGAAAACTTGGTTTCCCTCCGGCGTAAAACACTTCGGCTACTGGGACAGATTGAAACGAATATTGAGCACGATGACGACTTGCAGGCTTTCCAAAGCACCTTTGACTCTGTCTACCACGACTTCTTCAGAAAACTCGAAGAGGCATATCCCGAATTGAACAACAAGGATAAACTGCTCTGTGCATATATCAAGATGAACCTGCTCTCCAAAGAGATAGCTCCCTTGCTGAACATCTCTCTGCGCGGAGTGGAAATCAGCCGTTATCGCCTTCGGAAAAAGCTGGGCCTGGAAGAAGGGGAGAACCTGGCGGAGTTCTTGCAGAGGTTCAATAAGTGATGCGAAGCAGGGGTTGAATACTCCCCGAATCCCCTAAAGGGGAGGTGGATACTTCGTACCTCTGTGTTCAATCCCGCTACGAAATGAGCACAATGATATTTTGATTTGTTGTAATTTATCAAGGTTTTGACTGTGCTTTTTGTAACTTCTTGATTATCAATATTATTCTGGTGTGCTGCATTCACTATACGACTGAATTAGGTTCAGTATGCTACTGTTTCTTGAATCTGTGTTGTTTGTAAATAATGCAGATTGCTATTCGGCTCTTTTCCCGGTTCATAACGGGGCAGAAATGAAGTAAATGATATACCGCAAGGCGCTTGTTGCCTTGTCAACTTGTCCCCTCGTGATACTAACATTTATCTCAAACCCGTTTAGAAATGAACTCCCTAATTCCCATAAGTAACCTACAACATCAACAAACTCTCCGGCCCCATATTGAACAGCAAATCTACAATGCTCAGGTTAGGCAGAAAGCCGTGCTTCTCCTGAAAGACCTGGTAATAGGGTTTGGGAGAGAACTCCGGGTCTTTCAGTCGGAAGTCTTTCTTCGGATGGATGCGTTCGCGGAAATCCGCTTCATTCGGAGTGAATTCAGTCCGGTATTCGGTGGTGCGTGCCATATCGGGCTGTATGTCTATCAGAGAACAGATAAGATGGCAAAGTTCTTCGTTGAAATCGACTAAAAACTCATACTTCTTTTCATAGAAAGGGCGGAAGTCGTCTTTATAATATTCAAAGAAAGGAGTGTGGTTGTAGGCAGATTCAAGCGCATTCCAGTGCAGATGCCGCCAGTTACCGTGGTCGGAGATACGGATATCGCGCATCGGGCATTTTAGGCTATCCGGCTTTACGGTAGGGATGGAAAGTGCCAACTCGCCGTCCGGTGCGGCAATGGTGCAGCGGTTGCGGTAAGTCTGCTTCATATAGTGGTCATGCTGTTCGATGAATACTTTATCGTATG
>OIGD01002784.1_pt1 | contig 12889 bp, 9 predicted proteins | sample 1582211 | NCBI WGS metagenome assembly OIGD01 (sample SAMN04414078, study PRJEB24778) | human gut metagenome | material: faecal | host: Homo sapiens
TGCACCCAGAACGCGCGGGTTGGACGTGATGGTCTCGGTGGCCGTCATGCCCACATGGGCCGCATTGACGCCCGCTGCCGCCCAGATGCCCTCGCCTTCCACCGCGTTGGGCATGGCCGTCATCCGCAGCGCATGGCCAGGCAGCGGCACCTCCACATGGGAGATCACCGACCGATAGACGGCCGGGTGCTCCTCCGGTTGCACGACCACGAACTTTTTGGCCGTGAAATGCCCCGAACCCGAATCGTCGTTGCGGGCGACCATGGTGGAGCCATCGTATGATGCGTTTTTGCCGACTAAAATTGTAGTACAAGCCATTGTTCTGTCCTCCGAAATTGTTTCCTTTTCTTTTCGGTTTGCCGAGGCTATTGTAAGCCTTTTTGGGGGAAAAGGCAAGATTTTTTGAGAAGGGAGCGTGGAAGTACGATTTATGGGATACAACAGAATTTATACTGAAATTATAGGAAGGATGCCAATTGACAACAACTTCCATTTCTCGTATGGTAACGGTATCATATCGTTCAGGAGGAATCTCTTATGAAGCTGCTCGCGCACATCAGTGATGACAAGACCCGCACTCAGACCATCGAAGAACACCTGACCAGCACGGCTGCACTGGCCGGAACCTTTGCCGCAGCGTTTGGCGCACAAGCAGAAGCAGCGTATACCGCCCTGCTTCATGACATCGGAAAATATAGCGCTGGTTTCCAGCAACGCTTGCAGGGCGGCCCGCCCGTTGACCACTCCACTGCCGGAGCCAAGGCCGCGATCCAGGACGGAAACATTCCCGCTGCGCTGGCCATTGCCGGACACCACAGTGGCATCCCCGACCTCGGAAATCCGCATGACACTGCCGACGAAAGCACGTTGGTCGGCCGCTCCAAGCGGCGGATCGAAGATTGCTCCCAGTGGAAACAGGAGATCTCCCCTGCCAAAGCCGCTCTGCCGCCGTGGCTGCTCCGCCAGCCGGACAACCTGACCATGGCCTTTTTCACCCGGATGCTCTACTCCAGCCTGGTCGATGCCGATTTCATCGACACCGAGACCTTCATGGACGGTAAAGCAGCCCCGCGTGGGATGGGGGAACCACTTTCTGCTCTGCTGGAAAAAGTCCGGGCACAGGCCAAACGCTACCTTGACAGCCCTGCCGCTTCCCCTGTCGCGCAGGAGCGGAACAAAGTACTGCGGGCCTGCATGGAACAGGGTACTCATGCACCACAGGGGTTTTATACGCTCACAGTTCCCACGGGCGGTGGCAAAACCTTTGCGTCCCTCGCCTTTGCGCTGGAACATGCTGTGGCACAAAAGCCGCAGATGGAGCGCATCATTTACGTCATCCCCTACACTTCCATTATCGACCAGACGGCGCAGACGTTCGCAGATCTTCTGGGAGAAGACAATGTGCTGGCCCACTTTTCCGGTGTAGACTACAAGCTGACAGAAAAAGACGACCTGACACCTGCTCAGTACCGGAAACTGCTTTCCAGTGAAAACTGGGACGCTCCCATCGTGGTGACGACCGCTGTGCAGTTCTTCGAATCCCTCTACGCCAACCGCAGCAGCCGGTGCCGCAAACTGCACAACATTGCCAACAGCGTCATTCTTTTTGATGAAGCACAGACATTCCCTACCGATTACCTGAAGCCCTGCGTTTCCGCCATCGCACAACTGGTCCAGCACTACCACACCACCGCCGTTCTCTGCACCGCAACGCAGCCCGCCTTGACGCCGCTGCTTCAGGAGCTTGCCCCCGGCCTGACCGCAAAAGAACTCAGCCCCGACCCGGCTCACCTCTATGAAGTCCTTCGCCGCGTGACCCGGCAAGATTTGGGCATCCTCTCCGCTGAGGCCCTCTGCGCACAGCTTTCGTCTGCCGAACAGGTGCTCTGTGTGGTCAACCGGCGCAAGACCGCCCAGGATCTGTTTGCACAGCTCCCCGCCGAAGGCAGCTACTGCCTGACCACCTTCCTCTGTGCCGCTGACCGCCGCCGACAGTTGGACGAGATCCGCCAACGGCTCAAGGCGGGGCTTCCCTGCCGGGTCGTCTCCACCTCCTTGATCGAAGCAGGCGTCGATGTGGATTTTCCGCTCGCCTACCGTGAAGCCGCGGGACTGGATTCCCTGCTCCAGACCGCCGGGCGCTGCAACCGGGAGGGCAGACGCGACCCGAAAAAAAGCATCGTTGCTTCTTTCCAGCTGGAAGGTCTGGCACCGCTCCCCATGCTTTCGCAGAATGTCAACGCCATGAATGCCACCGAGCGGGCCTACGACCTGCTCGACACACCGGATGCCATTCACAGCTATTTTGAATCCTTCTATCGCACCCATGCAACGCTTGACAAACAGAACATTCTGGACGCTTTTCAGCATGGTATCAAGGGATGTCAGTTTCCCTTTGCACAGGTTGCCGGAAAGTTCCACCTCATTGATAACCACACTTACACGATCTATCTTCCCATTGAGGAAGGTGCCGACCTCTGCGCATCGCTTCGCGGCGGACACATCAGCCGTGCTCAGCTCCGCCGCCTGGGCATTTACAGCGTAGAATGCTATGAAAAGCAGTTCCGTTCGCTGGACGCCGCCGGTGCATTGGAACGTTCTCCGGATTTCCCCGACGACTCCGCCATCCTCACTGATCCAGACTTGTACAGCCGCAAGACCGGCCTTTCGATGGAGATCGAAGAAGGCAGGGCGATCATCCTCTGAAATGGAAAAAGCAGCAGAGCACACGACTCCACTGCTTTTCCCTCATTGCTTGAAACAACATCCAACAATTTCAATCCACATTCGTTTTTCTCCGAATGACTCCTTTATTATAGGTTGAATTTGGATTTTATACAAGTAGCATCTTGCATTTCGCAAAAAGTGTGTTATACTAAAGCCACAAGGAGTTTTTGAAATAACATACAACAGAAGTCAGTAGTAAAGAGGTGGTTGCAATGGGTAAATTCGATGTTCGCCTGAAAGTCCGACAACCGTTTGAAAGGAGGTGATGCGCATGTCCATGCGCATTGAAGTCTGGGGACCCTATGGATGCTTCTCCCGGCCCGAAATGAAGACTGAACGTGTCAGTTACGACATCATCACGCCGTCGGCCGCAAGAGGGCTCGTTGAAGCGATCTACTGGCACCCTGGCCTGAAGTACCACATTGACCGCATCTACTTGTTGAGTCCCATCCAGTTCACCAACATCCGGCGAAACGAGGTCCGCTCCACCCTGCTGGCTTCCGCAGCACTATCTGCCGCCAAGGGAGGAACGCCGCCGGTGCTCTACACCAGCCAGGACATCCAGCAGCGCGCCGCTATGGTCCTGCAGAACGTCCACTATGTCATCGAGTGTCACTTCACCATGACCGACAAGGCAGCCCCCGGCGACAACCCCGGAAAATTCCAGGATATCCTTCGCCGCCGTTTGAGCAAAGGCCAGTGCTATCATCAGCCCTGCTTTGGCTGCCGCGAGTTCCCTGCCAACTTCCGGGAGTGGCCCGGCGGCGACATTCCTGCACTGGAAGAAGCCACGCAGGACCTCGGATTCATGCTGTATGATCTGGATTATTCTGACCCGGCCAACATCCGCTCGCAGTTCTTCCGGGCAAAGCTGGTCAACGGGGTCATGGATTGCCGGGATGTGGAGGTGTTCACATGATCTTACAGGCATTGACTGCTTATTATGAGCAGCTGCTCCGCACCGGACAGATCTCAGCCCCCGGCTGGGAGAATCAGTTCAAGGTCAGCTACTGGCTCCGCATCAACGCGGAAGGCCAGCTCATCGACCTCGTGGACTGCCGCCAGATGGTTCCGCGCGGTAAAAAAGAAGTGCTCGCCCCGCGGGAAATGGCAGTTCCTGCCCATGTCAAACGAGCTTCCGGCATTGCTGCAAATTTTCTGTGCGACAATTCCACCTATCTGCTGGGTGCAGACGAAAAAGGCAAGCCGGAGCGCTCCATCCAGTGCTTCGAAGCCTGTGCAAAGCTGCACCATGCCATTCTGGATGGGGTTGATTCCCCTGCGGCCAGAGCGGTCCTTGCGTTTTTTGACCATTGGAAGCCCGAAGAGGCATCGGCCCACCCGTTACTGGCTGACCGCTGGAAGGACATCACCGGAAACGCCAACCTTCTGTTCGACTATGAAGGGCCGGAGGGCAGCATCCTGTCCACTGAAGATGAAGCGATCCGAGCGGCATGGCAGCAGCACTACAGCAGCGCTTCGCCCGACACTCCGCTGGTCCAGTGTCTCGTGACCGGCCAGCAGGCCCCAGCCGCCCGGCTGCATCCTTCCATCAAGGGTGTTCCCGGCGCACAGAGCTCCGGAGCCGCGCTCGTTTCCTTCAACGCCCCAGCATTTTGTTCCTATGGGCACGAGCAGGGCGAGAATGCCCCTGTCAGCGAATATGCCGCCTTTGCTTACACCACTGCATTGAACACGCTGCTTGCCGACCGGGATCATTGCCGTATCCTCGGCGATACCGCTGTGGTCTGCTGGGCCGAAAACGCGTCCCCCAGCTATTCCTCCCTCGGCATGATGGCCATGTTCGGCATCCCGGAAAACCATGGTCTTACCGAAGACGACCTGAGCAAAGCGCTGGACAGCCTTGCCAAAGGGCAACCCTGCAGCTGGATGGGCGAAGATCTGCAGCCCGGCCAGCACTTTTATGTGCTGGGGCTCTCACCCAACGCGGCACGTATTTCGGTACGGTTCTTTCTACGTGACACCTTCCAGGTGTTTGCACAGCGGCTGCAGCGGTATGCAGAGGATATCACTGTGATCCACCCCGCTTTTGACAAGCGTGAGACCCTCTCCGTCTGGTCGCTGGTCCAGGAGACTGTCAACCAGAACTCGCGTGATAAAAAGCCTTCGCCGCAGCTTGCAGGTGATGTTCTGCGCTCTATTCTGACGGGCACCCCCTATCCAGCTACACTTCTGAATGGAGCGGAACTGCGGATACGCGCCGAACAAACGATCACACGCGGCCGGGCGGCCATCATCCGGGCTTATTACCGCCGCCATCCCCATCCACAGGTTCCAAAGGAGGTTTTGGATATGCCTGAATTGAATGTAACATGCAACAATATCCCCTATACTCTTGGCCGGATGTTCTCGCTATACGAACAGATCCAGCTGGCTGCGGCCAAGGCAAATTCTTCCAACATCAATGCCACCATCAAGGACCGCTATTTCAATGCGGCTTCTTCGAATCCCAGCCAGGTCTTCAACCTTCTGGGCAAACTTTCCGTCAGCCATCTTCGGGTCCTGCGCCGCAGCAATCCAAAGTTGGCCGGTTCTCTGCAAGGCCAGTTGGAAGAACTTTCCATCCGCGTCGGCACATCCTATCCCCCCCATCTTGACCCCGCCAGCCAGGGCTCGTTCCAGTTGGGTTATTACTATCAGAATCAGGCCCGCTTCCAGAAGAAAGCTCCCGCTGATTCCACTGAGAATGTTTGAATTATAAGGAGGAACTGACATGTCTGAGCCTATCAAAAACCGCTATGATTTTGTGATTCTGTTCGATGTTGAAAACGGCAACCCAAACGGTGACCCCGACGCAGGCAACATGCCCCGCATCGACCCGGAAACCGGCTACGGTCTCGTGACCGATGTCTGCCTGAAGCGGAAGATTCGCAACTATGTGGAGACGGTCAAGGAAAATGACGAAAATTACCGCATTTACATCAAGGATACTGTCCCTCTGAACCGCAGCGATGCCGACGCCATCAAAGCTCTTGGCATCAACGAGGACCTCAAGGCCGCCAAGAAGAGTGACCCGGACATTGACCGCCGTCTGCGCAATTACATGTGTGAGCACTACTACGATATCCGCACCTTTGGTGCTGTTATGACCACGTTTGTCAAAGGTGCTCTCAACTGCGGTCAGGTTCGCGGCCCGGTCCAGCTGAGCTTTGCGCGTTCGGTGGATACCATCATCCCGCAGGAAGTCACGATCACCCGCGTTGCCATCACCACGGAGGCCGATGCTGAGAAAAAGGGCACCGAAATGGGCCGCAAGTACATCGTCCCCTATGCCCTCTACCGTGCAGAAGGTTATGTTTCCGCCAATCTCGCCCGCAAGACCACAGGCTTTTCGGAAGATGACCTGCAGTTGCTGTGGGAAGCCATCCTGAACATGTTCGAGAACGATCACAGCGCTGCGCGCGGTAAAATGGCCGTGCGGGAGCTCATCGTCTTCAAACATTCTTCGGAGCTTGGCAACGCCCCCGCTTACAAGCTGTTCGATGCCGTGACCGTCCAACGAAAAGACCCCACCACCCCGGCGCGCAGCTACCGCGATTACACTGTCACCGTATCCGACGCCCTTCCGGAAGGAGTCACCTGCGAGAGGATGTCCTGATGTCCGCCCCGGACGATTACCTGTTGATGTCCGGCATCCAGCATTTTTGCTTCTGCCGCCGTCAGTGGGCGCTCATCCACCTCGAACAGCAATGGTCTGAGAACCTTTGCACTGCGGAAGGGCGGCTGGAACATACCCGCTGCCATGACACCGCGCAGACCGAGCGGCGGGGCGATCTGCTCATCACACGAGGGATGAAGGTCGTCAGCCACCGCCTGCGGCTCAGCGGAGACTGCGACGTTGTGGAATTCCGGGCGGACCCGGAGGGCATCCCGCTGCAGCACACCGAAGGCCGCTGGCAACCCATGCCGGTGGAGTACAAACATGGCCGCGCCAAGGAGAACGACGCCGACCGGCTGCAGCTCTGTGCGCAGGCCATGGCTCTGGAAGAGATGCTGGCCTGTGATGTCCCGCAGGCCGCGCTCTTCTACGAGGAAACGCGGCGGCGGGAACTCGTCCCGCTGACGGACGCGCTTCGCCAAAAAACGCAGGCCATGGCCGACGAGATGAACCAGTATTTCGCCCGCGGCTACACGCCAAAAGTCAAGCCGGGAACTTTCTGCAACGCCTGCTCCCTCAAAGAGCTTTGCCTGCCCGCACTGTACAAACGCGCCGACCCCAAGGCCTACCTGAAAGCCTATCTGGACGAAGTGCAAGCGGAGGACACGCCATGAGACAGCTATTGACCCAGCTTTACGTCACTTCGGAAGACGCCTATCTTTCGCTCGACGGTGAAAATGTCGTGGTCAGCCGCCAGAAGACCGAGATCGGGCGGGTCCCGCTCCACACGCTGGAAGGGATCGTCTGCTTCAGCCGCTCCGGTGCCAGCCCGGCACTCATGGGCAAATGCGCGGCCAAGGGCATCGACCTCTGCTTTTTCAGCCCCTACGGCCAGTTTTTGGCACGCACCGTCGGCGAAGAGCGCGGCAATGTCCTGCTGCGGCAGACCCAGTACCGCATCTCCGACAGCGAAGCGCTGAGCTGCCGCTATGCGCGGTACTTCATCCTTGGCAAAGTTTACAACGCCCGCTGGGTACTGGAACGCGCTACCCGCGACCACCCGCAGCGCGTACCCGTAGAGGAATTCAAACGCACGAGTGCCCAGCTTGCGGCGGCGCTCCCGCTCATTGAGCAGTGCGACGATCTCGACCAGCTGCGCGGTCTGGAAGGGGAAGCAGCGCAGCGCTACTTTGACTGCTTCGACTCCCTCATTTTACAGCAGCATGAAGCGTTTCCGTTCGTGTCCCGAAACCGTCGGCCGCCGCTGGACAATGTGAACGCGCTGCTCTCCTTTGCCTATTCTCTGCTGGCCCGCGACTGCGCTTCCGCACTGAGCAGCGTCGGGCTGGACCCGTATGTCGGCTTCCTGCACCGCGCCCGTCCCGGACGCCGCAGTCTGGCGCTGGACCTTATGGAAGAGCTTCGCGCCGTTTCCGCAGACCGGTTCGTGCTGTCCTGCATCAACCAGAAACTGCTGACAGCGAAGCACTTCCAGAAACAGGAGAATGGTGCTGTCCTCCTGACCGACGATGGCCGCCGCGCGTTTCTCAAAGCCTGGCAGACCAAAAAGCAGGAGCAGATCACCCATCCCTTCCTGAAAGAGAAACTGCCCTGGGGACTGGTGCCTTACGTGCAGGCGCTCCTTCTGGCGCGGACTCTGCGCGGTGATCTGGAACTGTATCCGCCATTCTTCTGGAAGTGAGGTTCGTCTATGCTGGTCCTGATCACCTACGATGTCAACACCGAGACCGCTGCTGGGCGCAAACGCCTGCGCAAAGTCGCCAAAAAGTGCGTGGACCACGGGCAGCGGGTGCAGAATTCTGTCTTCGAGTGCCTGCTGGACGCCGCGCAGTTTGCTGTTCTGAAGTCCGAGCTTGCCGCCCTCATCGACCCCGATCTGGACAGTCTGCGGTTTTATCAACTGGGCAACAACTATAAGACCAAGGTCGAGCACATCGGGGTGCATCCCCTGTTTGAATCCGGAGACGTGCTGATCTTCTAGCCTGTTCCCTCGGTGCGAATGGAAAGCACTCACCCTTTTTCCGTCTCCTTCGCACCATGTTTTCAAGCCGTTCTGTGCAGATCGCAGCTGTTTTTTCGGATGTTTTTGGACAAGCTCTTCCAAATCTGTGCAGATCGTTTTATAATGAAACAAAAGCGGAGATGTTTTTCTCCGTTTTTGCTGTCGCCCTCCTCGCGGAGGGCGTGGATAGAAATTCGCCGGTGAGCTTGTCCACGCCGATCAGGCGACGTCGCCCTCCTCGCGGAGGGCGTGGATAGAAATTGCTGGGCATGAAAGCGCTGGATCTGGCTGAAGCGTCGCCCTCCTCGCGGAGGGCGTGGATAGAAATCCTCTGTGAACCACCGTGCACCAGAAACAGCCAAGTCGCCCTCCTCGCGGAGGGCGTGGATAGAAATGTACTTGTCCGGTGTGACTTCCATCCAGATGTAGCGTCGCCCTCCTCGCGGAGGGCGTGGATAGAAATGTTAAACTTTTGTTTTGCGGAATCAATCGGCCCAGTCGCCCTCCTCGCGGAGGGCGTGGATAGAAATATGCCGCCGTAGTTTGAGATCAGCCAATAGACCTGGTCGCCCTCCTCGCGGAGGGCGTGGATAGAAATTGCATAGGTCAGCTGCCGGTTGGCCGGAGCAGCAGGTCGCCCTCCTCGCGGAGGGCGTGGATAGAAATAACCCAAACCCGCGCGGCAGCAGCGTCGGTGACTGTCGCCCTCCTCGCGGAGGGCGTGGATAGAAATATGTTGTCCCATTGCAGGCAAGTGCAACAGTCGCCGTCGCCCTCCTCGCGGAGGGCGTGGATAGAAATTGCCCATGGTGTGGCAAGCGTCAGCCAGAGACCGTCGCCCTCCTCGCGGAGGGCGTGGATAGAAATTAATGTTTTGGTTAGGTGCACAAAAATGAAAGGTGGTCGCCCTCCTCGCGGAGGGCGTGGATAGAAATATCGGTGGAAATATTGTATTGATTGTTTCCACCGGTCGCCCTCCTCGCGGAGGGCGTGGATAGAAATTGCAGGCCGGGTTCCTGCCCATCGGTCAGACCGAGTCGCCCTCCTCGCGGAGGGCGTGGATAGAAATTGGAAGCGAACTCCGATTATGGCGTCCGCTCCAACGTCGCCCTCCTCGCGGAGGGCGTGGATAGAAATTTGAAACGGCCGTCCGGGCGGATGGTCGTCCGTTGGTCGCCCTCCTCGCGGAGGGCGTGGATAGAAATCGAATTCCAGAGGGCGCAGGGTACTGCGATCAATCGTCGCCCTCCTCGCGGAGGGCGTGGATAGAAATATCCCCGCGCCCATCGCCATCGCTCTGATGCTGCGTCGCCCTCCTCGCGGAGGGCGTGGATAGAAATTGCTATAATTTAACCAACCTGCCGACAGTAATCTGTCGCCCTCCTCGCGGAGGGCGTGGATAGAAATTGCCCTACGGCACAGTGGTCTATATCGAGGGCGGTCGCCCTCCTCGCGGAGGGCGTGGATAGAAATACGCAGAGTCTGGGCTTCCTGCTCCTCACGGATGGTCGCCCTCCTCGCGGAGGGCGTGGATAGAAATTGCTGCCACTGCTGCCGCTGGCTCTGGGTGTTGAATCGTCGCCCTCCTCGCGGAGGGCGTGGATAGAAATCAGGCGGGTGCCCTGCTGAAGACCTTTGACCCCGGTCGCCCTCCTCGCGGAGGGCGTGGATAGAAATAAGTGAGCTTTGGCGGAAACATCGCCATCCCTACGTCGCCCTCCTCGCGGAGGGCGTGGATAGAAATAGCGTCTGCGCGGTCTGCGTCAGGGTCGAGACCAGGTCGCCCTCCTCGCGGAGGGCGTGGATAGAAATATTTTCTGAATCCTTCCATTGTCCTAATAACGCGGTCGCCCTCCTCGCGGAGGGCGTGGATAGAAATGTGTGTTTTGAATGATTTTTATGCTTGAACCGTGGGTCGCCCTCCTCGCGGAGGGCGTGGATAGAAATCCCCTTCCGCTCAAAACGGCCAGCTGGCCCAGATGTCGCCCTCCTCGCGGAGGGCGTGGATAGAAATCCGGCAGGGCTCAAACCTGCAGCCTGCGGTTTTGGGTCGCCCTCCTCGCGGAGGGCGTGGATAGAAATCTCCTTACTCCTTGCCCTGCATCTGATTGAGGACGTCGCCCTCCTCGCGGAGGGCGTGGATAGAAATTTCGGCGGCGCTCATCAGTCCATACAACCCGGTACGTCGCCCTCCTCGCGGAGGGCGTGGATAGAAATATCAAGAAAGCTCTGGGAGGCGAATAACGGATGAGTCGCCCTCCTCGCGGAGGGCGTGGATAGAAATGCTCTCCTCGATATAATCGGTGGCCACGCGGCTGGGTCGCCCTCCTCGCGGAGGGCGTGGATAGAAATCTCCCGCAAGGTCATCCTTGCGCTGGGCGATGCGGGTCGCCCTCCTCGCGGAGGGCGTGGATAGAAATGTATCGAGGTCGAGAATGAACTGAGAGAAGCTGCCGTCGCCCTCCTCGCGGAGGGCGTGGATAGAAATCTGCTGATCGACAACTCCCCGGCGATGGCTGCGGCGGTCGCCCTCCTCGCGGAGGGCGTGGATAGAAATAACGGTCTGGCGCAGTTCAGTGTCCGTGGTCAGGTCGCCCTCCTCGCGGAGGGCGTGGATAGAAATTGGTGGCACCAAGGGCAGAGGTTTGCCCACAGGCCAGTCGCCCTCCTCGCGGAGGGCGTGGATAGAAATCTCGTACTTTTGCCGGCTGAACGCTTTGGAGTAGGGTCGCCCTCCTCGCGGAGGGCGTGGATAGAAATTTCCTCCAGCGGAAGAATCGACTCGCCGCTGGACCGTCGCCCTCCTCGCGGAGGGCGTGGATAGAAATGCCTTTGCCTAGCCTTTCGCATCTTGTCAATGCGTCGCCCTCCTCGCGGAGGGCGTGGATAGAAATATCTCTTTCCCGGAAAGCGAAGGACAACGAACGCGTCGCCCTCCTCGCGGAGGGCGTGGATAGAAATACCATGTTGTCGCACCATTCCTCGGCCTCATCATGTCGCCCTCCTCGCGGAGGGCGTGGATAGAAATAGTCTGGAAGTAGACCCGGCAGAAATCGAAGAGGTCGCCCTCCTCGCGGAGGGCGTGGATAGAAATTTGCTTTCCGCGTTTTATATCTGCTCTTTTTTGAAATGTCGCCCTCCTCGCGGAGGGCGTGGATAGAAATTTTCTCTACAGCAGACACTTCTGACTTTTGGATTGTCGCCCTCCTCGCGGAGGGCGTGGATAGAAATTGCAGTGCCGCTCGTGCGCGGTCAAAGAAAAACTGGTCGCCCTCCTCGCGGAGGGCGTGGATAGAAATAATGCGTTTCGTGAGAAATCGCACCCAATTAGAGTGTCGCCCTCCTCGCGGAGGGCGTGGATAGAAATTTTGACGGTGCGGGCGTCTTCCGCCGTCGGATTTGTCGCCCTCCTCGCGGAGGGCGTGGATAGAAATTTTTCTTGTCGTGGTATCACATGCTTGCAAATGCGTCGCCCTCCTCGCGGAGGGCGTGGATAGAAATGGAAGATTTCACCGTCACGCAGACCAGAGGCGGGTCGCCCTCCTCGCGGAGGGCGTGGATAGAAATAGCTGACTAACCCCCTTCGCGTTTGCCTTCTCCGGTCGCCCTCCTCGCGGAGGGCGTGGATAGAAATGAGCTGCTTGGTCGTTCCGTCATAGACGTTGTAGGTCGCCCTCCTCGCGGAGGGCGTGGATAGAAATATTCGCGCTGTTCAGTGCGGCCAGAGCGATGGCGGGTCGCCCTCCTCGCGGAGGGCGTGGATAGAAATGATGCAAACGTCATCAAAGCCGGGTATGCCATCGTCGCCCTCCTCGCGGAGGGCGTGGATAGAAATCCTCGGACTTCCATCCGGCCATAGCCATATAATTGTCGCCCTCCTCGCGGAGGGCGTGGATAGAAATACTTGTAAAAAGTAAATTAAAAATGATGAGAAGGGTCGCCCTCCTCGCGGAGGGCGTGGATAGAAATAAGCGGATCAGGGCATCGGCCTTGCCGGGGTAGTCGTCGCCCTCCTCGCGGAGGGCGTGGATAGAAATTTCCTTTCTTAACTGCAAAAGTCAAGCACATTGAGTCGCCCTCCTCGCGGAGGGCGTGGATAGAAATTTGGCGGCGGTAAGCTGCTCATTCAGACCGTTCAGGTCGCCCTCCTCGCGGAGGGCGTGGATAGAAATTTCCGGGAAAGGCTATGTCAATCCGATTGCGTACGTCGCCCTCCTCGCGGAGGGCGTGGATAGAAATTTCCAACCCTCGTCACGGTCAGCAGGCGGGGTGACAGTCGCCCTCCTCGCGGAGGGCGTGGATAGAAATACCTTGGCTGTATAGGATTCGGACAGCTCAGCCGTCGCCCTCCTCGCGGAGGGCGTGGATAGAAATTTGCAGAATTTTGACAGCGCAGCAGCAGACACCACGTCGCCCTCCTCGCGGAGGGCGTGGATAGAAATAACGGCTGTCACCTCGATGTCGATGCTGCCGGCATGTCGCCCTCCTCGCGGAGGGCGTGGATAGAAATTCGGCTGCCA
>OIGD01002790.1_pt1 | contig 12857 bp, 6 predicted proteins | sample 1582211 | NCBI WGS metagenome assembly OIGD01 (sample SAMN04414078, study PRJEB24778) | human gut metagenome | material: faecal | host: Homo sapiens
AGCTCTTTCGGATCGCTTACGCATTAGTCGAAAACAAGTCCGATGCCGAAGATATCCTGCAAGATGCCTACTATAAATTGTGGAGCCGTCGGAATGAACTGGCCGATGTCCGAAATCCGGAAGCCTTCTGCGTGACGCTGGTCAAAAATCTTTGTCTCGATTTCCTTCGTTCTCCCCGTGCGGGCAGGCATGATGAAGATGTCACCGAAGCCGTCACCCTCTCGACAGATTCTTCTCCGGACAAAGAACTGGAAATGCAAGATAAAGTGGAGCAAGTCCGCCATCTCCTCAACCGTCTGCCGGAAAATCAGCGGCAAGTCCTCCGGTTGAGAGGAATTGAAGACTGCTCGATAGATTAGAGCAGAGATTCAGACAAGAGTAGATGAGATAGAACAGATCACCGGCCTGAGTGCCGTCAACATACGAGTGCTACTTTCCCGGGCACGAAAAATAATCCGGGAACAATTTGAAAAATATTATGCATACGAATATGAACGATAAAAATATAGACGAACTGATCAATAAAGCCCTCCAGGAAGAGCAGGCTTTACCCGAAGGACTTTCCCGTAGACTGGAAAAGCAGATCGACACCTGGGCTTCCACGGAAGAAAAGAAGACCCGTTCATTGACCCGTAGACGGACTTTATATTGGTTAAGTGGAGTTGCCGCCTCCATCCTGTTGTGCATCAGCTTTTTACAATACAAATCGTCGTATCACGCTCACGACCGGCTCAGCGACACTTACACCAATCCGAAAGATGCCGCCGCCGCTGCCGAAAAGGCTTTACTCCTACTCTCGCAGAACCTCAACAAAGGCATCAGCCAGGTGGATAACGCCGGGCAGGAGATAGATAAAGTAAACAATATTTTAAACAAACATTTAAACGATTAATCTTATGAAATTAAAGAATATATTCCTGATCCTGTTTCTTTGTTGCACCAGCTTGTGCTTTGCCCAGGATAAACTGTTCGAAAAATATGCCGATATGGATAATGTAACATCTGTCTTCATCTCCAAGAAAATGTTCGACATGATCCCTAATGTAGAAAGCGGCGGCCTCAACCTGATGAATCTGAAAGGGAAAATAAACAATCTTCAAATCGTCACTTCCGACAAGCAGGAAGTCCGGGACCAGATGCGAAAAGAATTCAGCAGCCTTATCAGCAAATCACATGAAGAACTGATGCGGGTCAAGGACAACGATACACGCGCCTCTTTCTACATCGTCCAGAACGGTGACCTAATCAACGAAATGATCATGCTGGCCGACACAGATTCGGACTATGTGGTCATCCGGATAACAGGCAAATTCACATTACAGGAGGTGGCAAAAAGTTTTTCCAAAAACGATAAAAAAGAGGTAACGATCAGTTACAACTAAAACCGGAAAAGTATAAATATCCCGAAAAGATAATTATGCTTTTGTGAATACCTTAGTTCTGGTAGAACTAAGGCTATTCTTGTCTGTTGTTTGCTACCGTGACAAAATTAGGTATATAAAACTACTGGATGTTTTCAAAAATGATATTAAAATTAGTCAAATTGATATTCTTTCAAAAAAATATTCTCCTTTTTCCCTTCCAGAAGACTCCAATAACCTCCACAGATAAGCCAAAACCGATAATCGAGCCTACTTTTTTACAACTATCCGTACTGTATAGTTCATAGTTCTACCAGAACAAATTCAATTGCAATCTTAAATCATTAGCCTATGGAGAGAAGTAAATAACACACCTAAAAAGTTTTTGTAGAGAAAATTAGAGTATTTCAACTGTTAAATTAAATTTTAATATTATGATCAAATCGATATACAGCAACTTATTGCCTAAAGCTGTACTATTATCAGTATTTTTAAGCCCCGGATATGTGATTTCAAAAGCTCATGCAAACACAGATTCCATCAGTGGTATAGAACAAACGAACGGTAAACTGTCCGGACGGGTTATCGATGCAAAAGGAGAACCTATACCAGGTGCAAACATATCCGTCAAAGGCACCACCATCGGTACCATTACAGACATGGACGGTAATTTTTCCATTGATGTTAACCCCAATCAAATACTCACCATCAGTTTTATCGGATATGAAACAAAAACAATCCCTGTCTCCAACCAGAAAATATTAAATGTCGTTCTGCAAGAAACTGTAAACCAACTGGACGAACTTGTTGTCGTTAGCTACGGTACACAGAAAAAAAGGGATTTGACCGGATCTGTTTCCAAGATAGATGCAGGAGAATTAGAAAGTTTTCCTGTAGGACAATTTGCCCAAAAACTTCAAGGACAGGTAGCAGGTGTACAAATTAACCAATCTACAGGACAGCCGGGTAAAGGTATGGGATTCCGTATCCGTGGTGCAGCATCTATCAATGGTGGTAGTTCACCTTTATTCGTGGTCGATGGAATCCCTATCAATATGGACCTAAGCAGTATCAATCCAGATGAAATCGAAACCTTTTCCATCTTGAAAGATGCCGCTGCCACTTCTTTGTATGGATCACGTGCCGCCAACGGTGTCGTACTGATCACAACGAAAAGAGGAAAACAAGGTAAAACTCAAGTGGATGTGAATGCTTCATTCGGTATTCAGACTTTAAAGGGACTAAAGACTCCGGATGTTATGAACGGGGAAGAATTTGCCCAATACAAAAAAGAATACTACGAAGATGCTGCCAGATATGAAGGTTATACCGGAGGAGTTCCAGAACAATATCAAAATCCATCCCAATACGGTACTGGTACCAATTGGTATGACTTACTGACACGCAATGCCGCCACACAGAATTACAGTATCAGTGTGACAGCCAATAAAGACAAGTTCAATACAGCTATCGTATTAGGCTACTTCCGCCAAGACGGTGTTATGTACAATTCTAATTTCGAACGTTACTCTTTACGTGCAAACAATGATTATCAAGTAAACGACCGCTTAAAATTAGGACTGAACATAGCTCCCACCTTGCAAATCAAAAACAACCAAAATACAGACGGAGGTTGGCAGATATTAAGTGCTGCGTTCTTGGCTGACCCAACTGTAAATCCTTACGATGAAAATGGAGAACCTATTCTTTCTCTAAACTCTCCAGGGATGTTCCCTCAACCTAACTGGATACGTGTTTTACATGAAAAAACAAGTAAAACACAGGATTTGGCCTTATTAAGCAATGCTTTTGCAGAACTGGATATATGGAACGATATCAAATATAAATTCCAGGCTGGTTTCGATTTAGGTGCCAAGAACTATAGAGATTTTACACCTTCGACAGCCGGTGGAGCCATGTTTACTGCTCCCCCTCAAAAAGCAAGTGGACAATACAACACCAACTTCCACTATAGTTGGACTATCGAAAATATGTTGATGTATAACCATAAATTCGGAAACCATAATATAGATGCACTGGTCGGTTATAGTGCACAAAAATATTCCAACGAATATAACCAGCTAACAGCAACTGACTTTCCAAGTGATGATATTCCTTGGATGGGTGCCGGTGCTACAAAAAACGGTGACAACAACATCGAGCAATGGGCATTAGCCTCTGTCATCGCACGCGCGAATTATAGCTTCAAAGACCGCTATTTACTCCAGGCGACATTCCGCCGAGATGGTTGCTCCCGTTTTGGGGCAGGCAATAAATATGCAAATTTTCCTTCCATATCCGCCGGATGGATTGTATCTGACGAAGCCTTCATGGAACCAGTAACCAATGTTATGAACTACCTGAAAATAAGGGCCAGTTATGGACTAACTGGTAACTACAACATTGGTAATTACCGATATATTGCGGGAGTTAGCACTTATAACTATGTCTTAGGTGGCTCTTTAGCTCCGGGAAAAGGATTAGGTAATTTAGGGAACAATGCTCTTACTTGGGAAGAAACAAAGCAACTGGACTTAGGTGTCGATATCGGTTTCCTAAACGATCGTATCTATTTGATGTATGACTATTATAATAAAAAAGTCGATGGACTTTTGTATCAAGTCGATATTCCAAGAGCTTCCGGCTTTTCCAACATTTATTCCAATATCGGTGATTACAAAGCATGGGGACATGAAATCACTTTGCAATCTCGTAATCTTGTCGGTGATTTCAAATGGACTACCAACTTGAATATAGCCTTCAACCGGAATGAAATAACCAAAATGGGAACAAACAACACCCCAAAAGGTGGATACTCCAATCAGGAAGATTTCAACCGCTTAGCAGTAGGAGAACCTATCGGTATATTCATGGGATATGTATTTGACGGCGTATATATGACCGAAGAAGAGTTTAATTCCCAACCAAAGCACGCCTCATCTGAGATCGGAACGGTCCGCATGAAAGATGTCAATGGTCCTAACGGTGTTCCTGACGGTATAATCGACAACAATGACCGTGTAAAAATTGGTGATCCGAATCCGGATTTTATTTATGGTATGACAAATGAATTTTCCTGGAAGAACTTCGATCTGAGCATTCTGATCAGTGGACAAGTAGGTGGTGACATTATCAATTCAAACTACGAACATACCTTGAATATCGACGGTTGTTTCAATGTATTGAAAAAAGTTGCCAATCGTTGGCGCTCTCCGGAAAATCCGGGTGACGGACAGGTTCCGAGAACAAAAGCCGGTACCACGGAATTATTCCGCTTCAATAATAGCAGTTGGGTATATGATGCTTCTTATTTGACCATAAAGAATATCACTCTGGGCTATACAATTCCGATTAAACCGAGTCAATACCTCTCTAAACTCCGGGTATATGTAACAGCTCAGCAATTAGTCACATTCACTAAATACCCAGGTATGAATCCGGAAATAGCCATGAATGAAGATATGGGATGGAACGGTTTAGGAGTAGATCGTACAACTTACCCGGTTCCAAGAACATTCAGTATCGGATGTAACATTTCATTCTGAAAGAAAAACAAATTATAAATTTAAAGCGAAAGATCATGAAAAAGATATTTAGTTTAGTTGTTGCATTGTTGACTTTGGCTTCTTGTTCGGAAGATTTTCTGAATCTGACGCCTCAATATTATCCGAATGATGCGACATTCTTTAAAACTCAAGAGCAATTCACTCAAGCAGTGAACGGAGCCTATTCCGCTCTACGGGGAGTATCGGCAAGACAAGGATACCTGATGGGAGAAATGCGTTCCGACAATACACATTACACCCGCTATAAAGCAGACCGTGGTCTACACATCTTGTATCGTGAAAATATCGCGGATTTTGTTGTAGATGACCAGAACCAATGGACAAATGAAATGTATTATGCATGTTATACGGGCATTTCAAGAGCCAACACCATTCTGAACCGCATTGAAGGGACGACTTTTCCCGATGATTTCAAAAATAAAACGATCGGAGAAGCTAAATTCATCCGTGCTTTCATGTATTTCCAATTGGTGCAATGCTACGGAGACGTCCCTTTGCATCTGGAAGAAGTGACAGGAGCGGACAACGCATTCTTACCTCGTTCATCTGTTAACGATATCTATACAGCCATCGTTGATGATGTGAAAGATGCCATAGAGAAACTTCCGACAGTCAAATTTCCGCAAAACGGTGCTGCAACCAAAGGAGCTGCCAAAATGCTCTACGCTTATGTATTAATGACAAAGCCAGATCGAGATTATGCAACAGCGGAAACGCAGTTAAAAGATATCATGAATATGGGATATGAATTACTTCCCAATTATGCCGATATATACGACACATCCAAAAAGAACGGAAAAGAATCGATCTTCGAAATCCAGTATCAAATGGGAGATCAGGGACAGCAAAGTGATTGGTTATACTACTTTATTCCCAAAACAACGAATGCAGAAATTATTACAGGTGTTCCGGATTGTAGTACGTTACTGACAGGAGGCTGGAATGTTCCGACACCGGAAATGATCGCTTCTTACGAACCTGGAGACCTGCGTGTCGCCCCATCTATCGCTGTTGCAGTCGGTACACTGGATGCAGCAAACGCCTTAGTCGTAGCTGATGTACTAAAAGTCGGTGATCCCAAGATCAATGATTATCAAGTTAATTATCCATTTATCAATAAATACCGTCACGCACACTCCAAAATAGAAAATACAGACGATAACTGGCCTGTTTACCGCTATGCGGACTGCCTGTTATTGTTAGCTGAATGTCTGGTGGAGCAAGGACATGCAGGAGACGCAGCACCCTATGTCAATCAAGTACGTGCGCGTGCAGGTTTACCTGCTGTTACAACAATCAATGCCGAGGTTGTTGCCAATGAGCGACGTCACGAACTCGCATTTGAGAACCATCGTTGGTATGATTTATTGAGAACAGGAAAAGCTATTGAAGTAATGACTGCCTACGGAAAATATATCAAAACGATTGATACGGAACTTCCTGAACGTACCTATCAGATAAAGCCGGAATATTTGCTTTATCCGATACCTTACAACGAGTTGCAATTAAATGACCAGCTCAAACAAAATCCAGGTTATTAATTATCATATTAACAAAAAGACCTTTACTTTTGTAGTAGAGGTCTTTTTACTATTAGCACCATGAATACACAACGTATTATCAAAAACTTTATATATACCGTCGCAGGAGGTATCCTGTCTCTCGGAACGACTGGTTGCAGTGGCAACAAAGCGGAAACGACAGACAGTTTTTCCACTTTGGAAGCCCAGTTTTCCAACCCTTCATCCGAGTACCGTACAGCCCCTTTTATGGTTTGGAACGGAAAAGTTACAGAAATTGAAATCGACCGTATGCTGAAAGACTTTAAAGATGCAGGCTGCGGAGGTGCGTTTATCCATCCCCGTCCGGGCATGATCACGGAATATATGTCGGACGAATGGTATTCCCTCTACCGTTATGCCGTCGATAAAGGAAAAGAGATGGGACTGGACATCTGGATTTACGATGAAAACTCCTATCCCAGCGGCTTTGCCGGAGGACATGTTCCCGAAGATATGCCCGAATCCTACAACCAAGGACAAGGACTTGAGTTGACAAAAACAGATCTTCTGCCTGACAAGACAGACGAATATTTCATCATCCTTAAAAAAGAAGGGGACAAATGGGCAGATATCACGAACGCCCTGAGCCAGCATAAAAAAGCAAAAGGAGAATATTACCTCTACAAAAAGACATATTTAGGCAAATCGGACTGGTACGGAGGGTATTCTTACGTAGACCTGCTCGTACCCGGTGTGACTGAAAAGTTCATCGACCTCACGATGAAAGGATACGAAAAAACAATAAAGGACGAATTTGGCAAATCTGTTTTCGGTATCTTCACAGATGAGCCCAACATCAGCAGTCCCGGAGGCTTGCGCTGGACACCAGACTTGTTCGAAGTATTCCGGAAACAGTGGGGATACGATCTAAAACCACTCCTTCCCCTTCTGAACGAAGAGACGGGCAATTGGAAACAGGTACGTCATAACTATATGGAAACCCTGTTGCAAATGTTTGTCGACCGCTGGTCCAAACCTTGGCACCACTACTGCGAGACGAACAACCTGAAATGGACCGGACACTATTGGGAACACGGTTGGCCGCAAATGAACGACGGACCGGACAATATGGCAATGTACGCCTGGCATCAGGTACCCGCTATCGACATGCTGTTCAACCAGTTCGACGAAACCAACCCGCAAGCACAGTTCGGCAATATCCGTGCAGTAAAAGAATTGCGCAGTGCCGCCAACCAAACAGGTTGTAACCGTACCCTCAGCGAAACTTATGGTGGTGGAGGTTGGGACGAAACTTTTAAAGATTTCAAACGGTTAGGCGATTGGGAGTATGCACTCGGGGTCAACTTCATGAACCAACATTTAGCCCATATGACACTAACAGGAGCACGCAAATACGATTATCCGCCGGTATTCACCTATCATTCTCCCTGGTGGCCCGACTATCGCGAACTGAATGACTATTACGGACGCCTTTCATTTGTTATGAGCAAAGGCATCCAGAAAAACGATATTTTGGTTCTGGAACCCAACTCGACTTTATGGAGCTATTACGTCCATGCAGGAAGTTCCCCGAAACTCATGGAGATAGGAACCAATTTCCAAGCTTTTGTTACAACTTTGGAAAAGAACCAGGTAGAATATGACCTCGGTTCCGAAAACATCATCAAAGACCTCGGAAAGGTAGAAAACGGGCGTTTCATCGTCGGCAATGCCTCCTACTCGACTGTCGTTCTGCCTCCCATGATGGAGACCTTAAACAAGCCTACCTTCAACCTCTTGCAACAATTTGTAGAACAAGGTGGACAGATCATAACCTTCTCCGCTCCCACCCGGATAGACGGGGCTGTCAATGACGAACTGGCCGGACTGTTGACCGGTACAACCGTCACATCACTCCCGGAACTATCCAAAGATGTAATCGCCCGGTATTTCTCTTCCGATAACTTCAGGATTACTTTCAACAGTGGTAACCTGTATCACCATCGTCGCCGGTTTGCAGACGGAGAATTGGTTTTTCTCGTCAACTCTTCTATGGATGAAGTTGTTGACGGCACCCTTTCGACGCAGGGAAAAGCCATGTTGGAAATGGATGCTCTGAACGGGGAAATCTATACGTATCCGTCTTCAAAAGAAAAAGGCATACTAAGTACATCTTTCCGGATCGAACCGGCAGGAAGCCTCTTGCTTTACTGTTCTGACAAGAACCCTAAAAACTATCCGGAACGCCCCGGAAAAGCGGGAAGCAGCCCGGTGACGGCAACAAGCCGGACCACCGTCAGCCGTTTACGCGACAATGCTCTGACAATTGACTTTTGCGATGTTACGGTTAAAGGAAAGACTTACAAGAAACAACATTTCTCCCGTGCCGCCGATATCGCCTTCAAAGCGCACGGATTCACCAACGGCAATCCTTGGAATACCTCCGTACAATACAAACGGAATATCCTCGACCGCGACCACTTTAAGGATGGCGGCTTCACGGCCTCCTATCATTTTACGGTAAACGATGCTTTCGACTATTCCGGTATCAAACTGGTTTCCGAACGCCCCGAACTATTTACCGTAAAAATCAACGGAAATCTCGTGAACGCTCTTCCAGGTGAATGGTGGCTGGACCGTTCTTTCGGCGTTTATCCGATAGGCGGACAGGTGAAAAAAGGTAGCAATACGGTAGAACTCAGCATCAACCCGATGCGTATTTTTGCAGAGATAGAACCGGTCTACATCATCGGAAACTTCTCGGTCGTACCCGAACAAGAGGGATGGAGCATCGGTGCACCACAGGAATCGTTCACACTGGGTAGCTGGAAAGAACAAAAGCAACCGTTCTACTCATGGGATATGAGCTATAGCAAAGAATATACCCTCGATGACCTTACAGGCAGATATGCCGTCAAACTGAACAAATGGAACGGGACGGTAGCAGAAGTATACGTCAACGGACAGAAAGCCGGTATGATCGCCTTCGACCCCTGGCAACTGGATGTAACATCCTACCTGAAAGAAGGCAGCAACACGATCGATGTACATGTGATCGGCAGTTTGAAGAACCTGTTAGGCCCGCATTACCGGAATCCGGCTCCCGGTCTGACATCTCCCTGGCATTGGAAAAACGTAGACAAACCAATATCCGGAAAAGAATACCAGATGATGGATTACGGGCTGATGGAAGATTTTGAATTAATTCATTAAACATACACGAAAAGAGGGTGCGTGCTTTTCCGGAAAAGCACGGCACCTTTTTCAAAAAAGGACGGCAGCATGAAAAATAGACTTTTAAACATTTGTATCTTATGTATGGTTTTTCCTTTCTTTCTACAGGCAGCGGACACACATTCCGTTTACAACCTGCGATGCGAACAGGAAGAAAACCCGTTAGGAATCGAAACAGGACAACCTTGTTTCAGCTGGCAGATACAGGCACAACAACGGAACTTCGAACAATCGGCCTGGCAGATATTAGTGGCCGATTCTCCGGAAAAACTACAGGCCGGCAATGGAAATATCTGGGACAGCGGAAAAACGCTTTCTTCCGCCTCGATCCTTGTTCCTTTCAAAGGAAAAGAATTGAAAGCAGGACAGACCTACTACTGGAAAGTAAGGAGTTGGGATAAGGAGGACAGCCCTTCCCGCTGGAGCTGTATCCATACCTTCGGCATGGGGCTTCTTTCGGAAAAAGACTGGAGCAATGCCAAATGGATTGCACTGGAAAAAGACAGGAAAGACGAAATCGTCACGATAGGGCTGCACGGACTGGCCAACGTGGACCGGGAACTCAAAGGCAAAAAGATCGGTATGTACCGCCTCCCCCAATTCCGAAAAGAATTTACGGTTCAAAAACCGGTAAAACGAGCGACCGCCTATGTCTCCGGACTCGGACATTTCGATATGTTCCTGAATGGAGAGAAGGTGGGTAACAACTTTCTCGATCCGGGATGGACAAAATATGATAAATGTGCGCTGTATGTCACTTTCGATCTGTCCGGACAACTAAAGCAAGGCGGAAACGTAATAGGCGTCATGTTAGGAAACGGCTTTTTCAATATCCCGCGGGAACGTTATTTCAAACTGCTTGCTTCATATGGCGCTCCGCGCCTCTTGATGAAAATACAAATCGAATATGCAGACGGCAGTACGCAGGACATCGTAACCGGTACAGACTGGAAAACAACCGAAAGCCCCGTTACCTACAGCAGTATTTACGGCGGTGAAGATTACGATGCCACGAAAGAACAGACCGGATGGATGCAACCCGGTTTCGACGACCGTACCTGGAACAAAGCCCTCGACACAGGCTGGAAAACCCGGCTCCTCTCCCAACGCTCCGCACCGCTGACCGTACGTGACCGAATCCCCACCGTCCGTCTTTTCAAGACCCGGAAAGGACAATGGGTGTACGATTTGGGACAAAACTTTTCCGGCATCATACGGCTTTCCCTGCATTCAAAGGACACGCACCCGGTTAAGCTCTATCCGGCCGAACTGCTGAATCCGGACAGTACCGTAAACCAAAGCGCGTCCGGCGCTCCTTTCTGGTTCGGTTACACACCGAAAGGAAAAGGTATTGAAAGTTGGCAACCCCAGTTTACCTACTACGGTTTTCGTTACGTGCAGGTCGAAGGTGCTGTTCCCGCCGGACAACCCAATCCGGACGGACTACCTGAAATAACGGAAATCACCGGTCTTCATACTTGCTATTCGGCCGAAGATGTCGGCAGTTTCCATTGTTCCAAACCGTTGTTCAATCAGACATACGAACTGATCGACTGGGCGATCCGCAGCAATATGGCAAGCGTGCTAACCGACTGCCCGCATCGTGAGAAGTTGGGTTGGCTAGAAGAAGCGCACCTGATGCAATACTCCGTACAATACCGCTACAACCTGGCACGCCTGTACGAAAAGACATTCAACGATATGCGCTCCACACAAGCAGCCAACGGCATGATACCGACCATTGCTCCCGAACTAGTCGAATTCGAAGGAGGCTTCAAGGATACGCCGGAATGGGGAAGCACATTTGTCATCAGCCCTTGGTACATCTACCAATGGTATGGCGATACGCGCCCGATCGAAACCTATTATCCGGATATGCAACGCTACATCGACTACCTTTCCTCGAAAGCCGATAACCATATTATCGCCTACGGCTTGGGAGACTGGTTCGACATCGGTCCGGAAAGTCCGGGAGAATCGCAACTGACCTCCAATGGCGTAACGGCAACGGCTATCTACTATTACGACGTCACCCTGATGGAGAAAATGGCAAACCTTTTAGGGAAGCCGGACGATGCACGCAAGTACCAGGAACTGGCGGCCCGGATCAAACAAGCCTTCAACCGGACTTTCTGGAACCCGTCCACCCGTACCTACGACCGCAACAGCCAGGCGGCAAACGCCGTCGCACTCTACATGGGACTGACGACTCCGGAAAACAGGCAGCAGGTATTCGATAACCTGATAACCGATATCCGCGGACGCAACAACGCCCTGACGGCAGGCGACGTCGGCTACCGCTATGTCTTGCGTGCCCTTGAAGCCGGTGGCGCTTCGGATGTCATTTACGACATGAACTGCAAGTACGACACACCGGGATACGGTTGGCAACTGGCACACGGAGCTACCGCTCTCACCGAATCCTGGCAGGCATACGGCTTCGTATCGAACAATCATTTTATGTTGGGTCATCTGATGGAATGGTTGTTCAGCGGCTTAGGAGGCATCCGTCAGAAAGAAGATTCCTTCGGGTTTAAGCATATTGTCATCAAACCCGAACCGGTCGGTGATGTCCGCGACGCACAGGTTTCCTACGAATCGCCTTACGGACAGATTGTTTCCGACTGGAAAGACAACGATAAAGAATTTATCATCCGAGTGGAAGTACCGGCAAACAGCAAAGCCTCCGTCTATCTCCCGTCTGCCGACACGAAACAAATAACCGAAAGCGGTGTACGATTGGAAGATGTCCCCGGAATCAGTTGCAAACAAGAAGGAAATCGGTATGTCGTAGCAACAACAGGTTCCGGTACTTATACTTTCAAAGTGAAGAAAAATAAATAATGAAGAATACCATGAATACAACAAAAAAGGAAGTTAAAGTCGGACTGATCGGAGTCGGATTGAACACCTATTGGAATCAATTCGAAGGGCTTCTCTCCCGATTGACGGATTACCAAAGAATGATAAAAGAACGTATGTCCGGCTTACAGGCAACCGTGATTGACGGGGGAATGGTAGACAGCCCGGAAAAGGCAGCCCGGACAGCAGAAGTTTTAAAAAGTGAAGACATAGAAATCCTCTTCATCTTTATTTCGACCTATGCCCTTTCCTCAACGATCCTTCCGATCGCCCAGCGCATCAAGATTCCGGTTATCCTGCTCAACATACAACCCGTAGCCGCCATAAATTAC
>OIGD01002800.1_pt1 | contig 12795 bp, 10 predicted proteins | sample 1582211 | NCBI WGS metagenome assembly OIGD01 (sample SAMN04414078, study PRJEB24778) | human gut metagenome | material: faecal | host: Homo sapiens
AATGTGACCTTTTCTTCTCATATTGACCGGGATCTTGCGGATCCGGTCATTCGACAGTGCTTTGGTACCTGCTGTGGGGTGCATACGGAAACACCCAATGTGGTGATGGATGGAGAGTTCTTCCGGGTGAATGGAAGTATCCTGATGAATCTGGTTACCCCTGACCAGTATTTGCCGATACAGACCGAGGAGACTTTGCTGGCATACATGTTGGAAGAAGTCAATATGCTTGCCGATTATGAAAATCAATAAGGAGAGAACCGGATTATGGAAAAAAACATGCAATTGACCGATCTGCAAAAAACATACTGCCTGGGGATGCATCCTGCTTCTTTTTTAGGGGGGAAGTATCCATTCCTGTATGTTTCCACGAAAATTTCGCAGTTTGAAAAAGAACGGTTTGACCGGGCGTTGGATGCCGTTGTGCGCAACAATACGCTGCTGCACTGCCAGTTGCATACGGAAACAGAGTGGGTGAAAGCAGGCTTGCTGGATGAAAAAGTTGTAGCAGAAAGCGGTGCGGCATTAACCGAGCAGATCTGTCAGGCAAATGGCGTGGATCCAAAGGACTGTACCATTCGTGTGCGGATTCATGAGCATCCGGATCATACCGCAGAGGTGCATTTTCAGATCAGCGGTTTGCTCATAGATGGAATGAGCTGGGATTTGTTCCTGGCACAGCTGCGGGATGCTTACAACGGAAAGCCACTTTGCCAGACGGTTGATTTTGCAGATTATGCAGAGCGGCTCCGGCAGGAGAAGGCTTCTGCTTCGCATGCACAGAATTGGGCGGCTGTCAAGCAGCTGTATGATACCTTTGAACCGGATGCATGCGCTATGCCGACAAAATCAGACCCCTTTCAACCGGCAGAGCGGCACAATGCCTGCGTTTGCAAGGAGATTGGCAGTTCCTTGTACCAAGAGCTTGCAGCGTTTGCCAAAACGTTGCAGACAACACCGTTTTTGCTGCTGCTGACGCTTTTCAGTAAGGTAATTGCCCGATATTCCGGTGCGCAGAACTTTTTCCTGAATGTTCCTTGTTCCGCTCGATTTCGGGATATGGAAGGCATGGAGAACAGTGTGGGACTGTTTTCCAATTACCTGTATTTTCCGGTTGCAATAGAACCGGAAGCAGATGTGGAAACACTTGTTCAAAGAAATGCTGCAACTATGTCGGTTGTTCAAAAAGCAAGGTTCCTTTCCGGTTCTGAAACCGTACAGCTGACCAAACCGGAGCAGGTCAATTATTCTAGAAACATCATTTTTACCATGCTGCCGTTTGGAGACGATCAGCCGGGAGCGGACTTTATCAAGACCAATTGGCGGATTCACACCAATCAGGCACTGCTGGAGACCCACATCTTGCTGCTCCATGGAGTTCCGAGTATTTCCATCAATTATCCGAAAGAACTGTTTGATGCTGGGGTGGTGGAAGAACTGGCAGAGATGTTCCTGCTTGCCATTCGAGATACCTTGAAGAGCAAGGGGAAAAATAGAACCTTGGCACTTCCCCAAAAAATACAAGCGATCATAGAGGCAGTAAACAACAATCAGAAGCCGTTGATAGAATCGACCATCAATGATGTTTTGCTGTATGCCTTTTCACAGTATGCAGACCGAACGGCCTGCATCTATAAAGAACAATCCTATTCCTATGCAGAAGTATACCGCAGATCCAGCATCTTGGGAGAACTGCTGCAAAAGGAGACGGGGACAGTTGCCATTTTCCTGCCGAAGTCTTTGGGACAGTTTGTTTCAGCTTATGCAACGCTGCTTTCCGGCAGAGCCTATATGCCGCTGGATATTGAACTATCCGCTTCCGGCATTGCCCACTGTTTGCAGCAAACGGATAGCCGGACTATCATCACTTGTGCAGCGCTGCAACAGAAGCTTCCGGATTGTCCCAATCAGACGGTGCTTGTTCTGGAGGAAATCGATTGGAATGCAGTGCCGCACTTTACACCACATCAAACAGACAGCAGGGACGTCCATATTCTGATCAATACATCAGGTACGACGGGATACCCCAAAAGTGTTATGCTGAGAGATCAGGGACTTATCAACTGTCTGGAGTATACCCACCAGATCTTTGATTTCCAGGAAGGGGATAAGCTGTTTGCCATTACCAATTTCTGTCACGATATGGCAATCTTTGATACCATTGGATATTTCTTCTTCGGTGGATGTGCAGTCATTCCGGATGAGCAGCAGGCAATGGATCCGGGTGCGTGGATTTCCCTTATGCAGGAGAATCAAATTGCAATTTGGCAGTCGGTACCTTCTTTTATGGAAATGTTGATGCTGCATCTTCGTGCCAACCAGATTCCTGCCACGGATCTTTCTTTGAAACGTGTGCTGCATGGTGGGGAAACGCTGAAAGCTGGCGTGGCTGAATTCCTGTATCAGACATTTCCCAATGTGACAGTTTATAATGTAGGAGGGCCTTCTGAGACCACCATTTGGAACATTCAGCATCGGGTGACAGAAGCCGATTTGCAAAACGATTGCATTCCATATGGTGCGCCGCTGCCCAATACACAGTATCATATTTTGGATCAAAATTTAGAAGAATGCCCAATTGGGGTAAGCGGAACCATGTATGTTACAGGAATTGGACTAGCTGCCGGTTATAAAGGCAACCCTGAAGAAACGGCAAAGAGATTTATCGAATGGAATGGCATGCGGTGTTATAACACGGGCGATATGGGAAGCAGATTGCCGAATGGAGAATTGCTCTTTCTGGGAAGAACGGATTTTCAGGTAAAAATTCACGGCAAGCGAATTGAGCTGTCCGGAATTGAATGCATTCTGGAACAGCAGGAAGATCTTTACCACGCAGCAGTGGTTTACCTTCCTGAGCAGGAGCTGCTTGCAGCGGTGTATGTTGCCAAGCGTGAGATTCCAGCCAGTGAACTGTATGCGTATTTGAAAACAGAATTGCCGGAGTATATGATTCCAAAGACATTTGTAAGAGTGGATCAGATGCCGCTGACGCATAATGGAAAGCATGATAGAACGAAACTGGCAGAGATTATTCTCCAGCATGTGCAGGAAGAGACACCGGCTCCTGCTGCGGAGCGGACGGATTGCAGTGCGGAACGTCTTGCTATTTTGGAATTGTTTGAAGATGAGCTGGACTGCGAGATTCCGGATGAGTCCGTCAACTTTTATGAAATGGGTGGAAATTCTCTGTCTGCGGTTAAGCTTTCTGCTAAGTTGAAGCGTGTACTTGGAAAAGAAGTATCCGTCTTTCAGATCATCAGCAGTGCAACATTGAAAGATTGCATCGATGCTATGCTGTAAAAAGGAGGAGGAGCCGGATGGCAGACAGAAGAATGAACCAGGAAGAAATTATGCAGGTAATTCCGCACCGTCCTCCTTTTCTGTTGATCGATGAAGTGGTAGCAATGGAAGTCGGTGTCAGCGTACAGGCAAAAAGAACCATTCGGGCAGATGACTTCTGGTTTCAGGGGCATGCACCAGTTACGCCAGGCGTTTTAATTGTAGAGATGTTGGCGCAGGCAGGTGCAGTTTGCCTGCTTTCCCAGCCGGAGCTAAGCGGAAAACTCAGTTTGTTCGGTGGAATCGATAAGGCCAATTTCTACCGTGCGGTTGTTCCGGGGGATCAATTGGATCTTTTTGTAAAAGTGCGCTGGAAGAAAGGAACCATTGGCATTGCAGCAGCAGAAGCTTTTGTCGGAAAAGAGCATGCAGTATCGTGCGAGATTTGTTTTGTAGTGGTTGATCCGACGGAATCTTAACCATCGGTTTGAAAAAAAGAGAAAAACGGACATACAGCCTCTCGGATGAGGAATGGTTGTATGTCCGTTTTGGTTTGTTCGATTTTGACAAAAAAGTTGACAATTCATCTTGAAATATGGTATGATAGGAAAAAGGAGGCGGGTAGATGAATCGAATGAATTGGCTGGCAGGAAGTGTCGCCGCTATCCTGCTTGGCATTTGGTGCGGGAAACCAGCTGCAGCGCTTTCGGAAGCACAGCAAATGCTGCGGCTTCCCGATCGTGTGGATATGATTTTGCAGCAGCAGGACGGTTATCTGCATACCACACTGGTGGATCAGGATGGGGTGTCCTATGATCCACCGGAAACAGCTCTCCCGCAAACAGCGGAGGAGCAGCATTTGGTGCAGGCGCAAAGTTTGCCGGAATCGTATGATCTGCGGGAAGAATCCTGCGTGACTTCGGTAAAGAATCAGGGAAGTGAAGGCCTTTGCTGGGCGTTTGCTGTTTTGAGTGCCTGCGAATCGAATTTGTTGAAACAAGGTGTATCAATTCCGGAAAATTGGCTGTCGGAGAACGGAGAACTGGATCTTTCTGAAGCACATCTAGGATGGTTTCCCTATACAGAACCAACCAATTGGACGGATCTTCGTTATGGCGACTGGCTGGAACTGGATGGAAAGGGTTCCGGCGGCGGCAATGCCACGGTGGCAGCTTATGCATTGGGAAGCGGATTGGGTGCGCAATTGGAAGACAATGTTCCTTATACCGATTGGGAAGCGGGATATTCCGAATATCAGCGGTATGCATCGGCTTTTCGGCTGCATGCTTCCAATATGCTGCCGGATTCAGATGGTGCTCTGGATGCGGAATCCATTGAGACGGTAAAAAGATGGATTCTGGAAGACGGCGGAGTCTATGCCTCATATTACTCCGGCGGTGTCCTGTCAGACGATTTTGCCTATTATCAAACCAAACGAATTGGGCATGACTATGCCAGCCATGCCATTACAATTGTCGGATGGGACGATCAGTTTGACCGCAGCCATTTCCGTGCCGCCGCTATGCCGGAGGAAAACGGTGCCTGGCTTTGCAAAAACAGCTGGGGTCCGGATGTTATGGACAACGGATATTTCTGGATGTCCTATGAAGAAACAACTCTGGGAGAGTTTACACAATTTCAAATGCAGCCGGCTTCTGCAACGGAGCAGGTCTATCAATATGATGGAATTGGTTCCATGAGCGCATTTAGCATGGATGCAGTTTCCAACATTTTTACAGCAGAAACAGACGGCAGTTTAACAGAGCTTTCCTTTTACAATTCAGAAGCAAACAGCAGCACGCTCTGGTATCAGGCACAAATATACTTGCTGGATGCAGATGCCAATTCTCCGGAGGACGGAACGCTGGCAGCAGAAACAGAAGGTACGGTGTTTTATCATGGAATGAAAACCATTTCCTTCCCGAAACCGGTTTCGCTTCAAAAAGGGCAGCGGTTTGCTGTTGTTTTGCAGCTGCGGAATGATACGGAATCCGGCGAGACAGCCTATCAGTATATTGAACGAAATGTGGAACAGGCATCCGGATTGTCCGAGTATTTTTATGCAGCGCCGGGACAAAGTTATGTAAAGTGGGGCAATTATGGCTGGAGGGATACAACAGAGCTTACTTCCAGAGACGGCACCAAGATGGGAAATGTGGTTTTAAAGGCGGTTGTGCAGCAGGCAACAGCAGAATCGTATTCCATGAAGCAGCTGACAGAAGCTTGTGCACTGGCAGAGTCATTGGAAGATGGAACAGAATTAACTGCCTATTCAGCAGCACAGCAAATGCTGACAGCAGCAGAAAACGGCACTTGTACGCAGGAAGAAATTGATTTGGCAGCTTTACAGTTGCTGACGGATTTGGAAGCCGAAGGCGTGGTTTCCTATCCAGCACATCTCTATGATTCCATTTCAGATGCAAAGCTGGGGGATTGTAATTGGGATTCTAGTGTTACACTTTCTGATGCCACGCTGGCGCTGACCTGGTATGCACAAAGTGCAGTCAAGGATCCGATTGCCATCACCGCTCGGCAGTTTTTAGGGGCAGATGTGGATCAGGACGGCACCATTGCGCTGCGGGATGCGACATTGATTCTGACATATTATGCAGAAGCAGCGGTTGGCAATTCGGTGACTTTTGAAGAACTCCTGCAAAAGTGATCATACAGGTAAAGAAAAAGCACGTAAACCCGGAGAATATCCGAAATTACGTGCTTTTTGTACTGGTGGAGCATAGGGGGTTCGAACCCCTGACCTCCACACTGCCAGTGTGGCGCGCTCCCAACTGCGCCAATGCCCCAAAATGATTTGGAGCGGGTGACGGGAATCGAACCCGCAACCTCAGCTTGGGAAGCTGATGTTTTACCACTGAACTACACCCGCATGCTGCATTTGCTGAACCTAAAAATAAAAATGGAGCTGGAAACGTGACTTGAACACGCGACCTGCGCATTACGAATGCGCTGCTCTACCAACTGAGCTATTCCAGCGTCCTGTTTTGATTGTTTTCCTTTGCAAGCAAACAAGCCTGTTTGATGCAACACTATAATGATTATACCATATTTTCTGTAAATGTCAAGCGGAATCTTAAAAAAAATAAAAAAATCTCAAAAATAAATTGAATTTCCCGGAGAAGTATGTTATAATAGGGTTAATCTGATATTCTGATATAAAAATGTCAAAAGGAAGGAACTGCTATGAAGAAAAAAGCAATGTCTGTCATCCGTATTGTGATCGTCATTCTGATGATTTTGGTGATTGCGGTAGCGTTGGTTACCGATATCCTATTCTCCAGAAGCGAAACACCTAAAATTTTCGGCCACTATATTTATATGATGGAAACCGATGAGATGGAGCTGGCTGGTGAAACGGCGGATCCGGCTTCTGCAACAGCCGCAAAAGCTGCCGGGTCTACGACTGGTTCCATCCGGAAGAAAACAGCGGTTTTGGCAAAAGAATATAATGGTACCGATCCAATTTCCATTAACAATCCGGTGCTCTGTAAGTTGACTGTCGAAGACACGACACCGGGTCGGGACAGCGAAGGAATTGCCGTTCGCCGTATCGCAAAAATTGAACAGGATCCGGATACGGGAATTCAAATGTATTATCCGATCACCATGAAACCGGATTTGTATGGAGAAGAACCGGCTATTACCACCGATTCCATTTTGGGAAAATGTACCTATGAGAGTGATGAACTGTATGCGTTCGTTACCTTCACCACAAGCTTCAAGGGCATTCTGATCATGCTGGCGCTGCCGTGTGTCATTTTGGTTGTTCTGCTGATTGTTGCTATTGTACGGGCCAATGCAAAGGACAAGGACGAGGACATGGCATTTGAAGAGACTTATGATGAGATCTTCAATGAAGACATGTACGACGATGAATATGATGATGAAGATCTGGGTGCAACAGCGCCGCTGTATCAGTCCAATCCTGCTGCGAACATTGGCGATACCACTTCCTTGCAGCGGAAGAAGTCTTCCATTGCACAGAACTTTGAACGCAAGGCAGTGAATCCGAATTCTCCGTATCAGAAAGCACGTACCATGCAGTTTAAGGCACAGCGGAATGTTCCGATTTACACAGCACCGCAGGATCAAATTACGGCAGATGAGGAAGAGTCTGGTCTGTCCAGCTCCTTTACCAATACGTTTACCAATGCACGGCAGGCAACTGCATCTCGTGCAGGCAGCGTGGAAGATCTGATGCAGGAACCGCAGCAAAGTCCGTCTGCTTATCGTGGCAGCCATGAGGCAACGTCTTCGGGTGATGTCCGCAATCTGGGCGCTCGTCCGCATGAAGCAGCTCGCTCCATGAGCAGCACCACACCAGCAGCCGAACCAGCAGCACCGGCAAAGAAACCGGCAGCACCGGCTACAACCAAACGTGCAGCACGGTATGAATCTGCTTCGGTGGATGAACTGCTTGCAATGATTGAAAACGAAAAGAATAAATTAAAGTAAGCAATTTCCATGCCTATCATACGGTCTGACAGTTTCTGTCAGGCCGTATTTGTTTGTTATACTGTTAGCTGTGGCTAACCGATAGGCTGTATAGATTGCATAAAATAATCGCATAAATCCAGAAAAACAACATAAGATAATTCTAAAAATTACGGTGCAAAGCCACCCTTTTCACAAGTTGCTTGACAAATGCAGAAGATTTTGGTATCATAAGCTTACGGTTAGATGAAACTAACCAATAGAGAAAGGTGGTGAAACAATGAGCGTCGTGGTTGTTGGCGGAAATGATCGAATGGCAACACGGTATAAGGAAATTTGTAAATCCTATGGTTGCAAGGCAAAGGTATTTACCCAGATGCCTGCAAATTTTGATAACAAGATCGGAACACCGGATCTGGCAATTCTGTTTACCAGTACGGTCTCTCATAAAATGGCAATGCGTGTGAACCAGAAAGCAGAGAAGCATCGGTTCCCGGTTGCACGGGTACATTCTTCCAGCGTGAATGCGCTGCATGCAGTTTTGTCAGAATATTGTCAGTAAGAGAAGCAGGAATGCAATCGTTGCAAACAACATCCCGAAATGGAACGCAGGAGGAAATGCATGGAACAGATTCGATCAAGCGGTTTGGAAGAACAGCTTGCCTATCATACGGCACCGGTTCTAATGGGAATCAAACCAGCCGGGCTGTTTTCTGTGGGACAGGCGCTTGGCGATACCTGGAAACAGATTCGTGCCTTTCATCAAAAGATGGCTTTCTCCGGTTTGCGCATTCGGATTTTATGCAGCTGTAAAAAACGGCTGCTGCTGTTTGTCTATCAGGAACAGCGGTTGGAAGCAGCGCTTTCTCCTTCGATTCGCACCTTACTTCGAAAAAAATTTGGTTACCGGCAGACCCAGTCTTTGGACGCAATGCTGTCGGAATTGGCAGAACACATTCAACAGTCTGCAACCTTTCCACATGAAATCGGATTGTTTCTCGGCTATCCGGTTGCAGATGTGCTGGGATTTATTGCACATCATGGGGAAGACTACTTGCTGCTGGGCTATTGGAAAGTGTATCGAAACGCCGAACAGGCAAAACAGCTGTTCTCGCAGTATGACGGCTGCCGCTCCTATTTGTGCGGACAAATGAAGCAGGGCAGGAGCTTGTATCAGGCGCTGCAAGTTGCAGAAAAAAGCAGCAATGCTTTTTGAATTTTGTAGACGGTTTGGAGTGAAACCGCCGGAAAGGATCAATTAGAATGAAAGTAGCAGTAATTTATTGGAGTGGTACCGGAAATACCGAACAGATGGCACAGGCAATTGCAGAAGGCGCTGGCGCAGATTTGTTCGCAGTTTCTGATTTCAGCGGCAAGCTGGATGCATATGATCGTGTTGCCTTTGGATGTTCCGCAATGGGCGATGAGGGATTGGAAGAATCCGAATTTGAACCGTTCTTCGCAGAAGTAGAAGGCGAACTCAGCGGCAAGACCATCGCACTGTTTGGCTCCTATGGCTGGGGCGACGGCCAGTGGATGCGGGATTGGGTAGACCGTGCCAAGGCAGACGGTGCTGTTGTATTCGGCGATGAAGGTTTGATTGTCAACGAAACACCTTCTGAGGAAGATTTGGAAAACTGCAAGCAGTTTGGTGAAAACTTCGCTAAGTAATGGTTTCCCGTTACAGCTCTTCCGTAGAGCGTAAATGCATAGATCCTCTTTGAGAAAAGGATATCCGTTTTTGGAAAGCGGATATCCTTTTTTCTTGTCTGCAATGGTTCAATCTTCACAAAACAGCCCCTTCATTTTTGTGTTTCTTTCTAAATTTATAAGAAACAGTTGAAAAAACACTAGAACTATGCTACAATAAGATGGATTATTTTTGAAACGGAGGGGTTTCATGAAGAAAAAATGGAACCGCATGCTTGCCATGCTGACTGGGTGCAGTCTGGCGGCAGGTATGTGGAGCAGTGTACAGGTGTTCGGTGCAGCTAAGCTGCCGAAGCTGGAAGCTGCCAATCAGTATACGGGCTACATGCTTTGCAATGCAGCTAGTGGAACTTATTTGACGGTGGCAAATGCACAGGCGCAGGATGGAGCGAACGTGTGTACCTACCAGGCAGATGGTGCCGCAGCGTATAATACGTGGTACCTGACGGAATTGGAGGACGGCGGCTATTCCTTGAAGTCTGCGCTGGATCAAGGACAGTATTACCTGAATTTGGAACAAGGTACGGCAATTGCGCAGACGCCTACTTTGTTTCAGTTGACAGCCCGTGCAGATGGCAGCTATCAGCTTGGCACGCAGGCAGGCACGGTACTTTCCTGCACCTCATCTGCTCTGTATGGTGCGCCTGTCGAACAGCAAGCGCCGTCTGATTCTTTGCAGGAAGCATGGATTTTGAAGCCGGTTACTGGTACATTGGTTGCCGGGGACTGGAACTGGGACAAACGCCTCAGTGGTTTGGATCTCGCCTATGTTAAACGGCTCCAGCAGATGGAAATGCAATTTGATTCGTATGTTCTGGACTTCTGGGAAATTGCCATTTGTGACACCAATGGGGACGGTGCCTTTACCTTGGCAGATGTTGTAACCTTGCAGCGGTATCTGCTGGGAGATGATACTGCTGCTTATCAGGCAGCTGTTGCCATTCCGTCCTGTACCATTTTCCCACAGATGCAGGAGCTGACCACAATAGTACAGGAAACAACTAGTGTGGAAAGCAGTACAACTACGACAACTACAACTACAACTACAACGCCTGTTACCAGTGCATTACCGGCAGAAACGACTACGACCACGACGGCACAGCCGATTACCATTGCAGATTTGCCGTCTGATTATCAGGCAGGTGCAGACTGGATTTGGGAGAACCGGATTCAAAGAGAAAATTCCACCGGTCGGCAAAATACCATTTTCGATCAGATTGTTGCTGGAAACGGAACGCTGAACTATGTGGTTCGCTGGCAGTCCTACCGACAGCTGACCCTGCAACAGCGGCAGCAGATGGAACAGATGCTTTCAGATTGTGTCAATGGCTGGACAGATTGGCTGGTTGGCTATGAGAACTGGCCGTATCAGCATGTTACAGTAAAAATTGTTGGCTGGGCGGTTCTGGATCGCAGTTGTCTGCTGGATTTGCAGGAAGATGAGGTGGCCTATGATACCTTGATGGAACCGTATGACAGCAGCGGCGATACTTCAAACGGTGTGGAGGAAATTCCAAGTACGCTGCCAAGTGCACCGGATGACATCTCCCGGTTCTATCATTTCAGCACTGGAATCGGCTACGATTATCCGAATGGTTTAGACAGCCGATTTGATATGTATCTCTGGGCAACACAGGGCTGGCCGTCTATCGGCGGATGCGGCGGAGACTGGGGACAGCGCTTATCGGATGCTGCTTACCTGAATATGCTGGACGGAACGGGTCTGCATGTATTAGAGCATGAGATCGGGCACGGTTTCGGTATGACCGACTTCTATGGCGGAGAAGGTGCATCGGATGGATTCCCGCCGGGTGGCTTCCCGGGAGGAGAAAACTCCTTGATGATGGCAGGGTCTGCAATGAAGATTACCGATTTTGATGGTTGGATGCTGCGCTATATGTGGAGCAAACTCAGCCAGGAAAGCGGACGGTTTGCATTTTAAAAAAGTATGATATAGATATTATATATAATAGTATCGGAGAACCACGTATTGTATGCGTGGTTCTCTTTTTTATGGGGGTCTCTTTCAAAAGCTGGTTGCAGGTGGGAAACAGTGCCTGAGAAAAATTCGTAAAAACAAACATAAATTAGGGTGCGCTAACTTTGAAATTAGCGGAAACTAACAAAAATCAAAATGGATTGGAAATTTTTCAAAAAAGCAATTGACTTTTCCGGACAGATGGAGTATGATAGTGGATGGTTAGAAGATGCTAACCATCGAAAAAGAATGGATCGTTCCGTTGGAACATAGAGATAGAGAGGTGAAACAGTATGATGCCTTTGACCATGGCAAGCGTTGGCGCAGAAAACGTCATTCAGAAAGTGGGCGGAAAAGCAGAAACCAGACAGTTTTTGGAAAATCTGGGTTTTGTAATTGGCGGAATTGTCATTGTTGTTTCAGAAATCGGCGGCAATATGATTGTCAATGTAAAAGATTCCCGTGTTGCAATTAGCAAGGAAATGGCGAATAAAATTATGGTATAAAACCGATGTGATACAAAACGTGCATGCGGATTGAAAAAAGTGCATGGCTGCGCCTTTACAAAAAAGGTGCCGTGTGTTGCCGGCATGCACGACCTATTTGGACATACCGGTTTCAATATGGACTGACAACGTAGAATTGTTGCAGGGAAGAAGTATGGAGAAGGAGGAAACGCAGATGAACACACTGAAGACAACTGCTGTTGGGCAGACGGTTACTGTGAAGAAGTTGCACGGTGTTGGTGCTGTTAAGCGCAGAATCATGGATATGGGCTTGACAAAAGGCACAACTGTTACCGTTCAGAAGGTAGCGCCGTTGGGTGATCCGATTGAGGTTACAGTACGTGGCTATGAACTGTCTTTGCGGAAAGCAGATGCAGAAATGATCGAAGTAGAGTAAGAGCAATAATCTGGAAAGGATGTTATGTATGGAATACAAAATTGCCCTTGCCGGCAATCCGAACTGCGGAAAAACAACGCTGTTCAATGCATTGACTGGTTCCAATCAGTTCGTTGGAAACTGGCCGGGTGTTACCGTAGAAAAGAAGGAAGGAAAGCTGAAGCGGCATAAGGATGTCATCATCACCGACTTGCCGGGTATTTACTCCCTTTCTCCGTACACCTTGGAAGAAGTAGTTGCAAGAAACTACCTGCTGTCGGAACATCCCAATGCAATCCTGAATATCATCGATGCAACCAACTTGGAGCGGAACCTGTACCTGACTACGCAGCTGGTAGAACTGGGTATTCCGGTTATCGTTGCATTGAATATGATGGATGTCGTAAAGAAGACAGGTGACCAGATTCAAGTTAAGCAACTCGAAAAAGAATTGGGTTGTAAGGTCGTAGAGATCTCCGCTTTGAAGGGCACCG
>OIGD01002810.1_pt1 | contig 12749 bp, 9 predicted proteins | sample 1582211 | NCBI WGS metagenome assembly OIGD01 (sample SAMN04414078, study PRJEB24778) | human gut metagenome | material: faecal | host: Homo sapiens
CGGTAACGGCGGTGGAGCCGTGCCCTACACAGCCTGGCATACAAAAGGGTCACTTACCCTTTCCACAGCCAACAAGCTGAACCTGAACAGTTCCATGGGCTTGGCCTATCACTACGGCGACGGGCAGGGCTACGGTTCGTCCACCTACATCATGCCGAACATCGTCTATGATCTCATGGACTGCACGGTAAGTGTCAACGGCACATACACCTACACCGGCGCGCAGATCAAGCCAACCTACACGGTCACTTACTCCGCAGCTTCGGATCGTGACCGCAGCCGTGTATCCCACGGAACGTCTATTACCATAAATAGTAATGGCTACACAGCTGCCTACGGCGAAAATATCCACTGCCCCACCGGCACGGTCACGCTCACCGGCAAGGCGGATGCAAGCCGCAACACGGCCACCGCAGACGGCTCCATAGTGGGCACAAAGACCCAGACCTTTACCATCAAAAAGGCGAAGATAAAGACTGTGGACATGGAGATAACACCGGCCACCAGCGATGCCAGCCCTCTGCCGTTTCAGGATGGCTTTGGCCATTCCGATACGGCCAAGATCCGTTTGAAAAACTACACCTCCACGGCGCAGTATGATACAAACAAGGATATCGGCGAGCTTAAGCTGACAACGCCTTCCACCGAGCCTGGGGCAGACCAGGCTTGGCAGGGCTGGTTCATCGTCAGCTGGGCTGAATCTGACGACTACACTGTGTCCGAAACATGGGTCGAAGATGCTTGCTACAACTTCGTAGCCACCCGCGGCGGAAAATTCACTCCTCAGATCAAACTGTCCAATATGAATGACTTTGAGGATTTCACCGCCGCCATAAAGACCATCACCGTGGACAAGCCCCTCATTACCGGCACTTTGTCCTCCTATCGGCCTCATCCTCGGCAGCCTGTGACCGTTACGATCCCTGCTGATGCAGGTAATGTGACGTACCAGTGGTACATCGACAACACCAAGATCGCGGGAGCCACCACGGCCACCTACACCCCCACGAACAGCGATATTGGCAAGTGGCTCAGCGTCCATGTCATCCCCACGGATGCAAATTCTCCCTATAAGAATATGGACGAAGTGACCGTCGGATCGGACGTTTACGCCCACTCCTATACCAATAACAACGGCTTCTGCACCGTCTGCGGCGAGTACGAAAAGCCCACGCTTAATAACGGATACTATGAGATCAACAACGGCGGCAAGCTGTTCTGGTTTGCCTCCTACGTCAACGGCGATCCTACCCATGTGGAGGAAGCCACCTCGAAGCATCTCAATATCAATGCCCGTCTGACAAGCGACATAAGCCTTCATAATCCCAAAAACAGCGGCGCCACCGAGTGGACGCCCATCGGCGAGACCTCCGGCACCGGCACCAATGCCTTCGCCGGCACCTTTGACGGTCAGGGACACACCATCTCCGACCTGTCCATCACCACCCTGCCCAGCGGCGCTGTCCGTACCGGCCTCTTCGGCACCACCTATGGCGGCGTGGTCAAGGATTTCACCATCAAGGGCAGCATCACCCTCAGCGCCGGCAACAAAGGCGACAACTCCGGCATAGGCGGTGCCATAGGCGCCACCAAATACGGAACCGCTGTCAGCGGCGTGACCTCTTATGTGAACATCAGCAACACGAGTGCAAATGCGCTGGTTCATGTGGGCGGCGTGGTCGGCGAGCTGTATAGCAGTACGGCCAAGCAGTGTCTGTACTTTGGAAGCATAAACCTGCAAAATGCCTCAGACAGCATCGGCGGTGTGGTCGGGTATATCAATAACAGCGAAATTGGCTACTGTGCCAATCTCGGCACCGTCAAAACAGCCACGGCAGGCGCTTATGTGGGCGGTGTGCTGGGATACCTGAACAATCCATCCGGTAAGATTCACAACTGCTATAATTACGGCTCGGTGAAAAACGGCGGCGGCAACTACTGCGGCGCTATCATCGGTTGGCTGCGCGGCGGCACGGCTTCCAATCTCACCGATAACTACTATCTGACAGGCTCTGCCTCCTCGGCTTTCGGAGCAGGCAGCATCACGACCACACCCACGGCTCCGGCTAAAAATAAGTCCGCCTTTGCCGGCGGCGAGGTCTGCTACCTTGTCAACAGCAAGACCAGCACCGGTGATAAAGCCCTCTGGAAGCAGGACATCGACAACGGCAAAAAGCCCTATGACCAGTACCCCGTGTTCGATGCCGACCCTGTCTACTTCCGCAGCGACAGCACCTACAGCAATGATCCGGAGCGCATCTCCGTCACTCTCAGCTGGGGCGACATGGAGTTCGAGTACGACATCGGCACCTGGGAGCCGAACACCCATACCTACGTCGGCGGCGGCTGGTCTGCGGCCAAGACGGACGGCGCCAAGCTCTTCGTGTCCAATGAGAGCAATGTCTCCCTGCAGGTGCAGTTCAGCTTCGCGGCGGATTCGGCTCTGTCCTCCTGCGGCCTGACCGGCAGCTTCGGCGGCGTTTCCACCGGTGTGAACCATCGCATGGCGCCTAACGCCTCCATCAGCACCAGCCTGAACCTGGATTCCAAGGCTCCGGATTCCATTAAGAATGCCGGCAAGAAGAATCTGGGCAGTATCACAGTCCGTCTTACAACGCTGGGAGGTGGCACCTGATGGCGACCCGTGAGCAGATCAAGGAAGAAAAGAAAAATAAAAAGTGGCTCCTGCTGCTCCTGCTGCTGCTTTTGCTGCTGATCGTGGCCATCGGCGTCACCGTCTGGTCGCTGTTTTTCCGCGCAAAGCCCACCCTGACGCCGGACTATGCCCCCCGTCAGGAGGAGCAGTACGTCAAGGACATCGGCGACAGCGGCGATGAAAAGCTGCCGCAGGCCGAGGGCGGCGGTGCCGTCAGCCTCACCTACACCACGAAGGTGACCGTTGACCTCTCCGACCGCATGGCGAGTCTCTACTTCGCCAACCCCTCCAAGTCCAATCAGGACATTGTCCTGCAGATCATCGTGCAGGACGTGGTCATAGCCCAGTCCGGCACCATTTCCCCCGGCAAGCAGCTGGACAGGCTGGCTCTTTTGGAGGAGGCCGTGCCCATGCTCTCCGCCGGCGGCTATAACGGCTGGTTCAAAGTCCTGTACTACCAGCCGGACACCCACGAGAAGACCATCGTCAACACCGAGATCCCCGTGAACATCACGGTGGAGCCATGACCCCGTTCGAAGCGCCTGAAGCGTTTTGAAAATAAATCATTAAAAAGGAGAAAAATGAAATGAAAACCAAGAGTATTTTTGCGTTTGTCCTCGCTCTGGTGCTTGCCATGAGCCTGTCCGTTACTGCGTTCGCTGCTGCAGGCAATGCGACGATCAAACTGGGCAACAAGACCATTGGTGTCAACGGTTCTTACGGCGGTGACAGCACCGCTGAGGATACCTACAGCGTGGATGTTGAGTGGGGTGCAATGACCTTCACCTACACCACCACGGGCGAAAAGACCTGGGATCCTGAGACCCATACCTATTCTCCCAACGATACCGACAAGTGGGTCGCCGAAGGTGACACGGTGACTGTTACCAACCACTCCAACGTAGCCGTGAATGTGGCCTTTGCTTTTGCCAAGGACGAATCCACCTACAAGGGCGAGTATACCGGCTCCATGACCGTCGCCGAGAAGCAGCTTGCCGCCGGCGTTGAAAATAAGCCCCTCGAAGCCGATAAGGTGGAGAGCAAGCTGGAACTCACCGGCACGCTGAACCGTGTTGTAGACACCTCTACCCAGCTGGGCACCATCACCGTCACCGTTTCTGCCGTGACCGTCGAGCCCTAACAGCATCTCTATCCTTGGGGGGCATTTTTGCCCCCCCAAGGGGAAAAGCTCCTCTGCGATATTTGCCTCAAAACCCGCTTTTGGGTCAGATATGACAGAGGAAAATAAAGGAAAGGACGCAAAGCCATGATAAAACGAATATTGCCGGTGATAGCAGGGCTTTGTGTTCTGGCCGTCATCGCCATGGCCGTGGCTCTGTCGGTGGGCGGAAAAGGGGAGAGCTTCACGCCCCCGCCCTTCGATCCCGCCGCCCGGACGGGCACCCCCGCCGTGCCGCAGGACGCCGGCTACGGGGAGATAGATGCCAAGGAGTTCCGCTTTTCGGCAGCGGGTGAGCTGACCGTGAAAAATGGTGCCGCCGATGTGTGGCTCACCAATCCCTCGGGCAGCGCGGTCTGGCTGAAAGTGCGCATTCTGGACGAAAATGACAATATTCTGGGAGAGAGCGGCCTCATCCGTGCCGGCGAGTATGTCCGCTCGGTGCAGCTCACAGCCGTGCCCAGCGCCACGGCAAATATATCCCTGAAGATCATGGCCTACGAGCCGGACACCTACTATAGCGCCGGTTCCGCCAGACTGAACACTGTGCTTACGGTTTCATAAAGGAGGAAGCCACATGAAGAAGATCCTTGCCGCTCTTGCGGCTGCATTGCTGCTCTGCTGCCCCGTCACGGCCTTTGCCGCGGAGACGCAGCTCGATACCGCGCCCGCGAGTCAGGGCATCGAGGTATATGGCCAGTGCATAAGCAATAAAAATTATTATGAGATCGTTCTGGGCACCGAAAGAGCGGACAGCGCGCACCTGCCGGATGGCGTGGTCATCAGCGGCCGGAGCAGCGCGTCCGAGGATAGGGGGCTGCGCGTCATCATCATTCCCGTCACCGCCGCCGAGGAGCCGGAGGCCTATGCTTGGCTTTCCGGTGCAGCCCAGGACTTGGGCAAGGAGCCTGTGGCCTATTACCTTGCCTTCTACCGTGACAGCACGCCGGCGCAGCCTCGCGGCGAGGTCACTCTCACCGTCACATCTCGCCAAGGCACCGACCTGTTTTATATGGACGGCAGCGCCCGTTCTGCGAAGCTGTCCTATGCGGCCGAGTCCGACTCTATCCGCTTCCAAATGGAAAAGACAGGGTATTATCTTACCGTGAAAAACGATAAGCCGCCCCGTCCCGATGAGCCGAAGACCGGCGATTCCTTCGGTCCCGAGCCGTACCTGCTGACTATGGCGGCCAGTGCGGCCGCGCTGCTGCTCCTTTGCAGAGGCCGCAGGAAGCGGGAAGCATAATCTGCTGTTTTGTGAAAAATGGAAAAATTCTCCGCCCGTCTCCGTGAAAATACAGCGAAAAATGCGCCCGTGCTGCCGTTGTAAAAAATGGCATTATGTGGTATCATTATATTGGCTGAATGGGAGTATAAAAGCCCCCTTGGCCGTGCAGACCCAAATGCAGCAGCATGTAAGGGAACTGCCGGAGCAAACCTCTCCGGCAGAGAAAATCAGGCGGACGGTTCCGCCAAAATAGAGGTGTTTTTGAATGAAACTGAAACAGAAGATCCTGACCCTTGTGCTCAGTCTTTGCGTGGTGGCCGCCTGCCTGCCGGTGGTGGCCTCGGCCGAGACGGCGCCGCAGGGACTTTGGACAGACTACGCCGCCTCTGCCTTTGCCGGTGGCTCCGGCACCAAGGCCGATCCCTACCAGATCGCCACGGCGGAGCAGCTGGCGCTGCTGGCCGCAGACGTCAACAGCGGAGCTGGCGGCAAGACCCACACCAAGGAGTATTTCAAGCTCACGGCCGATATTGACCTTTCCGCCCACGTCTGGACGCCGATCGGCTACGAGAGCTGGTCCTCCGGCGGTGGCTCTGCCCAGTCGTTCCAGGGCTATTTTGACGGCAACGGCAAAAAGATCACCGGCCTGTATGTGGATGAGCGGGTCAACGGTAAAAACCGCAGCGCCGGCCTGTTTGGTGTCATTGCATCCATCGGCAGTGAGGAGCCGATCATTCAGAACCTGACCGTGGAAAATGGCACGGTGTTTGCCGGTGACGGCAATGCAACTTCCGGCGATTCGTACGGCGCCGGCCTGCTCATCGGCCGCATTAACCCCATGCATGGTACGGATTATTCAGTCATCAAAAACTGCACTGTGTCTGGCACGGTCAGCTCCACCAAGAGTGCAGCCGGTCTTGTGGGGGATAGCAACTATATCCATTTTGAGAATTGCACGGCCGATGTCAAGGTGAACGGACACAACACCGCCGGCGGTTTTGTAGGAAATACCTTTATGTCTGAGTTTACCGATTGCGTTGCAAAGGGCAATGTGAGCAGCGAGGGTTGGTGCACCGGTGGCTTTGCCGGCATCCTGTTCTACGAAACCACAGTGAAGCACTGCGCAGCTTTTGGCAACGTGGAGGCAGGCGACTGGCGTATTGGCGGTTTTGCGGGCTTTGCTCAGACCAATGTGACCATAGCAAATAGTATTGCCACAGGCGATGTCAAGAGCAATATGAGCAACTTGGATCCTAAAGCCGGCGGCTTCCTTGGCGAGGCTTTTTACGATGAAGGCAATAATAATAGCGAATTTGTCAAGCTGGAGAAGTGCCATGCAGCCGGCAAGGTAACGACGGCTAAAACCGACGGCTCCATTGGCGGTCTGCTGGGATCGGATGAAAGTAAAAACATCAGTGTGATCGGCTGCTCCTTCGACAACGTAAAGAATGCCTCTCTGGCCGGCGTCGGCAGCAACCCCGCCGGCACCTACGGCATTACCGCCCAGAATACCGCCGCTGTGGCGTCCAGCATCTGCGAGGACTATTACGGCGGCCATGATCTGGTGGATAAGGACGGCAAGAAGGCCACCTGCACCGAGGACGGCTACGAGGCCGGCAAGGAGTGCAGCCGCTGCGGCTATAAGGAGGGCTTTGCCGTCATCGAGGCCGCGGGTCACACCGGCGGCACCGCCACCTGCACCAAGAAGGCCGTGTGCGAGGTCTGCCATCAGGAGTACGGCGACATCGAGCCTGACCATCACGAGGATGGCCTCACCTATGTGGAGGCTAAGGCCGCCACCACTCAGACCGAGGGCAACATTGAATATTGGTACTGCAAGGATTGCGGCAAGTATTTTGCCAATGCAGATCTGACCGAGGAAATTACCAAGGCTGACACCGTGCTCCCCAAGAAGCAGGAGCAGGGCGGCGGCCAGACCAAGACCGGCGATAGCGGCTTTGCCCTGTGGGGCGTGCTGCTGTTGGTCAGCGGCAGCGCTGTGGTCGTCTGCGCCAAAAAGAAAAAGGCGCAGTGATCGGGTGCAGCGCAGCCAACTGAATTAGCCACATCCCTTTTTTCATTTCCCTTTTGGCAGGAGGCCCGTGAGATCATAGATCTTGCGGGCTTCTTGCCGTATTTTTTTCTGCAAAAAACGTCGAAAAAACCCCTTGACCTTTGCCGCCGACTGTGCTACAATGCATGCGTTCGCTCGGAGGGCGAGTTGTTCATAGAAGCAACAGCCGGACAAGAGTCAGACTGAGATGTCTGCTTCTTGTCCGTTTTTTTCGTGCAGAATTCTGTGAAAAAAGGAGGAGTAAATATGGACTTTTTGACCGATCGGATCAAGCCCATTTATTTCAAATATTTGTCCGCCTCCTTCGGCACCGCCATGATCGCCTCCATCTACTCCATCGTGGACGTGGCCATGGTCGGGCAGTATCAGGGGCCGGAGGGGACGGCGGCGCTGGCCGTCGTTGCACCGGTCTGGAACATCATCTATAGCCTCGGCCTGCTCATGGGCGCCGGCGGCAGCGTTCTCTTCAGCATCCGCCGCGGCGGCGAAACAGGCGACGGCAGCGAAAACCAGTATTTCTCGGCGGCCCTCATCGGCGCCGTGGTGCTGGCTGTGCCGGCCTGGGTGGGCATCATCTTCTTTGACCGCCCCATCCTCACCTTCTTCGGCGCCGACAGCTCCCTGCTGGTGCTGGCGCAGGCGTATATGCGCCCTATTAAATATGTGTTCCCCCTGTATCTTTTTAATCAGGTGGTGGCGGCCTTCCTACGCAATGACAAAAGCCCCGGCCTTGCCACCCTCGGCGTCCTGTGCGGCGGCATTTTCAATATTTTCGGCGATTACTTCTTCGTTTTCACCTGCGACATGGGCATCTACGGCGCCGGCTTGGCCACCGCCATCGGTGCCGTCATAACCACGGTCATCCAGCTGACCCATTTCGTCAGCCGCAAAAATACGCTCCGCCTCATAAAGCCGGAAAAGCTCCGCCGCAAGCTCTGCGAAATTTCCGTCACCGGCTTTTCCACGTTTTTCATAGACGTGGCCATGGGCATTTTGACCGTGCTCTTTAACCGCCAGATCATGCGCTGCCTCAGCACCGACGCTCTGGCCATCTACGGCCCCATCATACAGATCAGCACCTTTGTTCAGTGCTGCGGCTACAGCGTCGGGCAGGCGTCCCAGCCCATCATGTCCATGAACTTCGGCGCCGGCAAGGGAGACCGTATCCGCGAGACCCTCCGCTTCGCCCTCTGGACAGCGGCGTTCTTCGGCGTCTTCTGGACGGCTCTCAGCATGGCCTGCCCCGATCTCTATGTCCGCATCTTCATGACCCCCACGCCGGAGATCTTGGCTATGGCGCCCGCCATCGTCCGCACCTACGCCCTGTCCTTCCTGCTGCTGCCCTTCAACATTTTCTCCACCTACTATTTCCAGGCCATCATGAAGCCCAAGGCGGCCTTTGTCGTGTCGGTGACGCGGGGGCTTGTCATCAGCGGCGCGCTGATCCTGCTTCTCCCGAAGCTGGCGGGAGCCTCGTCCCTGTGGCTGGCCATGCCCATCACGGAGCTGCTGGTCATGCTCTACGCCGCCACCACCATGCGGAAATATACAAAAGCCCTCTAAAATAGGCTGAAACTAGGCTGTCGGCCTATTATTTGATAGACCGACAGCCTACCATGCCTTGCAAATATCCTATAAGATTGTTATAATATATAGTATATTTCCAACGATGAGAAGACCTACAAAGGCAGCGGCGTGTATGAGGCGGGCGAGGTGAAAAACACCCCCGCCATGGAGCAGGCGTATCAGCTGGGACGCGGCGTGTAAAAGCGCCCCTATAAGAAAAATTCGCCGCAAAGCAGGGGAGGGAAGACCATGACGCTGAATCAGCTGCAATATTTCACCCAGGTAGTGCGCCAGCGCAGCTTTACCCGCGCGGCGCAGCTGCTCCATGTCAGCCAGCCTGCTTTGAGCAAGAGCGTGCGCCTGCTGGAGCAGGAGTTCGGCGCCGACTTCGTCGACCGCACCGCCAAGGACTTCACCCTCACGCCCAGCGGCGAGCTGTTCTGCGAGTACGCCCAGCGGATCCTCTCCTTTGTGGACGGCCAGACCCGCGAGCTGCGCCAGCGGATCGGTGCCGCCGACACCCTCCGCATTGGCATTCCCCCCACCTCCGGCTCCATTTACTACCACACCCTCATCAGCCAGTTCCGCGCGGCCTATCCCGAGGTCGCGCTGCAGATCATAGAGGTGCCCTCCCGCCAGATCCTCTCCCTTTTGGAACTGGGCGAGCTGGATCTGGGCGTGCTGCTGGAGCCGGTGAGCAGGGAGGACTATGTGGCGCAGCCCGCCGTGCGGTCGGAGATCGTGGCGGTGGTGAGTCGGGACCATCCGCTGGCGGGAGCGGGGAGCGTCAGCTTTTCCCGTCTGCGCACGGAGCCGCTGCTGATGATCTCGCAGGAATTCATGTTCAGCGGCGTGGTGGAGAGCCTGTGCCGCGAGGCGGGTTTTGAGCCGCAGGTGGCCTTTGAAAGCTCCCAGTGGGATCTTCTGTATGAAATGGCCATCGACGGGCAGGGCGTGGCCTTTTTCCCCAAAGCGCTCATGGACAAGCACCCCCGCTCCGAGGCCGTGTGCCTGCGGCTGCGGGAGCCTTGTGCCCCGTGGACGCTGTCGGTGGCCTACCGGAAAGGGCGGTTCGTCACGGCGCCCATGCGGCATTTTCTGGATATGTGCGGGCAGTAAATTCTGCGGCGGCTTCGGTAGGCGGAGCCGCCGTTTTTGCATCATAATTTCAATTTATAAGGGATAAAAAACGTGTATTTTACATTTTTTCTCCCATGGTTTATGCTTATAGCAGCAAACTGAAAACGATTCTGCCAAGCAGGGAAAGGAACGCTTATGAACAAGTATCAGCAAGAGTATGACCGGAAGAAAATGTCCGCCCGTCAGGTGCTGGAGCATATTCAGAGCGGCGACTTCATTTTCACGCCTATGGCCGCCTCCTGCCCCGACGCACTTATGAACGAGCTGCCCCACCTGAAGGAAACGGGGGTGAAGGATCTCATCCTGCAAAGCTGCATCCCCACCATGGACTATCCCGTCTTCCACGACCCGTCCATGCAGGCCGTCATGGCGCACCACGGCTGGTTCTTCACCGCCGGATTGCGCAAGGCCAACGCCCAGCATCTGGTCAGCGCCGTGCCCCAGCACTCCACCAGCATCCTGCGCAAAACGCTGGATCGCATCCGCCATGAGCACCGCCGCCCCGTGCTGCTGACCACCGTGTCCCCCATGGACGCGCGGGGCTATATGTCCCTGTCCGTCAGCTCCATTTATGAGATGGATGTGGTGCGCGCCGGCGCCGTGCTGCTGGTGGAGGTGAACCCCAACTATCCCCGCACCTTCGGCGACACTATGGTGCACATTTCCCAGGTCACGGCGCTGGTGGAGTCCGACCGCCCCATTCTGTGCGTGGATCCCGCGCCCTACACGGAAAAGGACGCCGTCATCGGCAAATATGTGGCCTCTCTGGTGGAGGACGGCTCCACCATCCAGCTGGGCATCGGCAACATTCCCAATGCCGTGGCCAACGAGCTGAAGACCAAGAAGCATCTGGGCATCCACACGGAGATGTTCACGGAGACCATGGTGGATCTCATTGAGTGCGGCGCCGTGGACAACACCCAAAAGGGCTTCAACGACGGCGTGAGCATCTGCTCTTTTACCATGGGCAGCCGCCGGCTGTATGACTTTTTGGACGACAACCCCATGGTGCTCTTTAAGTCCAGCACCTATTCCAACGACCCCTATACCATCGGCCGCAACAACAAGTTCGTGTCCATCAACGCGACGCTGGAGATGGATCTCACCGGTCAGGCGGCCAGCGAATCCGTAGGCCCCGTGCAGTTCTCCGGCTCCGGCGGCCAGGCGGAGACCGTTCAGGGCGCACAGATGTCCCCCGGCGGCAAGTCCATTCTGGCCATGCACTCCACCTACACCGATCACGACGGTAAGCTGCACTCCAAGATCGTCCCCATGCTGACGTCCGGCGCCGCCGTGACCACCTCCCGCAACGACGTGGACTATGTGGTCACCGAGTACGGCATTGCGTGGCTCCGCGGCCTGACCATCGCCGAGCGGGTGCAGGCGCTGACGAAGATCGCCCATCCCGACTTCCGCGCATGGCTGCTGGAGGAAGCGGAAAAGAACCATATCTGGTGATTTACCTCTCTATACCAAGGAAAAAGCCCGATGCCTGAGGCATCGGGCTTTTTCCTATATGCGGAGAGGGAGGTAGAGGGAAATGCGTGTCAGTTGGCTGTCCAGCCGCCGTCGATGGGCAGGGCGATGCCGGTAATGGAGTCGGCGGCGTCGGAGCAGAGGAATTTCACAATGGCGCCGATGTTTTCCGCCGGCACCATCTTCTTGATGGCGGCCTTGGAGAGCATGATGTCGGAGATGACTTTGTCCTCGGGAATGCCGTGGGTCTGCGCCTGCGCAGCGATCTGCTTTTCCACCAGCGGGGTCATGACATAGGCGGGGCAGATGGCGTTGCAGGTGATGCCCAGAGAGCCACCCTCCATGGCAGCGGTCTTGGTGAAGCCGATGAGGCCGTGCTTGGCGGACACATAGGCGCTCTTGAATTCCGAGGCCACCAGCCCGTGGATGCTGCTCATGTTGATGATGCGTCCCCAGCCGTTTTCCTTCATGTAAGGCCAGCAGTAGCGGGTCAGCAGGAAGGGGGCGGTGAGCATGAGACTGATGATGAAGTCCCACTTGTCCTCGGGAAACTCCTCGATGGGGCACACATGCTGCACGCCGGCCACATTGGCCAGAATGTCGACGCGGCCGAAGCGCTGGGCGGTGAAATCCACCAGCTGCCGGCAGTCCTCCCGCTTTGTCAGGTTGCCCACGAAGGGAACGCCGCCCAGCTTGCGGGCGGACTCGCGCAGCAGCGCCTCGTTGACGTCGGCCATGACCACCTGCGCGCCTTCTTGCCGCAGCGCCTGCGCCACGGCGTAGCCAATGCCGCTGGCAGCGCCGGTGACAATGGCGATCTTATCGTTTAACATGGATCATTCCTCCTAAACTTTCAGCGGATGAATTGCCGCAGCAGCGCGGCCACCTCATCCTCGTGATCCAGCATGCAGCCGTGGCCGCTGTCGGGGATGACATGCTCCTCATAGCGGCCGCCGTTGGCGCGATACCGCTCCAGCACATAGCGCGTCTGCGCCACCATGGGCTGGGAGGGGAATACGTCCGCCCCCGGGTAGTTGGGCAAAAAGCCCATCTGCCCCAGCACCGCCATGTCGCAGGCGCTGTGGTCGGACACCATTACGTCCTTGTCGCCCCGCAGCCACAGAATGGGCATTTGCGGCTGCACCTCCGCCAGAGCGGACAGGTCGCAGTAGCGCACGGACATGGTGTTGGACACGCCCTTGTCGCCGCCCATGGCATACGGCCACTGGGCGCAGGGGGTGCTGTTGCCCTGGCACATGTCGTCCCCCAGCTTGCACTGGAGCACAGAGTCGATGTATTTTTCCCGATCCTCCTGGGGGAGCTTGTAGCCGGCGGCCACATATACGCTGTCAATGACCTGCCCGGGCAGCGTGCGGTCGCCGATGCGGATGGCCTGCAGCAGTGCCTGATTGGCGCAGGCGGCGCCGCT
>OIGD01002814.1_pt1 | contig 12738 bp, 9 predicted proteins | sample 1582211 | NCBI WGS metagenome assembly OIGD01 (sample SAMN04414078, study PRJEB24778) | human gut metagenome | material: faecal | host: Homo sapiens
AGCATCAATGTCACTTGAATAGTCTTTATCATCACACCCAACAAAACAGAAAAGAAGGATGAATGATAGCATGGGGATAAGATTTTTAAATTTCATGTTTAAATGTAAAATAATCCTCCAGTCTCCAAAAGGTCATTACACAAAAAGAAGGCATGGAAACTGTAATTTATTTCACTTGGTGGTTCTGGTAATAACCATTGATATAAATAAAAACAGCCCATGCCTAACCCATCTATTATTTTGAGAATAATATGCATGAGAAGGCAAGCACTTGTTTCATCCTTATATCAATTCAAAAATTTACCAGATTCCCAAATGAAGGATAAATTAATGCCTCTTTCTAATATGTCTGCCAGAATGATCTCTCACTCTAACAACACAAAAATAGATATATTCAGCATCATAAACAAGTGCCTTTAGGGCTGCTATAAAACAAAAATATCACATATTTAATATCTTTCCTGTGTTTAGCTTATAATTTCTTTTATGTACCCCTTTATCTTTAAGAAAAAGATGGTGGGTACAGGTCCAATTTTATTATATAATATAGAATCTTTAGAGCAATTGCTTGAAAATAGAAAGAAAATAGCAGAATCTAAAATTCAAAGTGCTGAAGAAGAAGCAAAAAAAATATTAGAAAATGCTAATAAAGATGCAGAAAACAAGAAAAAAGAAGAAATTTTTAAAGCAAAAGAAGAAATTATGAATGCAAGAAATGAATTGGATAAAGAGATTAAAGAAAGAAGAGGCGAAATACAAAGTCAAGAAAAAAGATTATTCCAAAGAGAAGAAAATATAGACAAAAAGTCAGATAATTTGGAAAAGAAAGAAAAAGATTTAGAAGCAAAAAGACAAGAGCTAGAGAATGAAAAATTAAATTTGGAAAAACTTATTTCTAAGCAAAGAGAAGAATTAGAAAGAATATCTAATTTAACTTCAGAAGAAGCTAAAAATCAATTATTAAAAGAAATTGATGAGCAAATAACTAACGAGAAAGCTATCTTAATTAAAGATAAAGAACAACAATTTAAAGAGCAAGCAGATAAGATGGCAAAAGAAATTATTGGGTATTCTATTCAAAAATGTGCTGCAGACCATTCACAAGAAACTACTGTTTCAATAGTTTCACTTCCTAATGATGATATGAAAGGTAGAATTATAGGAAGAGAAGGAAGAAATATAAAAGCTATCGAAACATTAACAGGTGTAGATTTAATTATTGATGATACTCCAGAAGCTGTAGTACTTTCAGGTTTTGACCCATTAAGAAGAGAAGTTGCAAGGATTGCTCTAGAAAAATTAATTGATGATGGAAGAATACATCCTTCAAAAATAGAAGAAATGGTAGAAAAAGCTAAGGAAGAATTAGCAGAAACTATTAAAGAAGAAGGAGAAAGAGCAACTTTAGAAACAGGAGTTATGGGCTTACATCCAGATTTGATTAAACTAATAGGAAAATTAAAATATAGAACAAGTTATGGGCAAAATGTACTTAACCATTCAATAGAAGTTTCTAACTTAGCTAGAATAATGGCAGAAGAATTGGGATTAGATGCAAAATTAGCAAGAAGAGCAGGTTTGCTACACGATATAGGAAAAGCTTTAGACCATGATATGGAAGGAACACATGTTGAAATAGGTGTTGATATATTGAAGAAATATAAAGAAAATGAAAAAGTAATAAATGCAGTACAAGCACACCATGGAGATGTTGAACCACAAACGATAGAAGCAATTTTGGTACAAGCAGCAGATGCAATTTCTGCTTCTAGACCTGGTGCAAGAAGAGAAACATTAGAAACATATATTAAAAGGCTAGAAGAATTAGAAAGAGTTGCGGATTCGTTTGAAGGTGTAGAAAAATCTTTTGCTATACAAGCTGGTAGAGAAATAAGAATAATTGTAAAACCAGAAAAAATATCTGATGATAAAATGATATTAATGGCAAGAGACATAGCTAAAAAGGTTGAGGATGAAATGGAATATCCAGGACAAATAAAAGTAAATCTTGTAAGAGAAACCAGAGTAGTTGAATACGCTAAATAATGTATATATAAGGCTCTAGCAAAAAAATGCTAGAGCCTTTATATAATATTTATTGACACATGGTAACAAAACATATAAAATATTTACTTGTAGAAGGATACCCAGATATAAAATTATTAGGAAGGTGGTATAGACAAATGAAAATATTAACAGTAGGAGATTTAGTAGGAGAATGTGGGCTTAATATATTAAAGCAAACTTTACCTAAAATTAGAAAGGAAAAAAACATAGACTTTGTTATAGTTAATGCAGAGAATGTTGCCTCAGGAATGGGAATAACCTCTAAAGATTTTAATGAATTATTAAAACTAAAAAATCCGTCTGAAAAAGAAACTATCAATTTATGCGAAACGATGGCATAAACGGATAGTTTCTTTTTTTTTGGGTATAAGTAAAAAGAGAACGATTCAATGGAGGAATAAAAAATGCGTCAGATTTTAGATTTTAATGAGAATTGGTGGTTTATTCATGCGGATGTAGATGTTTCGGAGGCAAGACCGGGAGAGGGAGAACTTGTTTCACTGCCTCACACATGGAATGCACTGGATGGACAAAAGGGAGATGGAACATATGACAGAGGCAGTTACTGGTATGTAAAAATGTTGGATAAGTGGGAGCCGTCTGCGAAGTATTCTCGTTTATTTTTGGAAATACCGGCGGCGGGGCAGCAGGCAAAAGTGTTTGTAAATGGTGAGTTCGTTGTGAGCCATGAGGGGGGCTATTCAGCGTTTCGAGCCGATATTACGGAAAAATGTACCGAAGAATTTAATACGATAGCAATTTGGTGCAGCAATGAAAAATGTGATGCGATTTATCCGCAGTCGGCTGATTTTACTTTTTATGGCGGGTTGTATCGTGGCGCACATCTGATTTGCGTGCCGGAAACGCATTTTGAACTGTTACACTACGGAGATTTGGGAATCCATGCTGCCACAGAACCAGCTTCGTGGGATAAAGAGGATTTTATGCTTCACATCCGAACAAAGATTTGCGGGGTGGAAAAAGATAATCAGGTGATTTACCTGATTTTTGATGAAGATGGAAAAGAAGTGGCAAGTGCAGCACGTCCGGCGGACTCACCGGATACTTCCATTCCTCTTTATAAACCGCACCGCTGGGATATTAAAAATAGCTATCAGTATACGCTAAAGGCACTCATTATGCGCAATAACGAATGCTTGGATGAAGTGGAACTTAAATTTGGTGTAAGGACTTTTTGCTGTGATCCCGGGCGCGGTTTCCTAATAAATGGAAATTGTGTGCCGCTGCGCGGCGTGAGCCGGCATCAGGATAAATTGTATCAGGGAAATGCACTTACAAAAGAAGATCACATCCGGGATGCTGAGCTGATTGAAGAAATCGGGGCAAATACGGTGCGTCTTGCCCATTACCAGCACGCACAGGAGTTCTATAACGAGTGTGATAAAAGAGGATTTGTTGTTTGGGCGGAAATTCCTTTTATCAGCGTGATGAATGAAGACCCTTTAGCACATGAGAACTGTATAACCCAGTTAAAGGAACTTATTTATCAGAATGACCATCATCCAAGCATTTGTTTCTGGGGCATTTCCAATGAAATTTTGATTGGGGGTATTTCTGAAAAGCTTGTGGAGAATCACAGGGAGTTAAATGCACTTGCTAAAAAGATTGACCCATACCGTCTCACGACGATTGCTCATGTGACGATGACGCCGAAAGACGGTCCGATGCATGAAATTACCGATGTGGAAAGTTATAACCATTATTTTGGCTGGTATGGCGGAAAGACAGAGGACAATGGTCCATGGATGGATGAGTATCATGAAAAATATCCAAACCGCTGCATCGGATTGTCGGAGTATGGCTGTGAGGGAATCATTACCTATCAGGGAGGAAATCCAAAGTGTAAAGATTACAGCGAGGCATATCAGGCAGGATACCACGAATATATGGCTCATATGTTAGAGAGACGCCCTTGGATTTTCTGCTCATATGTATGGAATATGTTTGATTTTGGGTGTGCCGCACGTTCAGAAGGCGGTGTGACGGGAAGAAATAACAAAGGCCTTGTAACGATGGACAGAAAAATTAAAAAGGATAGTTTTTACCTATACAAGGCGTACTGGAATCCAGAACCGATGGTTCATATCTGTGATAAGCGGTATTCGCTCCGCTCTGGGGAAAATACCCAAATCCGCGTGTATACAAATCAGGAAAGAGTGACACTTTTTGTGAATGGGGAAGAAATGGCGGTAAATGAGGTAAAACGTCATGTGGCATCTTTCCCGATTTCTCTTAGTGGAGGAAAAAATGCAATTCTTGTGAAGGCAGGAGATGTATGGGATGCTGTGACGATTGATAGGGTGGAAAAAGAGCCGGAAAGCTATGTATTCCCGGAAGCCAGTGAGAGGGAAGAAGGCGTGGCAAACTGGTTTCAGGAGGTTGGTTCGCTAAATCTTTCAGAGGAAATGAAATATCCGGAGGACCGTTATCATATCCGCTGTACGTTAGAGGAAATCAGTGAAAATGATGAGGCGATGGAACTTGTCACGAAAGCGATGAAATTGATTACCGGTATGACACTTGCAAAAGGGGAAGGCATGTGGGATATGATGAAAAAAATGAAGTTGGAAAGTATGAAGGAAATGCTTGGGGCGATGGCACCGGATGGCTTTTTAGAAAGTCTGAATATGAAATTAAACGAAATTAAAAAGGAGAATTTAAATGGATAAACAAATCAGACCCTTTGGTATGCGTGATAAAATCGGGTATATGTTTGGCGATTTCGGAAATGATTTTACTTTTATCTTATCATCGGCTTTCATGTTGAAATTTTATACAGACGTTATGGGAATTGGTGCCGGTGTGGTGGGAATGTTAATGATGGCTGCTCGTTTTTTAGATGCATTCACGGACATTACAATGGGACAGATTGTGGATCGGAGTAAACCGGGGAAGGACGGAAAATTTCGCCCATGGATAAGGCGGATGTGTGGTCCGGTTGCGATTTCCAGTTTTTTGATTTACCAGTCAGCATTTGCCGGTATGCCATATTGGTTTAAGGTAGGCTGGATGGTTGTCACGTATATTTTGTGGGGATCGATTTTTTATACCGCGGTTAATATTCCGTATGGTTCGATGGCTTCGGCAATTTCTGCCGAGGCAAAGGACCGTGCGCAGCTCTCAACCTGGCGGACGGTCGGAGCAACTCTTGCCGGGCTCGTAATTGGAGCAGGAACACCGATGCTTGCTTATGTTACGGTGGAAGGTCAGACGGTTTTGTCGGGATTTCGTATGACGGTAATTGCCGGTGTATTTTCTGTTCTATCCTTTTTGTGTTATCTGCTGTGTGTAAGACTCACGGCAGAGCGTGTCGAGGTGCCGGCGAGTGAAGGGAAAATCCAGTTCACAAGCCAGTTGAAAAATCTAATGAAAAACCGGGCATTGCTTGGCATTATTGCGGCGGCGATGTTTTTGCTGCTTGCCTTACTTGGCATGCAGGGAATTTCTGCCTATGTATTTCCGGAAGTGTATAATAGCGCCAAGGCACAGTCAATATTTTCGCTTCTCACCAGTCTAGCGGTGTTAGGTGTGTGTGCACCGCTTGCTACACGGCTGTCTGTGCGTTACGGAAAACGGGAATTATCGGCTTTTTCCTGTTTGTTTGGGGCGGTGATTTTGTTTTTGTGTATGGTAATATATCCGAAAAATGAATGGGTGTACGTTGGCTTTTTTGTCCTTGCTTATATCGGAATCGGCTTTTTTAACACAGTTATTTGGGCAATGATAACAGATGTGATTGATGACGCCGAGGTGAAAAACAAGGTGCGCGAGGATGGAACCGTGTATTCCTTATATTCGTTTGCGAGAAAGTTAGGGCAGGCTTTATCGTCGGGGTTAGTGGGGACGATTTTAGCGGCGATTGGATATCAGGCACAGCTTATGCATAATCCGCAGGGAGCAGAGCAGATAGCAAGGCGAGCGGTGATTCTTGACAGGATTTTTCAGATGTCATGTCTGATACCTGCAATCGGACTTTTTATTGTGGCGATGATTTTGCTTTTTGTCTATCCGCTTTCGAAGAAAAGGGTAAACGAAAATATTGCTGAGCTGGAAAAAAGAAGAAATTCTTGACAAGAAGGATATCCGTTGTATAATAGTTGGTGGTGCCAAATTGGTACTACCAATTTGTTATGTTATGTTAAGGAAGAGGATTATGAAATATTTAAAGCAGTTTTTACTTATTCTATGTATCACATTTGTTGGCGAACTTGTCAAATATGTTCTGCCACTGCCAATTCCGGCAAGTATTTACGGTATGGTGATTTTATTTGTGGGTTTGATGACGGGACATATTAAACTGTCTTCGGTGAAGGAGGCAGGGAAGTTTTTGATTGAAATTATGCCGGTGATGTTTATTCCGGCGGGCGTTGGTCTGATGGTATCGTGGAATGTGTTAAAACCTCTTTTAATTCCTGTGGGAATTATTACGTTTGTTAGTTTTGTTGCGGTAGCTGTGGCAACGGGAAAAACGGCTCAGTGGATGATTAAGAAAGATGAGGGGAAAGACCATGAATGAATTTTTAGAGAACTCACTTTTTGCAGGAGTTACCATTAGTCTGCTTGCATATATGGCGGGGGCATTTCTGAAAAAGAAATTTAAAATTGCGCTATTAAATCCACTTTTAATATCAATTATTTTATCGATTGTTGTATTAGTGACCGCAGATATTGATTATGATGTGTACAATGCAGGGGCTTCTTATTTGAGCTGGTTTTTGACTCCGGCTACGGTATGTCTTGCGATTCCTTTATATGAGCAGTGGCAGCTTCTTAAAAAGAATTGGAAAGCAGTTATGTTTGGTATTTTAGCTGGTACACTTACCAGTGGTGTAACAGTTTTTATGTTAGCAAAATTTATGAGTCTGTCGCACACGGAATATGTGACGCTTTTGCCAAAGTCGATTACGACGGCAATTGGCATGGGGCTTTCTGAAGAGTTAGGCGGTTATGTTACCATTACGGTAGCTGTGATTGTTGTTACCGGTGTTGTTGGCAATATGTTTGGTGAGCTTGGCCGCAAGTTGTTTCGTATTACTCATCCGATTGCGAAGGGACTTGCATTTGGCTCTTCCTCACACGCGATTGGAACGGCGAAAGCAATGGAACTTGGTGAAATCGAAGGGGCAATGAGCAGTCTTGCAATTGCAGTTACGGGAATTTTGACCGTAGTATTTTCCCCGTTATTTATGAAATTTATTTAAGAGATTCCATAGGAAAGGAAAAGGTTATGAAACAAACCGGGTGTCAGGAATATCAAAAGGTACTTTCGTATTTTTACGATTTGGTAAAAGATGGTACTTTGACTTGGGGAAGTAAACTGCCGACGGAGCGAAAGATTGCAGAGCAGTTAGGAATTGGGAGAAATTCGGCCAGAGAAGCCATCTGTGTTCTGCATGGCATGGGTGTTGTTGAAAGGAAGCAGGGCTCCGGCAATTATGTTGCGGAGAATATCGGACAGTCTTTTGGCAGCATGATTCAAATGCTTCTTCTTTTAAATGGGGTAACAAAAAGCGAAATCTGCGAGTTCCGCCGCGCTATGGAGAAAATGGCAGGGAAGCTTCTTTTGGAAAATGGTATTGATGAAAAAATCAAAGAAAAACTTTCGGATTTATTACAAACAATGGCTGGATTAACCGGGGAGTCTTTGGCGAAGCGGGATAAGGAATTTCATGATACCCTTGTCTTTGCTACGAAAAATAATTTGCTGATTACGATTATGCAGGCTGTCAGCATTGTGTATACGGAATGTGTTGAATATGACAGCAAAGATTGTCTGTTAGCGAGTCACACGCGGATTTATGAAGCTCTTATAAAAGGGGATGAAAAGGATTTCAACGATGCAATCGATTTTCATTATGATTTGATTGAGAAGCGAGCGTAAGGAGAACACAGGATGAGACAGGAACGAGATTTGACGAAGGGAGCAATTGTAAAGAGTTTGTGGCTTTTTGCACTTCCGCTAATGTTTGGCAATGTGCTGCAGCAGTTTTATAACCTGGTTGATACATGGGTGGTCGGACGTTATCTTGGCAAAAGGGCACTGGCGGCAGTTGGCGCATCGTATACGTTGATGACGTTTTTGACTTCGGTTGTTATTGGTCTGTGTCTGGGGGCAGGTGCCTTTTTTGCGATGGCATACGGCAGGCGAGAAAAGGAGACTTTCCGAAATGGGATTTTTATGTCCTTTACGGCAATTGGCGGTCTTTCGATCGTTTTGACAATATTGTTGTATGGATTTGTAAGACCGCTTACTTATCTTTTGCAGGTGCCGGCGGAAACGGTAGAGGATATGGTAACGTATCTCATATATGTATTTGCCGGATTTTTTGCTACATTTTTGTATAACTATTTTGCAAGTGTGCTCAGAAGTATCGGAAACTCAGTGCTGCCACTTGTTTTCCTTGGAATTTCCGTCGCACTTAATATCGGACTTGACCTTTTATTTGTTGTGACATTCTCGTTTGGCATTGCGGGTGCTGCCGTGGCAACCGTTATCTCCCAGTACACAGCTGGTATCGGTCTTATGCTTTATTTTCTTTTCCGGTATTCCGATTTGTGCCCTGCGAAAAAAGATTTTACATGGGAGAAAAAGAACTTCCGGCAGATTCTTTCTTTGTCCGGATTTACGTGTTTGCAGCAGTCTGTTATGAACTTTGGCATCCTGATGATACAGGGCTTAGTCAATTCCTTTGGCACAACGATTATGGCAGCGTTTTCTGTCGCGGTCAAAATTGACACAATTGCGTATATGCCGGTGCAGGATTTTGGAAATGCCTTTTCCTTTTTTGTGGCACAGAATTACGGGGCAAAGAAGTATGTCCGCATCCGAAAAGGATTTCTGCTGGCACTCGTCAGCGTATTGATTTTCTGCCTTGTAATCAGCGCGGTTGTCTATGGATTTGCCGACTCGCTGATGGGATTTTTTACAAACGAAGGCAGTGCTGTAGCGGCTGCCGGCGCCAAATATCTGCGGGTAGAAGGCGCTTTCTATGTTGGAATCGGTATTTTGTTTTTACTCTATGGATATTACCGCGCAGTGGACAAGCCGGTTATTTCGGTGGTCCTTACCATAATCTCACTGGGAACGAGAGTAATTCTTGCCTATGCACTCACCGGCCTTTTCCAAACCGGCGTGATAGGAATCTGGGCGGCGATACCAATCGGGTGGGGACTCGCTGATTTGGTGGGAATGGTGGGGATTGTTTCAAGTTTTCGAGGGCACTTTTTTCGGTTTCCATAATTTCGTAGAAAAGTTTTGAACCTCGTGGGCGCTCCCACTTGTTGAGTGCGTAGCGGTATGGGCGCTGAAACTACCAGTGCCGCATACCGACGTACTCAAAACCCACGAGTTACAAAATTTTTCTACGGAATTATGGGCAGCCAAAGAAACCAATCTCGGAAACTTGAAATAAACAAAACTAGCCAAACTCAGTTCATCTTATGGATGTGTTTCGTTCCTTTTCAGAGTTTCTATAAAGCTTTACTACAGAATTACGGAAAACCAAAAACCCCCCAACAACCATTTGACATTTTAAAGCAAAAAACTATAATAGGAAATAGTATGTTATTGGTGCTACCAATTGTTTTTAGCCCGGATACAGGAGGTATTTGTGATGAAAGAAATCAGACAACAGTTTTTGACTGGTGAGCGTGCCTTATTTCAAGGTGCGGATTTGAAAATATATGATACGATATTTGACGATGGAGAATCTCCATTAAAAGAAAGTCATAACATTGAATTAAGAAACAGTATGTTTAAGTGGAAATATCCGCTGTGGTATTCGGACTCCATTTCTGTAAAAGACTGCACGTGGTTTGACATGGCGCGTGCCGGTGTGTGGTATACGAACCATATGATTGTTGAAGATTGTGCGATTGAGGCACCTAAAAATTTCCGCCGATGTGAGGATTTAACACTTTCCCGTGTGTCTATTCCAAATGCAGAGGAAACATTGTGGAACTGTCAGGATGTCGTTTTGGATGAAGTGATGGCAAAAGGTGATTATTTTGCCATGAACAGCAAAGACATGAAGATTGACGGACTGACACTTTATGGAAATTATTCGTTTGATGGCGTAAAAAATGTAGAAATCAAAAATTCCAAATTGTTGTCCAAGGACGCATTTTGGAACAGTGAAAATGTAACCGTTTACGATTCCTTTATTTCGGGTGAATATCTTGGATGGAATGCAAAAAAACTGACACTGATTGGCTGTACGATTGAGAGCCTTCAGGGTATGTGTTACATTGATCATTTGGTGATGAAAGACTGTAAATTAATTAACACGACGCTGGCATTTGAGTATTCGACGGTGGATGCACAGATTACCAACAAAATTGACAGTGTATTGAACCCGACAAGTGGAGAAATCCGCGCAAAAAGCATTGGAAAACTCATTTTGGAAAAGGATAAAATAGACCCGTCGAAGACAAAAATTATTTGTGAGGAGACAGTATAAGGAGGAAAATTTTCATGGCAAGCAATTTTGATGAGATGATTGACCGCAGAAACACCGCATCGCTGAAGTGGGATGTGGAGGAAAATGAATTGCCGATGTGGGTGGCGGACATGGATTTTGCGACCGCATCGTGTGTTCTGGAAGCAATGAAAAAACGCTTGAATCATGGGATTTTTGGTTATACCGTGATTTCGGAACAATGGTATGAGGCATATGTTGGCTGGTGGAAAAAAAGACATCATTTTGAAATGGAAAAGGATTGGCTTGTTTTCTGTACAGGTGTGGTGCCTGCCATTTCTTCCATTGTCAGAAAACTGACAACGCCGGCAGAAAAAGTGCTGATTCAGACACCGGTGTACAACATCTTTTTCAATTCAATTCTCAACAACGGACGTCAGGTGTTGGAAAGTCCGCTTGTGCTGGAAGATGGAAATTACCGGGTGGATTTTGAAGATTTGGAGCAAAAACTGGCGGATCCTCAGACAACCCTTATGATTCTCTGTAACCCTCATAATCCGGGGGGCAAGATATGGGACCGTGCGACGCTCTCAAGAATCGGCGAGCTGTGTCAAAAATATCATGTGATTGTTGTGTCCGATGAAATTCACTGTGATTTAACGGAGCCTGGGCGTGAATATGTTCCCTTTGCTTCTGTTTCCGAGTCGTGCCGCGACAACAGCGTTACTTGCATTGCGCCGACGAAAGCGTTTAATATAGCCGGTTTGCAGACAGCAGCGGTTTCGATTCCAAATCCGGTGATTCGCCACAAAGTATGGCGGGGATTAAATACCGATGAGGTGGCGGAGCCAAATGCGTTTGCCATTGATGTGGCGGTGGCAGCATTTACAAAAGGAGAAGTGTGGCTTGATGAACTGCGTGCCTATATTTCAGAAAATAAGCGCGTGGCAGCCACTTATATCAAAGAAAATATCAAAGAATTAACGGTAATTCCATCCGATGCGACCTATCTTTTGTGGGTAAACTGCGAAAAGGTATCGGAGGATGCAGAAAAACTTGTCAAAAAGATTCGAGAGAAAACCGGGTTATATTTATCCGATGGAAATGTTTTTGGCGGGGATGGAAAACACTTTTTCCGCATGAACTTAGCTTGTCCGAGAGAGCGGATGATGGATGGATTAAAACGGCTGTCTCAGGCAATCACACAGATAAAATGATAAAATGTCGCAATAAGTGGTAAGGCATTGACAAAAGAAAGACGCAAGATTATACTCATAACAGTGTTATATAATTTTGGCTACGATTGACAAACGCAAAGAATGGCTGACGATGGGCAGCCGTTCTTTTAGATTATGGGTTAGTTATAACTTACACAAGTTATGTGACACGAACAGTATTTAAAGGAGGCTTTCTTAGATGGCAAAGAAGAAAGAAACAAAGCAAAGTCCGATGCAGCGGTTATTTGTTTATGCCGGAAAGTATAAATATCTTACCATTGCATCCTGGATTTTTGCTACGATAAGTGCATTTGTTGCACTTGTTCCATTCTATTTTATCTGGCGCATAATCAAAGAGGTGCTCTACGTGGCACCAAATTATGCAGATGCAGAAAATCTGTCGGCTTATGGATGGAGTGCGGTTGGATTTGCGATATTGTCCATGCTTATCTATATCGGAGCTTTGATTTGTTCGCATTTGTCCGCATTTCGCGTACAGGCAAATATAAGGGTTGGTCTGATGAAACATATTTTAACGCTGCCACTTGGTTTTATGGATGAAGAGGGAAGTGGAAAAGTAAGAAAAGTTGTGAATGAATCCAGTGCAGCAACCGAGACCTATTTAGCTCACCAGCTGCCGGATAAATGCGTGGCAGCTGCTACGCCGATTGGTCTTGCGATTCTTCTTTTCGTATTTGACTGGCGGCTTGGACTCTTGTGTCTGATTCCGGTTGGTTTAGCTTTTCTTGTGATGGGAAGCATGATGGGCGAAAATATGAAAAAGAAAATGGCAGAATACCAGAATGCGCTCGAAGAAATGTCAAGTGAAGCCGTAGAATACGTTCGTGGTATCCCGGTCGTAAAGACATTTGGTCAGTCTGTCTTTTCATTCAAGAGATTCCGTGAGGCAATTAAAAATTACGAAAAATGGACGATTTCTTACACGAAAGATATGCGTATTCCAATGACGGTATACACGGTATCAATCAATGCAGTATTTGCTATTTTGATTGCGG
>OIGD01002816.1_pt1 | contig 12726 bp, 11 predicted proteins | sample 1582211 | NCBI WGS metagenome assembly OIGD01 (sample SAMN04414078, study PRJEB24778) | human gut metagenome | material: faecal | host: Homo sapiens
CTTGGTTTGCTGCTGATAACATTGCTGTAGTTGATTGTTGTAAGATTTGGTTTTTAATGTAATTTGATGATTCAACAGCCACATCTGTATCTTGAATTGTTGAACGTGCTGCTGATAAGTTTTCAATGTTTACAGTTAATGTGTCAATTGCTGAATTCAAACGGCTTTGATAAGCACCAATATTTGAACGTTGTGTTGATATTGTTGATAAAGCTGCTGAAATTTTGGCTAAATATTCTTGGGCATTTTTAATTTGGTCAGCATTTCCACCTGTAAATGCATTTAAATATATATTTTTATCAACTTTAAGCGTTGTACTTTTTGTATCTTTAAATACATTTTCTATTGTAACTGAATTTTTAGTAGCATCTGAATTAGCACCAATTTGTAGCGTCAAAGATGTTTTAGTACCATCAAGCAATTTTATTCCGTTAAATTCAGCCACGCTTGCAATACGGTCAATTTCAGCTAAACGAGCATCAACTTCAAGTTTCATAGCGGATAATGATTCAGCTGAATAAACTTCGTTAGCTGCTTGTACGGTTAAATCCCGAATCCGTTGCAAATTATCCTGAATCGTTGTCAAACTTCCTTCAGCTGTTTGCAACAAATTTATACCAATATTTGCATTCTCTTTTGCTTTTTCAGAACCACCAATTTGCGATGTCATTGTTGATGCAACAAATAATCCAGCTGCATCATCCGCTGCTTTATTGATTTTGTAACCTGTTGATAAACGTTCCATTGCCTGATTCATAGAACTTGTTGCTTTGTTTAAATTCTTTTGTGAATTTAATGCTAACGTGTTTGTTTGTACAACGATACCCATAGTTTTTCTCCTAATCCTTTAAAATACTACATATCCTTAAAATAAATTATTTTTTATTTAATTTCCTAATCTGTATTTTTATAGTACAATTTTTTTTATCATTTATTAATTGTAAAAAAGTTTAAATTTTCTCATACTTTAGTTTGATCCTTACAAATAAAATATGCTTGGTTTGTATAAACCAAGCATATTTTTACACGTTCCCTAATCTAATTTGACAAGCATATTATTATTATAAGCTTTTTAATTTTAAAGTAAATTATATAAAAGAATAAGAAAACTAATACTAAAATTATAGACTTTTTCTTATTTAACTATTTTTTTATATATTTCATCCAAGTTTCATCTAAGTTTTGAATAAATTTATGTGCATCAATAACATCATCATAACTTATTGGTTCAGCTTCAAGCGGCACAAAATTTAATTCCATTTCATCATTTGTATATTTTTGTTTTAAATCAATTGTATTTATACCTAAAAATGCTAGTCCAAAAGTTTTTTGACATTTAGGACAGGTAATTTTTAAAACAAACATACCTTCCTCTTCCCGAACTATATTTATTGCATTTTCATCAAAATCAGTTCTGCAATTTGAACAACACATATTGGAAAATAATTGCCTAAGTTTAATTTTATCAATACTCATATCCACATATACTCTTTTTTACTGTTTATTTTATATTTTAACTTATTAACTTACCTGTTTCAAACTCTTTAATTTAGGGAATATTATAATTATAAAAGGAGGTTTTGTAACTATGGGATTAATTAATTTAATTATTTTTGCACTAATTTTTTACATTATATTTTTTGCTGTTCCGTCTCAAATAAAAAGTCCGATTCTTCATAATTGATAGTTAACAAGTCTTTAATAAAAAAGTCGATAAAGTTACTTTTTTGTTCCGGTTAATATGTAAGTTATTAACTTTTATTAAGTATGCAAATTCTCATTCCCATTTTCAACTCACACAAGACATTTTTGAGCCAAAAATCGTAATGCTTAAATTTGTCTTTTTTTTTATACAGTTAATTTTAAACAACAATTTTTATATTTTTTTCCACTACCGCAAGGACACATATCATTTCGACCAACTTCTTTATTTATAGATTGTAATTTTATCTTTTTAGCTTCTGCCATTTGATTTTTTTCAATACAATTTAATACTTCATTAAATGCAGAAGAGGCATACAGGATTGAAGTTGGTGAAAATATTTTTTTACCAAGTTGTTTTTTATAATATTTTTCTAAAAATTCCTCAAATGTGTAATTTGTATTTAATATTTCATTAATACGATTAAGGAAAGTATTGGGATATTTTTCATTTAAATTTTCAAATAAACGATAGGAAATTTTATCATTTTCTAAAAATGATGAAATACATTCTTTTGTTTTATCATTTTTTTCATAACTTTCTTCTTCAAAAACTCGACAAAATGTACCCCAAAAAGGAATTGCATAAAAACCTGAATATTTGTCAAAAATTATACCTACATCATATGAATTTTTACTGCTTTTAAAACCATTCATTGAATTTTCAATAAAATTATTATATTCAATATTAAAAGAATCTATTTTATAAAATTCTTTCCTTTCAGGTTTCACATCCAAAAGTTTTTGCAAGTTATCATTATCAAAATCTTTTTCATCGTGTTCATAATTATTAAAAATTTCAATAATATCATCAGCAACCTTGTTACTTGTTATAATGGTATCCTTTTTAAACAGCTTTAAAAACTTACTATACATTTTTGAAATAGATTTTTCAATGACTTTTTGCTTATCCTTATTATCTATATATGCACTTTGGGGATTTTCCATTATTTTTGAAACAGCATATTTATAACAGGCTTCTTTTTGGCTTGCATTTATAGCATCTGATAATTCAATTAGATAATAGTCATTTTCAAATTCAATAATGCGGGCAATGACATAATCACCGCTTCCAATTTGACGAAAATGTGTCATTTTTACCATTGAAATGACAAAATATGTTTTTTCATTGACCAAATTATAAAGTTCAAATCCGTTTTTTGCAACTTTCTTTACTTCAAAAATAGTGTTTTGAAAATTTTGAAACGAAGTTAATATTTTTTTTCTGATTCTTGATAACTTATCTTTATTTTCAATATAAATAGAAATTACATCCTCTTTTCCCTGTTTCAATTTTCGTTCAAAAATATAAGGTATTGATACTGATTTAGCTTTATTTTCATTATTAACAGCTAAAGTTCTTTTGTATTCTTCCCAATCTTCTTTTATATCTTCATTTTTATTAATGAACTCATAAAGTTCATTTATTTGACTTCCTATATTTTCAATTTTATCAATTATTGACATTAAAAACTCCAAATTAAATTTATTTATAAATAGAATATAAAAATGGATTAAAAACTTCAATAGTCCACTTTGATGACATTTTATTTATTTTATTATATTATAAATTTAAAAAATACTAAAAAAATTTACATTTTTACAAAAATATTGTATACTTATTAATATATTTACGGGGAATAAAAGTGGAAATAAATGAAATTTTAGAAGAAGCTATCAAAAATAACGCCTCTGATATTCATTTGCAAGTTGGATTACCTGTTTTCTATAGAATAGCTGGCGCAATGAAAAGAATAAATGAGGATTATATTTTAAGTGATGCAACAATCATGAATATAATAAGTGAGATTATTCCACCTGAATCAAAAGATGTATGTCAAATCTTTAAAGAATTTGATTTTTCATATGAATGGAAAGGGAAAGCCAGATTTCGTGTTAATGCAAGCAAACAGTTTGGTAATTTTTCACTTGTATTTCGCGTTGTTTCCTCAAAAATTCCAACTATTGAAGAATTAAAATTACCCAAATTGATAAACCGATTATCTACGATAAAAACAGGCTTAATTTTGATAACAGGTCCTACAGGATGCGGAAAAAGTTCAACTTTAGCTGCAGTTCTGGGGAAAATTAATAGTGAAGAAGAAAAACATATTATAACTATTGAAGATCCAATTGAATATGTACATAAAAGTAATAAATGTTTAATAACACAACGTCAGGTTGGATTTGATACCGAATCATATGCAAACGGATTAAAATATGCATTAAGACAAGACCCTGACATAATCCTAATTGGTGAAATTCGTGATAAAGAAACTATGGATATTGCCTTTATGGCTGCTCAAACCGGTCACTTAGTGCTTGCATCTTTACATACAACCGATGCTAATCATACAATTAATAGAATCTTATCATTTTATAGCCCGTCCGAATATGAAAAAATTCGTGAGCAAATTGCTGAAACACTTCGGGTTACTGTTGCTCAACAACTTGTAAAGATTCAAAATTCCCCTAATAATGATAGATTGCCAGTTTGTGAAATATTATTTGTCACACCAACTGTTGCTGATTTTATTGTCAAAAATGATACCCAAGAAATATATAATCTTATTAATCAGGGTTCATTTGGCGAAATGCTTTCATTTAATACGTCTTTAGTTTATTTAATTAAAAATAATATTATATCAACTGAAGAAGCATTGAAGGTGACAAATGACAAAATTCAATTAAATCAAATGCTTCGAGGTGACATAAAATTTTAGATGCCTTATAGTATACACACTAAAGAATACATTCAGGATGCTATTAATTTAAAAACATACCCATTAAATGATAATGATAAAATTTTGCTTGCATACTCAAAAGAAACGGGTTTAGTTCGGCTTGTTGCAAAAGGTGTAAAAAAAACAAAAAGTAAACTTGCTTCTTATGTTGAGTCACTTGTAGCCAATAAATTATTTTGTAAGTCAGGTCGTTCTCTTGATATAATAAGTTCCGCCTCAAGTCTTAATACCTTTAAAAACATTCGGAACGATATTGTTAAACTTATATTTTCAATGTATTTATCAGAAATTGTCATAAATTTTGGAGTTGAAAAAGATCCAAATTCATTACAAATTTATAACTTACTTTTTAACGCTTTAAAACAAATTGCAAATACTAACTTCAAACTTGATTTTTTGCTTGTTACTTTAAGATTCCAACTAAAAATGATGAAAATATCAGGCTTTGATTTAGATTTTTATTTTTGTGTTGATTGCGGCAAACCTATTGATGATATGAATAACGCATATTATTCATACAATCAGCATGGAATGATTTGTAGTAAATGCAAAATGTCTAATTTGTCAAAAACTATGCTCATAAATAAAAAAATAATTGAATTTTTGAACACTCTTAAAAAATCAGACTTTAACGAAAATACTTATTATGATAAAATGGCTAGTGAAAAAATATGTAAAAACTGCTTTTTGTTTTTATATAAATATATTGAATTTCATTCAAATAAAAAGTTTAAAACAATTCAAACACTAGAGGAGATTTTATAATGAGCTTAAACCGCTATATTGAACATACTATTTTAAAGGCAAAGGCTAGATTTTCTGATATTGATATTATCATCAATGAAGCTGTTGAAAACAATTTTTTGGGCATTTGTATTCCACCTTGCTATATAAAATATGCAAAAGGAAAGATTCAAAATAAAAATATAAAACTTGTAACAGTTATTGGTTTTCCTTTAGGAGCAAATGATAGCGATGTTAAAGCATTTGAAGCAAAAAAAGCAATTGAAGATGGTACAGATGAAGTTGATATGGTAATAAATATTGGTTTTGCACGTTCTCACAAATGGGATTTAATTGAAAATGACATAAAAAAAGTTCGTGAAGCAAGTTTTAATAAAGTTTTGAAGGTTATTTTGGAAACGGATTATTTAAATGATGATGAGATAAAAAAAACTTGTGAAATATGCATTAAACAAAAAGTTGACTATGTTAAAACATCAACTGGATTTGCTAAAAACGGTTTAGGAGCAACCGTTGAAAAAATAAAATTATTATCAAATCTTGTAAAACCATATGGCTTAAAAGTTAAAGCCTCAGGCGGCATAAAAACAAAAGAAGATGCACTATCTCTTATTGAAGCAGGCGCTGACACTTTGGGAACTTCTTCCGGCTGTGAAATTATAAAATAGAAAAATTTTAAATATGGAAATAATCAAATTTAATGAAACACAATATAATAAAACCCTTTTAATTTTAGGGGTTTTTCATGGTGACGAACAAGATGGTGAGTTTTTAATTCGCAAATATATTTCTTTAAATCCTAAAATAATAAAAAATAGAATTATCTTTATTCCGGTTGTAAATGAAACAGGGAAGGCTAAAAATACACGTGTCAATAAAAACGGTGTTGATTTAAACCGTAATTTTCCAACAAAAAACTGGGAATTGTCAAAAATAAAAGATGACTATTATGGAGGAGAATATAAAGGAAGTGAACAGGAGACTCAAAGCTTAATAAAGATAATAGAGCAATACAAGCCGGATTGCATTCTTTCGCTTCATCAACCATATCGTTGCGTCAATTTTGACGGACCATATAAAGAGACATTAAAAATAGCGCAAAAAATATCACAAATTAACGGTTATAAAATCGAGGAAAATATAGGCTATCCAACACCAGGAAGTTTCGGTACATATTGTGGGATTGAATTGGAAATACCTACAATAACACTTGAGTTACCAAAAAATGAAGACAAAAATACTTTATGGAACGAAAATAAAGATATTTTTGAATTTTTTGCAAATGAATATTAATTTGTCTTAGGCGGCGCAGCCGACAGTTTTTCAATTTAAATATCGCAAATTTGTCGGCTGCGCCGCCTTTGTTTTTTTCAAATTACCCCGGTTGAGCCAAACCCGCCCGAGCTTCTAACTGTTTCGTTCAATTCCTCAACAACAATAATTTTAGGAACCTCAACTTTATTAATAACCATCTGGCATATACGTTCGTATGGCTTGATGGCATAAGGTTCATTTGATAGATTAACAAGCGGCACAAGAATTTCACCCCGATAATCTGAATCAATTGTACCAACTGCATTAATTAAGGTTATGCCATGTTTTAAACTTAAACCAGAACGCGGTCTTATTTGCGCTTCATAACCACTTGGAAGCTCAATTGACAACCCGGTTGGTATAAGTTTACGTTCAAGCGGTTTTATAATTACCTCTTTTTCCAATAGTGCACATAAATCACAACCCGCAGCACCTTGAGTTTTAAACTCTGGAACTTTAGCATTTACATTAAGTTTCTTTATTTTTAACTCTACACTTTTCATATAATATATTGTATAATAAATATATAAATTTTAAAAGGATTGAATTAATGGAAATTACAAACGAACAGCTTGCAAAGCTATTTGAACTTGCAGGAATTGAATATAAAAATATTTATATGACTGGTGAATTTATTTCAAAAGCTTTAATTGAGATTGAGCGTAAAATGAATTTTTTTGAATTGGGACCATCGTCAAAACAACGTGTTCAAACTAAAGTCCTTATTGCTGACGATTTGGAACTTTCTTTATATCAACTTACTAAACTTTTTAACAAAATAGGTATAAACCCACTTATTGCAAGAAACATTGATGAAGCAAATGATCTTTTAAAAAAACATACTTTTAATTATGTTTTAACTGATATTTATTTGCCTGAGTGTGGTGATGGGTTTAGACTAATTAAATCTTTAATAAATTATAAAAATAAACAAAATAAAAATCTAAAAATTGTAGCTATTTCAGGTTCGCATGATAAACAAATTATTGCTAAAGCACTAGAATTAGGTGCTGATAAATTTATCGTTAAGTCAAAAGATTGGCATAGTGATATTTTAAACTTTTTAGGAGAAACAATAGAAAGAAACCAACAGGAAATATTTTCAAAACATACAATTGAAAATAATACTATCTATTATACAGTTTACAACATGGCTTCAACTTATGCTATTAACGAATTAGCTAAAGATATAAATTTATCAGTTTTATCAAAATATAATGAAATTCTTTTAGATTTATCAAAGGTATTTCTTTTTGATAAGGAAAATGTTAATATATTTGTCGACATTTTCAAATTATGTTCTCAAAATAATATAAAATGCAGCATAATTAATCCAAGTGAAGTAATAACAAATGCTTTAAGTTTTGCTTATTTAAATGATGTAATACCAATTATAAACAAATAAATCATTCAAACAATTTATCTAAATTAATTATAGGCTCAATTTTAAGCACACAAATTTTTAAATCAGAACCAAAAGATGTCAATTTTACGGCATCTTTTTCAGTTGTTATCAGCATTTTTACATTTTGTTTCTTAGCTAGAACATTTAATTCGTCAATATCACTTTGTAAATAAACATGATGATCAGAATATGATTTTGCACCTAGAAGATTATATTTTTTACAATTCTGATAAAATTGATTTGGAGAACCAATTGCCGAAAAAGCAAAAACTTTATTAATATAATCACTTATATCATTTTGTTTTTCGTCATTTAAAAAATATATTTTTGAAAATCGCATTTTGCATTCTATTACTGGCTTATTATATTTTTCTCTATACGAATCAATAAGACTATCAATATTTAGGTCATTATTATTTTCCTTGTCAACAATAATAATTTTATCCACTCTTTTTTTTATTGATTTTTTTGATTCTCTTAATGGACCAAATGGTAAAACAAAGCCATTTCCAAATTGTTTTCTACTGTCAACTAAAAGCAAGTTAAGATGTGGTTTGATTTTACGATGCTGGAAACAATCATCAAGTATTATTGTCTTGCAATTTAATTCTGACGAAGCATATTTTATTGCTTTTACTCTATTTTTTGAAGTAAGCACAATACAATTATAAGAAGTATTTTTAGCTATCAAAAACGCTTCATCACCACAAATATTGGCATTATAAAAAATATTACCATTATTTTTTATAATATTTACATTCTTATTATTCAACTTTCCACCATACCCGCGCAAAATAATGGCTGTTTTTTCATTTTTAACGTTAGTAAAATAATTACCAAGCATTATAACAACAGGAGTCTTTCCTGTCCCACCCGTTGTCAGGTTACCAACTGAAATAACAAAAGCTTTATCGTCTTTATAACTTTTTAAAATTTTTTTATCATATAAAAAATTACGAATATTAGTAATGAAAAAATAAATTAAAGAAGGAAAAAATAAAAAAATAAACAATAAAATGCTTAATATGTTAATTTTTTTTTGATAGTGAAATTTTGTAATAAATACTTTCATAAATTATTAAAACATTAGTCTAAATAATAAAAATCTTTTATTCAATTTTGTTGAAAATTTCTTTAAGTTTGAAGCTGTTTGTGAAACATCATTTAAAGTTCTCTTAATCAAGCATTTATCAGAAGCTGTAACGGTATTAACAGTATTTAAAGTAATTGCAAGTTCATCTAATGCCGTATTAAGTTTGGATACAGTTTTATTAACATTTGCTTTTAATTGCGGGTCAGATGTTGCATCATTTACATAGGAAGAAATCTGAGATAAATTTGAGCTTATAATTTTTATATTTTCCATAGTTTGTTTTGTAGAGGGATCTTCAATAATTGAATTTAAATTCATCGAAAGTCTGTTAACGCTTTGAGCAGTAGTTGTTAAAGTGGTTTTAAATGTTTCATCGCCAACAACTTCATTTAGATTATCAGTAAGAAGAATTATTTTATCACTAACCTCATTTGCCATTTGCATCAACTCATTTAAATCCTGACGGGAATTATCAATCAAAAGCTGTGCTTTTTCCAATGTAGTATTAGCTGTTTGAGTTAAAATACGAATGTTATCAACAGATTCTTTAAGCTGGACAATTACATCATCAGATAACAATTGTGCAAGCCTTGTATTTGTTTCGGTAAAAGCTTTTGCACTTCTATATTGCAAATCCATAAAATCAGATAATCTTAAAGGTTCAATAACAGTATATTTTAAACATTCTTTAGGCTTGTTAAAATGCTCATTATTTAAGCTAAAAAGTTTTAGTTTATTATGATTCTTATCATTAATTATTTTGCCTGAAATTTCCTCATAAGGAAGTATCAAACCCGGCATTGTAATTATATAATTAATTTTATAAGCAAAGTTGGTTTTTATAATTTCTTTAACATCATTTGGTAACAAATTAGATTTTATAACTTCAACATTTTCAATTCGTCCAACTACTATATTTTTTTCATTACTTAAATTCATAACAACATCACTGTCTGAATGTATAAGTTCATTTGAATTATTTGCACCTATATATAAAGTTCGGACTTGCGGTGGAGTTATTTCTAAAAATTGTTCACCAATAAGTCCTGATTGCTGTATTGAAATACTTGAAGCTAATGGAATTGAAACATTTTTCTCAGTAATAACAAATTTAATTTTTACATAACTATTTTCATCATCAATATATGGTGTAACTTCTTCAACCTGCCCGACACGAAGCCCCATGAGCTGAACGCCGTTGCCTGGACGCATACCATTTGCATCTTTAAAATTAACAGTTATACGTGTTGCTGTACTTAAAGCACGTCCTTTTATCCATAAAACACTAAATATCAATATAATTAAAGATATTATAGTTAACAAACCAACTTTAAATGATGATGAAAATCGCATAAACTTCCTTTTTTTTGCTTGTTCTAAATTTATTTTACAACAAAATAACGTAAAAATTAAATAATTAATTTCATAGGCCCATCAATACTTGCCTCAACAAATTGCTTAGCATAAGGATTTTGTTTTGATAAAAGCTCATCAACAGTTCCTTTAAAAACCATTTTTCCATCATATAGCATAACTACATAATCAGAACACCTTCTGATGGTTGACATTTGGTGAGTTACTACAATAGAAGCAGAATTTAATTGTTCTCTCAATTTTAAAATATAATCTTCAATAACAGTTGAAGAAACAGGGTCAAGACCTGACGTGGGCTCGTCATATAGTATAGTTTTGGGATTTGTTACAATAGCCCGTGCAAAACTTACACGTTTTTGCATACCGCCTGATAACTCATGCGGAAATTTATTTTCTATCCCTTCTAAACCAACCTGTTTAAGTTTTTCTTTAACAATTTCATTTAACTTTTCTTTAGTATATTTTTTTCGATATTCTTTGCGTTCGGCGAATGCAAATGTAATATTATCATAGACATTCAAAGAGTCAAATAAAGCGCTGTATTGAAAAACCATTGCAACATCACCTTCTGATACTTCAAAATTGCCTCCATCAGGTTCAATTAGCCCTGAAATAATTTTAAGCAGTGTACTTTTACCAGAACCTGAAAAACCCACAACTGACAAAATTTCACCATCTTTTATTTCAATGGATATGTCATCTAAAACCTTTTTATTATCATATATTTTGGTTAAATTATTTATTTTTACACTCATTAATTAAATCCTAAAGTTTATTTTTATTTTACAACAAAAATTAACAAAATTTAATATTGATATTTTTTTGTCAATTTTGTATCATTGTTTGTTTTATTATATTTATAGTAAGTATGGAGATAAAGAACATGAATCAAAATACAAATATAATCATATCAAGCGTTTTTACAAAAACTGCACAAAGTCTTTCAGCAATGGCTGATAAGACAAAGAAACTAGCTACAAAAAATACTGATACTTCTAATAATGTTGAAACCGAACAGCCACTTATGGGCCAATATCAAATGACAGGGGAAAATTCGGGGGTTTTAAGTTCTATTATTCACGGTCCTAATACAAAAAAAGAAATGTCAGCTCGTAAAAGAGAATTGGAACATAAGGAAAAAAAGGAAGGTTTAACAATAGAAGAAAAAAATGAATTAAAAATGCTAACAAAAAATCTTAGTAATACACAACGAGCCAAGAATGCACACCAATCAGAATCTAAAAAGCATTTTGACTCTCTAAAAGATTTTTATAAAAGTCTTCAAAAAAATCATAATATGCCTCAGTTTATTCAAGATTATTTCAGCTTGCACAGGAATAGCCAATTGACTATTACAGATAAAGCAATAGATGCTTTAAATAATGCATGCATTGAAATTTTTAAAGAAATAAAGGATATTAAACCTACTGAGTTAAGTTCCTTTGAAGATCGTGAGAAATGGAGCAGCTTTTTTGAAAATATTTATAGGCAAATAGATGCAAGTGAAGCAGAACCTGAAAAAAAATTTAGAGATAAAGTAACACTATATCTTCAAGCTAAACAACTTTCTAATTTATTTCCATCTACAGAGGCCATAAGACAAAATAATAGATATTATTTTTTTGACGAACAGATTGCCAAAGATACACTAACGTCTTGTCAAGATAAACCTCAAGAGTTCCTTTCAACGTATAAAAAAAACCTAACAACAGAATTATTCAAAAATTGTGAAATTATAGAAATTACAGATGGAAACGGTAAAGTTATCGGCAAAGCTTATAACATTGAACAACTTAACAATGATAAAGAACATGATAATTTACAAATAAGACGATTACAAAACCTGGCAGGTTCAAATTGGTGTACTTGTTATGAATCTAAGTGTCAAATTTATTTAGATAATGCAAACTCTTTTATTTTTATTCCAAATGATAGTGAACGTATTTTGAGAATACAAGGAAAAGTTGATGGTAATAATTTAACAATAACAAGTGTTACCAATATTGAAAATGAGAATGCTAATGCTGTTACTTGCATAAGAACAAAAGCAGACATTGATAACTTATACCACTTTATTGGGACTATGATAAGAGATAATTATCATGTATCTACAAAAAATGTCATAAATACAAATAAAATTGACGAGGATATCTTGCAAAGTATTCAAGGTATAACAGAAGAAAATTTTCCTGTCAACAATTTAGCATTTATCACAATCCTTGGAAGCATTTATCATACTTCACCTGATAGACTTAATCAAGTTTTGATTAATGGCTTAAAAAATGAACTTCAAAACGGTTCAGTTGAGCTTAAACAACAAACCGTTCAAGCTATTGGAAGTATTTATCAGA
>OIGD01002822.1_pt1 | contig 12714 bp, 9 predicted proteins | sample 1582211 | NCBI WGS metagenome assembly OIGD01 (sample SAMN04414078, study PRJEB24778) | human gut metagenome | material: faecal | host: Homo sapiens
CTTTCGCTCCGGGTCCACCACCTTCGGCATGGGGCAGTCCGTGGTATGACGGACCGTACTACTCGCCTACCGTCGTGGTGGCACCGCAGGTCACGAACAATTTCCAGAACCAGGGCACCGAGAAGGTCATAGCCTGCGGTTATGACGCACAGGGGGTGTGGCGCGTAGTGCCGCTGTTGGTCAGCTACCAGTACAACGGCTCGCAATATACCGTCAACGTGCTTAACGCCTGGAATCCCTGGACCGATTCGTGGGACAAGGGCGTGGACGAACCGGCTTACAGCACCGATTACTGGCTGCGCAATGTGGAATACAGTTTCTACACCGTATTGCCGACCGGCACTTTTTATTTCAACCTGTAAACATAAAAGTTTGTAATTAGCGGTTTTTTTATTAACTTTGCGCGTTGAATGCGCCAATCAGGCGCGCATAAGTCTGAAAATTAAACCGCAATGGCACAAAATAACGACAAACAGGAAGAAAAGACAGCGATTGAGAACGTAAACGAGACGCTGACCAACGCAGGCCAGAAACTGGCTGACAACAAGACGGTGATAGGATGGATTGTCGGAGGCGTTTTCATCATCGCAGCTCTGATAATCGGCTATATGTACTTTTACCGCACTCCGCACGTCAACAAGGCGTACGAGGCTTACAACCAGGTTGAGATCAGCGCGGCCGGGAACGATTCGATAGCTGCGGCTCAATATAAGAAGGTAGCCGACGAGAACAAGGGCAACACTGCCGGTAAGTTGGCCGCCCTTTCAGCAGGCGAAGCCCTCTACAACCAGGGCAAGTACAAGGAGGCAGCCGAGTATCTGGAGCGCTTCAGCAGCAGCGAACCCGTGCTGGAGGCCAACGCAATCGTGCTGACCGGCGACTGCTACGTAAACCTGAAGCAGTATGACAAAGCAATCTCCTGCTACGACAAGGCCATCGGCAAGGCTGACAACAACTCGCAGATCGTTCCCCGCGTCCTGCTGAAAGAAGCCAACGTATACGACGCTCAGAAGAACTACCAGAAAGCTCTGGAATGCTACCAGAAGATAGCCAAGGACTTTCCGCAGTTCCAGCTCGGCAACGGCATGACCATCGAGGCATACATAGAGCGCGAGAACGCACGCCTCGGAAAGTAAACATTCTTTTCATAAGCAATATAGATGAAGTCATCTTGCATAAGATGACTTCATTATTGTAAATAGACATTCATTGTAAATCGACATAAGGTAAAGACTGTACCGAAATGACGGTCACTACACTATCCAACGGACTTCGCTGCGTGGCGCGGCACAGTGCCGGAGCCGTGAGCTACATCGGCCTGGCCGTGAACGCCGGCAGCCGCGACGATTATCCGGATGCGCCGGGACTGGCGCACTTCCTGGAGCATACCATATTCAAAGGTACGCGCCACCGCCGCGCATGGCACATATCCAACCGCATGGAAAGCATCGGCGGCGAACTCAACGCGTACACCACCAAGGAGCTGACCATGCTCTATACCATCGCGCCGGCCGGTTATGCCGACCGCGCCCTTGAGCTGTTGGCCGACCTGGTGAAGAACGCCTCGTTTTCCGCCGCCGACGTGGAGCGTGAACGCGATATAATCATAGAGGAAATACACTCCTACTACGACTCCCCATCGGAGGCGGTGTTCGACGAATTCGACGAGAATATCTACGCCGGCTCCGCCATGGCCCACAACATACTTGGCTCCGAGGAATCCGAACGCCGGCTTGACGGCACGGTGGCCCGCGATTTCCTGGACCGGTTCTATGTGCCAGCAAACATGGTGCTGTACTGCGTGGACCCGAATCCCGAAAAGGCTCTGAAACTTGCCGAACGCTATTTCGGCGACATGAACCATCCGGCACCCGTGCACAACCGCATCGCACCGCCCGTACTGCCCGTTTTCGAGAAAGTCAGCGAACGCGACAATTCGCAGGCCAATACCATTTGCGGCAGCCGCATCCCAGGGCGTCACGACCCGATGCGTTACGCCATGATGCTGTTCAACAACGTATTGGGAGGTCCCGCGCTCAATTCCAGACTCTGTCAGGAGATTCGCGAAAAGCGCGGACTGGTGTATTCTATCGAATCGAATGTGGTGATGCTGTCCGACTGCGGCACGTTTACCGTCTATTTCGGTTCGGACAAATCCACTGTAAAACGATGCGAACGCATCATACGCGACCAGATACGCCGTATGGCCGACAAACCGTTGTCGCCGCGCGCCTTCGCACAGGTGCGCGACCAGTATTGCGGCCAGCTGGACGTGCTGAGCGACAACCGCGAGAACTGCGCAATGGAGCTGGGCCGTTCGCTGTTGCTGTACGACGAGGTGCGCGACCTGCGTTACATCAGCGACCGCATCCGCGAAGTCACCGCCGAGCAGGTGCGCAGGTGCGCCGAACTGATCACCGAAGCTGATTTGTCCAGACTCACACTGTTATAAATACCGACTCACACTGTTATGAAAATAGCCGATATTGATTTAGGAGAACGCCCTGTGCTGTTGGCGCCGATGGAGGATGTGACCGACCCGTCGTTCCGTCTGATATGCCGCGAGCAGGGTGCAGGACTGGTATATACCGAATTCGTCTCGGCCGAGGCTCTGGTGCGCGACATCAAGTCCACCACGCGCAAACTTGCCGTGAACGACCTTGAGCGCCCCGTGGCCATACAGATATATGGCCGCGACGCCGACGCCATGGTGCAGGCGGCGCAGATTGTGGAGCAGGCCGGACCCGACATCATCGACCTCAATTTCGGCTGCCCGGTCAAGAAGGTGGCCGCCAAGGGAGCGGGCGCCGGTATGCTGCGCGACATTCCCAAGATGCTTGACATCACGCGCCGCGTGGTAAAGGCCGTTTCGCTTCCCGTCACGGCCAAGACGCGCCTGGGCTGGGACTGTGAGAACAAGATAATCTGCGACCTCGGCCCGCGTCTGCAGGAATGCGGCATCAAGGCGCTGGCGGTGCATGGCCGCACACGCAGCCAGATGTACACCGGACAGGCCGACTGGACGCTGATAGGCGAACTGAAAGCCAACCCTGAGATGGAGATACCCATTATCGGCAACGGCGACATCTGCACGCCCGAGCAGGCCCGGGGCGCCTTCGACACCTACGGCGTGGACGCCATCATGATAGGACGCGCGTCGTTCGGCGCCCCCTGGATATTCCACGACGTACGTCAGATGCTCGACACCGGCGCGTACACACCGCTCAGCGTGCCCGAAAAACTGGACCTGCTTAAGCGCCAGATCCGTGAGAGCATCGACCGCATCGACGAATACCGGGGCATCCTGCATATCCGTCGCCATCTCGCCGCCTCACCGCTGTTCAAGGGACTCCCCGACTTCCGCCAGACCCGCATCCGGATGCTCCGCATCGAGCACGAGCAGGAGCTCCTCGACCTCCTCGACGAAATCAAAGCCAAATGGCTCGACGCGTTGAAATAATTTCGATTTATCTTTGGGGAATCGGGGAAATAGACTAACTTTGCAAGGCGAAGGGATAGAGCCCTTGCAATTATATAATATTATAAAGCGTTACGTGACGCTTGATTCTTGACTTAACGGAATTCTCGCAAAATTCTAAACTGATGTCAAGGAGCAGGCAGTGCGGACGCCCTCCTTGGTATGCGAAAGCCATCCTGACAGCGCCTTATCACGGGGTGCGGTCCGGGTGTATGTATGCATATAGCAAGCGTGGGTATTCTTGCATTGCCGTCCTGTATCAGTGGGCAATGCGAGAAGCCTCGTTAAGCGGGACGGCAGAATGTAGAGATTCCCGCGCTTTTCGCATAACAACCCATTAAGGCTTTCCTCGGGAATCGGAGGGCAACAGGACGTTTATGAAGAAAGTATTCACTATTACGCTTTTCGGGCTTGCCCTTGCATTGGCCGGTTGCGGAAAGGCCGACCCCGACAATGGCGAACACGTAGGGCCTAACGAGAAGGTGGACGATCCCGAAGGCACCGTACAGATTACCATGCGCAACGGCAACAACGGAGGAACCTCGCTGGACAATATCTACATAGACAAGGCCGACAATTTTCACATCGGCTATGGAGGCATCGCTTCGGTAGGATCCGTACGCGGCCTGGGCAATGTCTCCACAATCCCGACAGCAGGATGGAGTGGTCAGGTAGCAGTCACTCCCGGCAAAGGATATGTGGCTTATGACGGATATTCCGATACATACTATCGCCTTTACGTGATGGAATATGTAGAGAGCGTGGCCGGAGGCATCATAGGCGCCGAGGTGAAGTATCAGAAACCGTTCAAGGGACTGGACCAGGCCCTGGAACCGGAAATGACCAAGGTGGTGCTTGACCCGAACCTGACCTCGTCGCAGCAGGTGGTGTTCAAAAACAATTCCATAATTCCCTTCAAGGTAGAAAGCTCCGAGGACTGGTGCCGTGTAAAGAAGGCATCGACCCGCGACCAGTTCTTCCTGTTCGACGCTGTGGTCATCTCCACCGAGGATATGTTCAACGCCGAGGAGCAAACAGCCACAGTCACCATCACTAACCTGTATGGCAAAAGCAGCACCATCGAGGTGACGAAACCGGGCCGCGGCTCATTCATCGAGGCATCGGTACAGGACGTACAGTTCGGATACAGCGACCGGACGCAATGGCAGGACGTGGGCATCTTCACCAACGTGGATCCGGCCGACATCCAGGTAAGCGCGGACGCAGACTGGCTCAGCGGCACCATACAGAACGCAAGCTACAAGCCCACACGCGCCATACAGTTCATCGATGGGAAACAGACCCGCGCCAATCTTGAGAATCCCGTGAACCGGAACCTGCGCATACAATGCGAAGGCTACCTTGGCATGGGCGAACGCAAAGGAACAATCACACTGACCTATCAGCAGGCCAAGGTCAGCATAAACGTAACCCAGGCAGGCTCCAATTTCTCCATTTCTGATACAAATATAGAATTAGGTGGCACCGAGGATCTGACCAAGAAGATTCAATATTACTACGGAGGCCTTGACTATCGTAATTACATCATAGATTATTCTGCAGATTCCGCTGAATGGCTTAACGTCTCGTTCGACTGGAACTATATTACAATCCAGACTCAGGCAAATCCGTCGGAACAGCCAAGAGAAGCCACCGTAACGATAAGTTACAACTCCGGCGACACAAAATATGAACTGGGCAAACTCAACATACGTCAGAAGGGCGCTGAATACAAGGACCAGAAAGTTTATTTCCAGAGTTCGGCCTCAAATTACACTCTTGTGTTCCCGGTAGCCAAAGACAGGAAGATAACATCCTCCGCCGACTGGTGTACCGCTACCCCTTCGGGTGGCAACCTGGTGATCCGCGCTTCGGCCACGACCGAGAACCGTTCCGCGACAATCAGCATAGAAGGCATATCCGCCAAGATCTATGTGTCGCAGAGCAAATACAAGATCGGTGACGACTACTCGGAGAACGGCGTGGAAGGCAAAGTCTATAGCATGGAGAATGGCGAAGGCCATATCTATCATAACTTCGGGAACCAGTCTGCCGCATGGTCAACGGAGAACGTTAGCTTAGCCGATGCGGCGAGCATGACCGACGGCAAAGCCAACACAGAGGCCATCAAAGCCATCCCCGGCTGGCAGGATTTATATCCGGCGTTTGCTGTTGTGGACGGTCTGAACACAAACGGCGTGACAGGATGGTATATCCCGGCCATAGATCAGCTCAGATTCATGGATAACCTTGCGGTCTATTCCGGATATTATTGGTCGTCGACCGGCGTGGATGCCGACCAGGCTTATTATTGCTACTCCTCTGGTTCTCAGATGAATCATTCTTCGAACTCTCATACTGCGAAGGCAACGATATATGGCTTAATTGCAATACACGACTTCTCGTACGATTTCTCCAAGTAACCGCGATAACCTACCAAACCTTATCTTACATTACATATCCTTGACAGGAAGGGAGCCGGACTGCGCAAGCCCGGCTCCCCGATTTATTTAAGGTATGAAAAGTCCTATACTGAATTGCTGTTTTTCACCACAGACTTATTCTGCATCGGAGGCAATGTCGCGGTAGTATGCCATGAAGTCCATGTATTTGCGGATGCCGATCGCCAGGCCGACAAGGAAGCCGGCTCCCATGCCCATCAGCATATAGATGTCGGCGCGCGAGGCCCATCCCAGACATCCCAGCACTATGGCGCCGTATGGAATGAGTATCATCATGAACTGATGGTGACGACGGCGGTAAAACAGCGAACGGTCTATCACCTCGCGTACCGACATGCGCGAACAGTCGATGGAACGAATGCCGTTGGCCAGCCAATGGTCCATGGTCGATGCCGTGGCAAAAAAGCTGATAAACAGCACCGGTATCACCACCTTCCAGGGCATCTCCAGCCAGGGGAAATTATACAGTCCTAAACTTACAATCGTCATGACGAGAGCCACCATCGAAAATCGCCTGTACTCGCGCGCCAGTTTCTCGAGCGCGGTTTCACGCCGGGAGTTCATCCGCGGATTGTAAGGCGAGCCCATACGGCCGGACTCCTGCCAGGTTTTCTGTAATTCTTCTGTGGTCATAATATGTATTTTTATTCTTGTTATTTGCCATTTATTTCCATTGACAGACGGCTCTTGATGCGCGAAAGGCGTGTCGCGACATTTCCTTTGGTCAGTCCGGTCACCTCGGCTATTTCCGCATTGGAACGGTCGTCGAGATGCATGGTCATTATCGCCTTGTCAAGAGGAGACAGCCGCGAAATGAGGCCATGTAAAACGCGGATCCGTTCGCGCAAGGAATCGGAGGCTTCTTCATCCGCCGGCTCAGGGAAGATTCCGTCAATCGGAGAAGTGAGGACGCTACGTTTCCTTTTGCGCAGACATGATACACACGTATTGAGGGTGATGCGATATATCCATGTGTCGATGCTTGAATCCTCCCTGAATCCGTCAAGACTTTTCCAGACATTTATCCAGACATCCTGACGCAGGTCCTCGAAATCAGCGCTGCTGTCAGCATAGGAGAGGCATATCCGGTTTACGAGTTGACCGTACCGTTCGGTCAGCTCAAGGAAATATGCCTCGGCGTCGGCTTTTAATCCTCTATTGTAATAATCCGAACCGCATCCTGCCACCATTTTCATCAGGCAATATTCCGGATTCCGAAAACCGGAAACCAGTTCGGACAGCCGCCGAAGCATCCTGATCAGCCTTGCATGAAACCGCGGAACGAGGCAATATGGATATGGTATATAACTTAATTCCATTTTTTGAATCTTTTACAACATTAGTCGTAAAGAACAAGAATTTATTACATGAATCAAATATTTTTTTGATTCGCAATCAGAATGGATTCCGAATATCATAGCACACTCCAGAATCCGAAAAGTTCGAAGCGGGCATAGTAATTTTTTGGAATTCAACAATTTTATACTATATTTGCGCAGAAATATAGAATTCCAAAATAACCTGACATGAAAAACCAAAAGACTTGCACATGGCTGACGATACTGTTGATGGGAGTGTCATTGGCCAGCTACTCTCCGCCGGCAGAGGCTCAGTTCCTGAAAAACCTGTCGAAAGGACTGGAGAAAGTGAACAAAGCCATCAAGAAAGTTGAGAACGCCACGAAAGGTACGAAAAATTCCGATAGGAAAGCCGATTCCGAGAAGTCAAAAGACACAAAGGCTCCAGAATCAGGCGCCCAAAGCAGCCGGCAGGCGAATAATCCGGCATCTTCCGCCACTCCTGCCAATGCCACCAAGGCAGTTGCCAAGAAAGCTAAAAAAACGGCGCTCCTCACTCCCTATCTCACCTGGGACACCAAAGTACTGAACTTTGATATATATTTTGACAATCTTCCGGATATCAGCGACGGTATCTTCTACCTGTCGGAAACCAACCCGAATTTAGGCGGATATACCAGATATTACAGCTTCTGGACTGTCGACGGCAAGCGTCTGTTTCCTCCGCAGTACGAGCAGATGAGTGGCTCGCAGGGCCATCCCCGTTTCGATTCGGGAGCCTGTGTGATGCGCGAGGCCAAGAAAAAGGACGCTCCCATCATACTCTATGCCGACGGCACCACCCTGCCGCTGTCCAAGGACTGGAAATCCGTTTCCCCCATAATGGACGGCGTCGCCATGGTGGAAGAAAAGGCGCCCAACGGCGACCTCCGCTATTTCTACATCAACACCAGGGGAAAGAAGATCTGGCCTCACCTCAACGACACGTACACCATTGCGGAACAGATAAAGACCCGGAAGCTTGGCGGCGTGTATATCCGTCCCCTCAAGGAAGGACGCCGGGCATTCTTTGACCGCACGGCTAAAAAATGGGGATTTCTGAATGCTCGGGGAAAGATAGTGATAAAACCGGTTTACACCGAAGTACGCGATTTCTGTGGCGGCTATGCCCTCACGGTATCGCCCACGACTGATCAAAACAAGCATAAACAGGCCTTTATCGGCATGGACGGAACCGAATATGCCTCGATACCGGAAAATTATTCCTCCCTGGCACCGATGCACGTGGTTTCAAACGTAGGCAACGGAATATTCGCACACCGTCACTTCGATGCCTTGAACACGCATCTAACGGCCTATCACGACGTCGCCACCGGCAAGGAATTGAAACGCTTCGCCGGCGGAGGCACCGGATTTTACGACGGTTACGCGTTCGTAATGCTCGAACCGTATGCCAACGACATATATGTGGTCAATACCTCGTTCAATCCCGTCCGGAAGTTCGGCGACCCGGACCACCACATCAACCTTGAGGAAGTGGAATTCAAGAACTTCCCCTGGTATACGGTCGATCATCGGTACGCCATCAACAACGAGGGTTACACCGAAATGTATGTGCCGCGCAGCTTTAATCGCGACGGCAGGCTGGGACAGTTTTCCGGCGACGGCTTCGCCAAGGCTCGCACTGTATTCGATGACCCCTCGGATCCGGACAAGAAGCTGGAATATACGGGATATGTCGATGCGTCAGGTCGCATGAGGGTGGTTTTCAGCAAAAATCCTCGGGTAAAAGGGCCGTTTGAGGAATTGCCCGGACCACCCAAAGACAGTCTCCCGCCCATAAAGCCCGGTCCACCGTGGCCAGGATATCCCATACCTCCGATTCGACCCATTCCACCGGTACCGCCGGTTCTCCAAAGCGGTGACACCATCCCTGTCGGACCTGTGGGCCCGGGCCGCGAAGCGCTGAAATATAAGGTCAGCGTGATAGCCAGTCCGCCCGAAGGGGGCACCGTCTACGGCAGCGGCGAATATTCCCTGGGGGACACACTTCGCGTCACGGGCAAGTCGGCTCCCGGTTACAAGATTTCCGAAATCTCATGCGACCGGCCCGGCTCGTACACCTCGACGTTCAATAAGTTCGTGGTGGACGGCGACATGGAAATCACTTGCTATTTCGTGAAGGAAGACACCATACAGCCCATAAACAAAGGAATCTTCGCAGGCCCGCTGACATGGCTGGAATATCCCCTGAAGGCCTACATGGAATTGGGCAAAGTCGACGGAAACGAATATACCGGCGAATCGAGCGGAGTGATGGCCGTGCTCACCAACGACAACAAGGGGGAGATAAATGTGACCGGCAGCGACAACCATGCGGCCTGGAACTCCAACGTGTTCTTCGCTCCGATGAACGTGCTGGGCATAATGGAAGATAACGGCAAGAAGTACATACGGTTCGACGGAGGCGTGATCAAATACACGCTCGACGTGAAGGACACTACCGGATGGGGCTTCATCAACAATCCGTTCCTGATGTTTGCCATGGCATTCGACGGCGCGGGCCAGGGAGAGCTGGAGCCCGGAAGCTATCGCGTGGAAATCACCCGGGGATCGCCCGATGAAGGCGAGTTCACTCTCGGAATGCTCGAGCGAAAATCGGGGAAATACGGATGGATCCCGTCCGACGACCCGAGTTTTGTAAAGAAGCTGCCGGGATTCTTCACGCGACGCTATGACAAGGGACTTCCCGCCGACTATCTGGCCGGAGCAAGGATGAAGACCGGCGACGCCGCCAAGATCCAGTGGGAGCCGTCGGATCAGTTCTTCGGCGAGCCCTCGATGCTCCAGAGTTTCATCGGTGCGCTCGGCTCGATGTACCGTAAGAAAGTGAAGGCCACAGTGCTTGAGGACTACGACATCTGGCAGTTCTCCAACGACATAGACAAACACATCTTCAAACCGATGTGACCATACGGCATAATGTAGACAAAAAGTCGTCGCGCAGTTGCGACGACTTTTTTCTTTACGGTATTGTCAGGAGGGTAACGTATATATTTTAAGAATGATGCTGAAGCAAATGAATTTATTACACCAATCGCAGGATTTTTAGTAAATTCGCGAATTAAATGGATTTTGACAATGAATAAGGATAATTCACAAGAGATATTTCCGGTGGTGGATGAATCGGGCGCTGTGATAGGCCGAGCTACGCGTGGCGAATGTCACGGAGGATCGAAGTTGCTGCATCCCGTTGTGCATCTGCACGTGTTCGACCGCGAAGGGCGCCTCTATCTGCAGCGCCGGCCGGATTGGAAGGACATCCAGCCCGGCAAATGGGACACGGCCGTAGGAGGTCATGTGGATTACGGCGAAAACGTGGAGGATGCGTTGAGACGCGAGGCACGCGAGGAACTCGGTCTGCAGGGATTTGAGGCAGAGCATCTTGAATCATACGTATTTGAATCCACCCGCGAGAGGGAGTATGTGAACGTGTACCGCACCGTCACCGACCTGACGCCCCGGCCCTCGGACGAACTCGACGGAGGCAGATTCTGGACCCGTGAAGAAATACTCGCCGCAATCGGTGAGGGAATCCTCACTCCAAATTTCGAACAGGAATACCTGCGCATATTCGGCAATCATCCGGCCGGTACTCCCGATTGAGTCAGACTCAACTGAGACAATGCCTTCAGTTTTTATATTCGCGGAGTTTTTAGTAACTTAGCGAAGAAAATAATTGTTATGGTTATGACAATGGCAGAGAAATATCCCATCGGTGTCCAGAGCTTCGCGAAACTTCGCGAGAGTGGATACACGTATGTTGACAAAACCGAGTATATAGAAAAGCTCATCACAAAAGGCAATTGTTTTTTTCTGAGCCGTCCCCGCCGGTTCGGCAAGTCTTTGCTGTTGTCTACCATCGAAGCGTACTATCAGGGACGACGCGATCTGTTCGAAGGGCTGGCCATAAGCCGCGGCGACCACGACTGGCAGCCGCACCCTGTGCTGCATATCGCCTTCAACGCACATGAATACATCAGACCGGACAGCTTGTTGGAGAAATTCGGTTATGACTTCAATGAATGGGAGAAGCTTTACGGTACCGAACTTCGGGGTGCATCCCATTCGGAACGGTTCAGGTATTTCATAAAACAGGCTTACGCCGTCACCGGCCAAAAGGTGGTGATACTTATCGACGAGTACGACAAGCCGCTTCTCGATACCGCAGGAAATAAGGAACTGCAGGATATCTATCGATCACAACTCAAGGCATTCTACGGTAATCTCAAGAACTGCGACCAATACATTGAGTTCGCGATGCTCACCGGAGTGTCCCGATTCGGCAAGCTGAGCATTTTCAGCGACCTCAACAATCTTCAGGACATATCCCTTTCCGAGGAATACAGCGCGATATGCGGCATGACCATTGAGGAAATCCGCGACAATTTCGATGCAGGCGTCCGCCAGCTGGCCGTCAGAAACGAAATGTCGGTCGACGAGGCATACGCGCATCTGAAGAAGAACTACGACGGCTATCATTTCTCGCCGACTTCGCCCGACATGTACAATCCTTTCAGCCTGCTGAGCGCGCTGTCAAGCGGTTATATCGGGGCATACTGGTTCTCAACCGGCACACCCTCCTTCCTCGTTGAGATGATACGCCGTATGCAGATAGACCTGCGGGATCTTGAACACACGAAAATCAAGCTCGACAATCTGATGGATGCCTCGTTCGACCTGAGCAACGCCATTCCGCTGATGTATCAGAGCGGGTATCTGACCATCCGCAGCTACGACCGTCGTTTCGGCACGGTGCAGCTCGATTATCCCAATGAGGAAGTGGAGCAGGGATTTCTCGACATGCTGATGAAGACATACACTCAAAGTCGATCGAATCACAATGAATTCGACGTCAGCGAGTTTGTACTTGACGTGGAAGAAGGCCGCGTCGACGACTTCATGACGCGGCTGCAGGCACTGTTCAGCGGCTATCAGTACGACCAGATAGACTTAGGCAATCTTGAACTGCATTACCGCAACGTGATATACCTGGCAATGAAGCTGATGGGATTCTACACGCACGCCGAGATGCGGACCGCGGCCGGCCGCATCGATTTATTGGTCAAGACGCCCGATTATCTCTATCTGTTTGAGTTCAAGATAAACAAAAGCGCGCAGGCCGCCATGGACCAGATCAACGCCCGCGACTATCTGCTGCCGTTCCACGCCGACGGACGCAGGATTGTCAAGGTCGGTGTGAACTTCGACGACATCATCCGCTCCATCTCCGAATGGATTGTGGAATTCGAGTGAATGCCCCGGACCGCTCAAGCATAACGGGTATAATTATCCTGCACCTGATACCGGATCGAGACAACTTCAACACCTCAATAATCTGCAAAGTTCGGAGTGATTCCGCTGCAAAGTTCGGAGTGATTCCGCTGCAAAGTTCGGAGTGATTCCGCTGCAAAGT
>OIGD01002824.1_pt1 | contig 12706 bp, 8 predicted proteins | sample 1582211 | NCBI WGS metagenome assembly OIGD01 (sample SAMN04414078, study PRJEB24778) | human gut metagenome | material: faecal | host: Homo sapiens
TCATTTCTTCTTTATTATTAGTATCTATATCTTTAATTTCAAATAAATTTTTTGTTTGTTTTTTTTCTTGAAAATTATTCAAATTAAATCTATCTATAAATCTATTAAAATTAAGTTCCTTAAATATATTTAAAACTTCCTCATTATTCCATTCTTTTACCTTTAACTCTTCTATTTTTTCATTAATTGGCACTTCTACATTTATTGTTCCTAAAAATTTAGAAAGTTCTGCTAGGTCTTTATTATTAATTAAATTTTCTTTTAATTTTCCTTTGACTGTAGCTGTTCCATTCTCAATTGATTTATATAAATCTTCTATACTAGAATATTCTTTTATTAAATTTAATGCTGTCTTTTCCCCTACTCCTGGAACACCTGGAATATTGTCTGATGTGTCTCCTTGCAATCCTTTAACTTCTATTAATTTTTTAGGTTCAACACCATATATTTCTAATACTTTATTTCTATCAAAATTATCTACTTCTGTTTTTCCTGCTTTGGTTCTAGGAATTCTAATTGTAACTTTATCTGTAGCAAGTTGAAATGTATCTCTGTCTCCTGAAAGAATTGTAACTTCTAGCCCTTGTTGTTCGCCCATTTTAGCAAGTGTACCTAATACATCATCAGCTTCATAACCTTCTTTTTCAATAATAGTTATATTCATACATTTTAAGATATTTTTTATAATAGGCATCTGTTCTGCAAGTTCATTTGGCATTCCTTTTCTATTAGCCTTGTAGCCATCATATACTTTATGTCTTGCTGTAGGAGCTTTTAAATCAAATGCAACTGCTATATAGTCTGGCTGTAATTCATCTATAACTTTAAAAATAATTGCTAAAAAGCCATATACTGCATTTGTATAAGTACCATCTTTAGTCATAAGCATTTTACTTCCCATTATTCCATAGAAAGCCCTGTTCATTATACTGTTACCATCTACCACTATTAATCTTGACATTTGTATCTTTTCTCCTTTTCTGTGATTTATCAAAATGTTTTATTTTTTGTATAATATCATAAAAGCAAGTGTTAATCAATACACTTGCTTTTAAAATTTAACTATTATTTTTTACAAACAACATTATAGATAATTATTTATTACTTAACTATACCTTTTATTATTGTAATTATTATCTTTCATTATTTTCTATATCATCATTATTAAAATTATGTTTTTTCAATATCTTATCTCTTCTCAATTTTAATATTTTGTTTTCAACATCTGATAACTTTTCTGTTTTCAAAAGTTTTATTATAGCTTTTTCTTCATCATATCCAAGTTCAATTTGGTTTTTTATTTTTGATTGAATATAATTAAATTTAAAATAATTATCAGCATTTGAAAATTTATAATTTTCTGTATTTTGCCCAGTTACATTTGAATATTTATCCTTATTATTATTTGAGTAACCATTATTTGAAAAATATACATCTCTATTACATGCTAAAAAAGAAAAATCATTTGTATATTTTCTTACTTCTTCAAAAAAATCATTTTGTTTTTGCAATTTTAATTTTTCTAACACTTTTGGTTTTATATTCTCTTTTAATAATTCACTTTTTCCGAGTTGCTTTTTTGTTATATTATTTAACTTTGTTTCAATACACTTCACTAATGTTTTGTTCAATAATTTTTCAATTCTTTCAATTTCTGCACTATTTTCTTTTGTTTTATCTGGAATCATTATGTCCCAAACATCTTTTATATAGTTTTGACATTTTATGTTTCTCAGTTTTTCAATAGTTTCATCAGCATTACAGTTTTGTATTTCCTTTTCCACTAATATATCTATTTCGTTTCTTATACAATCAAGCATATAATCTTGAGCTTGCTTTTCATTACTATTCCTATTTATTAAATAATCTCTTGATTTTTTCGTAGTAATTTCATTAAAATTATTAACTATAATTTTAAGATACTTATTTTGTAACATGTATGAAAATACATCAATTTTTCTAATGATTGTACTGCCTTTTCTTTCTAATTCCTCTAGTATTTGATTTGTGTATATATCAATTAACTTTTCTATTCCATTTATACTTTTTCCTTTGTTATTATTATTTTTTGGTATTCTTACTTTCATATTTACCACCTTTATAAAAAAACATAGTTTAATTGTACCAAATTTTTGCCTAAAAGTCAATTATGTAAATCGTTTTTTTGTAAAATTTTTGTAAAATTTTATAAAATTACTATTTTCAAGATCTAAATAAATCTTTTTACAAAGATTAAAAAAGCATATAAAACATCTATTTTTTGAATTATGTATTTCTGTTATATGTATTTGACTTCAATAAAATAATATTAACAATTTGTATGCAAATATTCTTCCAAAGTTAAATGTCAATTCTTTCTCCAAATCTTTGATCAACAATCTTCTTTAATGCTTTATTTTTTTCCATCTTTAACTCTGGATCTTCATCTATAATTTTATTAGCTACAGCTTGAACACTTTGCAAAATGTTCATATCTTCAAATAAATTAGCTATTTTAAATTCTGGTAAGCCATGTTGTTTTGTTCCAAAGAATTCTCCACTGCCACGAAGTTCTAAGTCTTTTTCTGCAATTATAAAACCATTATTTGTATCTTGCATAATCTTCATTCTTTCTCTAACCACATCTGAGCCACTATTATATTTTAATATACAATATGATTGATATTCTCCTCTTCCTACTCTTCCCCTTAATTGGTGTAATTGAGCTAATCCAAACCTTTCTGCATTTTCAACTATCATTGTACTAGAATTTGGAACATTAACACCAACTTCTATAACTGTTGTGGAAATTAATATATCTATCTCACCATCTTTAAATTTTTGCATTATTTCATCTTTTTCTTTAGGTCTCATTTTTCCATGAATATATTCCACTTTATAGTCTTTAAAAACCTTGTTTTTATATTTTTCAGCAAGTTCTATAACAGAATTGGCTTTTATTTCCTCATTTTCTTCTACTAGAGGACATACTACATATATTTGTCTTCCTTCATTTATTTGTTTTTTAATAAAGTTATTTACTCTTTCTGTCATTGATTTAGTTACTGCATATGTTTCAATTTTCTTTCTATTTGGTGGTAATTCATCAATTATTGATATATCTAAATCTCCATATAAAATTAATGCAAGGGTTCTTGGGATTGGTGTTGCAGTCATAACTAATACATCTGGATTATTACCTTTTGCAGCAATTGTACTTCTTTGCCTTACTCCAAATCTATGTTGCTCATCTGTTACAACTAATCCTAAGTTCTTAAAAATTACATTATCTTCTAATATTGCATGTGTTCCTATTAAAACATCAATCTCACCTGATTGCAATTTTTCCAATATTTCATCTTTTTTCTTTTTTGTAATACTGCTAACTAGTAATTCGCATTTAATTCCATATTTACTTAAAACTTCTGTAAAACTTTCTAAATGCTGACTGGCAAGTATTGCAGTTGGTGCCATAACTGCAACTTGATATCCACTTTTTACCGCTTTATATGTTGCTATAATTGATACAATGGTTTTACCAGAACCAACATCACCTTGAAGAAGTCTATTCATTGTTTTTTCACTTTCCATATTAGTATCTATTTCTTCTAAAACTTTAAGTTGCGCATGTGTTAGTTTAAATGGTAATTCATTTATAACATTGGAAATTTTTATATTTTTATCAAATTTTATTCCTACTTTTTCTTGTGTATATTTATTTTTTAAACTAAGTAATGCAAGTTGCAAATCTAATAATTCTTCGAAAACCAAACGTGTTCTAGCTTTTTTGAAATCAGAAAATTCTTGTGGAAAGTGTATATTATGTATAGCATTATTTATGTTTATCAAATTATATTCTTTTCTTAAATATTCTGGAATTGTTTCTTGTAATTCATCTTCAACTTCATTTAATCCATTTTCAATAATTTGTCTTATTGTATTTTGTGAAAGATTATATGTAAGAGGATAAATTGGAACTATTTTTCCAGTATTTTTTTGTGTTTCTATATTATCAAAAACTGGGGAATTCATTTCAACCCTATTGCCTTTTTTTGATATTTTCCCATAAAAGCTATATTCATTTCCTACAATAAAAATTTTTTTTAAATATGGTTGATTATACCATGTAATTGTACATGGTCCTGTTTCATCTCTAATTATTAATTTATATATTGTTAGGTTCTTTCTGATTTTTAATTCTAACATTTTTGAAATTACAAACCCTTTAATTAAAACCTCTTCTCCATCTAAAACTTCATTAATTAATTTTGGTTTACTTCTATCTTCATAGTCTCTTGGATAATATGTTATTAAATCTTTCAATGTATAAATTCCAAGTTTATTTAACAATACTACCCTATTAGGTCCAACCCCTTTTATATATTTCACATCATTATTTAAATCCATTTTTATTATCACCTTCGAAATTATTTTACTAAACATTTGTTTCTTTGTCAATTAAATTTAACTTACATTTATAATAAATTTTAATTGATATTTATTATAAATTTTTAAACTTGCACTTATTTTATAGAATTACATTTAACTTTTGCTTAACAATCCATTTTTTAATAAAAAAATACACAATTTAAGTATATCCTCAATTGTGTATTTTTCTCCTATTCTTCAACTTCTTCAAATTGTGAATTATATAAACTAGCATAAAATCCGTTTTTATTTAACAATTCTTCATGAGTACCCTGTTCAACAATATCACCATTGTTCATAACCAAAATTAAATCTGCATTTTTAATTGTTGATAATCTATGTGCAATAATAAAACTTGTTCTACCTTTCATAAGTTCATCCATCGCTTCCTGAATTTGTATTTCAGTTCTAGTATCTATTGAACTTGTGGCTTCATCTAATATTAATATCTTAGGATTTGCTAAAATTACACGGGCTATTGTTAATAATTGTTTTTGTCCTTGTGAAATATTACTTGTTTCTTCATTTATTTCCATATTATATGAATTTGGTAGTGTTTTAATAAAATGATGCACTTTTGCTGCTTTTGCCGCTTCTATCACTTCTGAATCGGTTGCATCTAATTTACTATATCTAATATTATCTTTTATAGTTCCATTAAATAGCCATGTATCTTGAAGCACCATTCCAAATAATTTTCTTATTTCTCCTCTATCGAAATTCTTAATATCATGTCCATCAATCAAAATTCTTCCAGAGCTTAAATCGTAGAAACGCATTAATAATTTTACTATTGTTGTTTTTCCTGCTCCTGTTGGACCAACTATGGCTATTTTTTGACCTTCTTTGATATCTGCATTAAAATCGTTTATTACAATTTTTTCTGGTGTATAACCAAAATGAACATTTTCAAATTTAACATTCCCTTTTAATGTATTTATATTTGTATTGTCTGTCACATTTTTTGTTTCTTCTTTTTCGCCTAAAAATTCAAAAATTCTCTCAGCAGCAGCTATCATTGCTTGTATCATGCTTGATACTTGTGCAATTTGATTTATAGGTTGAGTAAATTGTTTATTATATTGGATAAAAGATTGGATGTTTCCTACTGTAATTTTACCTTGTATACTTAAATATCCACCTAATAAAGCAATTGCAACATAACCAATATTACCTATAAAATTCATTATCGGATGTATTAATCCAGACAGAAATTGTGATTTCCATGATGATACATATAATTCATCATTTGATTTTTTAAACTCTTTAATTGCTTTTTCTTCACCATTAAATACTTTTACTATATTATATCCACCAAAAGTTTCTTCTACATTTCCATTAACATGCCCTAAATATTCTTGCTGTTTTATAAAATATTTTTGAGATTTAGATACAACATTTTTTACTGCAAATGCTGATATTGGTAATATTAATAAAGAAATTAAGGTCATGGTTATATTCATTGAAAACATCATATATAAAATACCTACTAATGTACATACTGATGTTATTATTTGCGTAATACTTTGATTTAAATTAGTACTTAATGTATCTATATCATTTGTTATTATAGATAATACTTCTCCATTTGTCTTTTTGTCAAAATAATTCATAGGTAATTTATTTATTTTTTTAGCTAAATCATTACGTAATTTATATGTTAATTTTTGTGCTATATTTGTCATTGCAAATCCTTGAATAAATGAAAATATTGCACTTATTATATATAGTATTACTAAAGTTAAAAGTATTTTGCCTATATTAGAGAAATTAATTCCTGATCCGCCTGAGATCTTACTAATAATTCCTGTATATATTTCTGTTGTTGCATTTCCCAATATTTTTGGTCCAACAATAGAAAATATTGTACTTCCTATTGCAAATACTAACACAATTATTAAACCTATTTTATATTTTGAAAGATAAATTTTTAATAATACTTTTGTTGTTCCTTTAAAATCCTTTGCCTTTTCTACTGGAGCCATTCCTGGTCCATGTCCTCCTCCCATTGGAGGCTTTCTTTTATTATTTGTCATTTTCTAATTCCTCCTTTGAAAGTTGTGATAAAGCTATTTGTTTATATATCTCATTATTCTTTAATAATTGCTCATGTGTTCCTTTTCCAACAATTTTTCCTTCATCTAATACTATTATTTGATTTGCATTCATTATAGTACTTATTCTTTGAGCAACTATTATTACTGTTTTATCATGTGTTACTTCTTCTAATGCTGTACGTAATTTTAAATCTGTTTTGAAATCTAAGGCTGAAAAACTATCATCAAAAACATATATTTCTGGGTCTTTTGCTATTGCCCTTGCTATAGATAAACGTTGTTTTTGACCACCTGAAACATTGTTTCCACCTTGTGATATTTCAGAATTATACAAATCGGCTTTTGAATTTATAAATTCTTCAGCTTGTGCAATTTTAGCCGCTTGTATCATTTTTTCATCTGACATATTTTCATCACTGTATTTGATATTAGATTTTATTGTTCCTGAAAATAGTACACCTTTTTGTGGTACAAATCCTATAACATTTCTTAATTCTTTTTGTGTTACATCTTTTATATTTACACCATCTATTAAAATTTCTCCACCTGTTACATCATAAAAACGTGGCAATAAATTTACCACTGTAGATTTACCACTTCCTGTACTTCCTATTATTGCTGTAACTTCACCTGGTTTTGCTGTAAAATTAATATCTGTTAAAATTTCCGCATCCGCATCTGGATATCTAAAAGAAACATCTTTAAATTCTACTAATCCTTTTTTAGTTTTATCAAAATGTTTAACATTTTTCTTATCCTCTATTATAGGTTCTGTTTCTAAAACTTCTGTTATACGTTTTGCTGATACAGAAGCACGTGGTAACATTATTGACAACATTGATATAAATAAGAAAGATATTACTATTTGCATTGTATATTGTATAAATGCCATTAAATCTCCTACTTGCATTACTCCTTCATCAACTTTAAAACTTCCAGCCCAAATTATTAAAAGAGATATTGAGTTCATTATAAACATTAATGATGGCATCATTAAGCTCATTCCTCTATTAACAAATATATTAGTTTTCATCAAATCTTTATTAGCTTTATCAAATTTTTCTTCTTCATATTTTTCTTTATTAAAAGCTCTTATAACAGGGCGTCCAGTTAAAATTTCTCTAGAAACCATATTTAATGTATCTATAAGATTTTGTAATTTTTTAAACTTTGGCATTGTTATTGCAAATAATGTTCCTACTACAAATAAAATTGCAAGTATTGCTACACCGACTATCCAAGCCATTGAATTTTCACTTGTTGTAAGTACTTTTATAAAACCTCCTATTCCCATTATTGGAGCATAAATAACTACCCTAAATAACATAGGAATTAAATTTTGTATTTGTTGAATATCGTTGGTATTTCTTGTAATTAATGAAGAACTACAAAATTTTCTATATTCTGTACTTGAAAAAGTTAATACTTTTTTAAACACTTTTTCTCTTAAGCTTTTTCCTAATTTTGCTGCCATTTTTGCTGATAGCAGAATAATTATACAACCTGAAATTACGCTTATTAGCGAAATTCCAAGCATTTGTAGCCCTGTGAATAATATGTAATCATTTTGGATTTTTTCTAAATCAGCTCCTAATTCTTCATATTCCTTTTGAACTGCAGTAATTGCAGATTGTTGTATTATGCTATCTGGCATTGCTGAATATTTTTCATTTATTTTGTCTAACAATATATTCAAATATTCATTTGGAATATATTTTATAATTGTTATTAAATCTTGAGACATTATTTGATTAATATCTGTTATTGGTAGATTATGATTATTGTTTATTTCCGCATTAGATATAGTGTTTTGCATTGCACTAAATTCAGAAATGATTTGCTCTTTTATTTTAGTAGCGCTTTCTTCATTTTCTAATGTAGATATTAACATTAATGATTTACCTACTTCTAAATTTAATTTTTCTTGAATATCCTTACTGATTTCCTTTAATACATAAGATTCTTGCTCATCTAGTTTTGGATATTTTTTTAGGTATTTGTTATATTGTTTTTCTGTTAAATTATCTTTTGAAAACACTGTATAATTTTGTAATATAAATTTATCTTCTTTACTTAATAGTAATACCTTTTCCAAATTTTGTTTACTTATTGCTTCTGGAGCAGAATTTTGTATGCCTTTTTGTTGAATTCCTACATTAACAATTTTAGAAGTATAATCTGGTAAATTCAAGTCTGCTGTGGCTTGCACACATAGAAGCATTATTATTATAATTACTACTAGCCAAGATTGTTTTAAGTTTTTAAGTATTTTGAGCATGTTTTTGAACCTATCCTTTCCTATATTTTTAAATTTTAGCAATATCTTTTATTTTAACATACGAACAATGATTCTTCAACTATTTGTGAAAGATTTCACAAAATTTTCACATTTGATTGTAGTATAATGGATGGTAGAATCTTAATGTTTTTTGAGGTAGCACCGAGAGAAAAAATTTGTTACTTTTGAAAAAAGAAGTTCCTTCAAACGCGGTGGAGTGCGTACTTGGTTTGTTGCACTTGTTACGATAATGATTGGGGTTGGATGTTTGATGGCTCAGGTCGGAGACTTCTTTTTTCAAAAGTAACAAATTTTTTCTCCGAATGGGGTTGGATATGGTTTGGTTATATGTTAAAAATATTTTATGGAAATTCTTTTGGATTGGGAAATTATGTTTTTTCAAATATAAGTTGCTTTAAGTATTCTTAGTGGCACTAAAAAGGAAGCGATTAAATCGCTTCCTTGGTAAATTTGTTTTTTTGATTAGTCAACAAAGTTGAACTCATCTTTAAATTTTTCTTTGAAAATTTCAAAAACTTTGTTAAGTATTTCTTCATCTTCAACACTTACATAAGATTCTTCATCTTCTGATTCAGTATCTTCTAATTTCAATATAACAACTTCATCAGCTTCTTCTTCATCTTCTTCTACTGGTAATAGAACAACATATTCCTCACCATCTAATTCTATTAAATCAAGGAATTCAAAAGGAACCTCTTCACCATTTTCATCGTTTAAAACTATAATGTTGTCAATTTCTTCTGATTCTTCATTATTGTTAAATTCTTCACTCATTTTTTACTTCTCCTTTCAAGAAAATATTTTGTTTTAATTTTAGTTTCTCGAAATATTACTAAATTTCTTTTATTATAACAATATTTGAAAAACTTGATATTTATTTAATTAAATATAGTATTTGCAAATAAAATAATGATATTCAAATTTTTACTATATACTAATTTTAATTCATAATATACTATATTTAAAATTAAATCAACTATTTTTTGTTTTATTTAAATAAATTTCTAATATATAAACAGCAGAAATTGTATCTACAATACTTCTTTTTTTGTGTTTATTTATATCCAAGAGATTCATTGTTTTGTGTGCTGCCACGGTTGTTAGTCTTTCATCAATTTCTTCAATTTTTATTTTGTTGAATTTACATTTTAATTTATGTATAAATTGATTTGTTACTTCTGCTCTAATTGTTTTAGAACCATCCATATTTATTGGCATTCCTATTACAAATGTGTCTATCTTATATTGATTTACGATTTCCTCTAATCTTTTTAGAACTATTTTATCATTTGCATTATGTGTAATAGTTTCTAATCCTTGTGCCGTTATTCCTAATGGATCACTTATTGCAAGTCCTACTCTTGAATCTCCATAATCTATTCCTAATAACCTCATAGTTTAGTCTTCCAATCCTATATATTCTTTTACCATTTTTTCAAGTAACTCATCGCGTTCTATTCTTCTGATAAGATTTCTTGCATCATTATGGCTTGTAATATATGTTGGATCTCCAGATAGTATATAACCAACAATTTGGTTAATTGGATTATAACCTTTTTCTACAAGTGCTTCATATACCTTTTGCAAAATTTCTCTTGCTTCTATGCTTTTTTCTCTTTCGACTTTAAAACTAACTGTCTCATCAGTAGCCATAATTCCACCTCCTATAAATAATTTATGTCACTTTCATTTTGATCCACACCATCTAGATATTCTTCTAATTTAGCTAATGCACCTTCTAATGCTGTACCTTTATAATATGTAGTTATTACTACATTTATTTTCGGAATAACATATGGTATAGTTTTGTCATTTGCTTTTACTTGGTAGTCTTCTCTAGACATCACTTTTAATTTTTCTACCTTTTCTTTTATATCTCTCATAAATTGTGCTACGCCTTCAACATCACTTCCAGAGAATGCTATAGCAAATTTAGGACCTATATATCTTACAAAAAAATATTCATTTGATAAATTATTTTTTATCAAATTACTTACTTGTGTAATTACTTCATTTCCTGTTTTTCTGCTTACTTTCTCATTAATTTTTGGTAAATTAATAATTTTAAATAAACACACTGCTGATGTTGGATATTTATCTATTACTGTTTTAGCTTCTGAATATAAATATTCTACAGTTTTTAGACCTGAATACACATCTTCTCTTACTAAATTATTTATTATTCTTTGATTTTCAACTGTTTTTAATACTGCAATTATATTATTCTTTACAACTTCTAAAACAGTGGTATCTACATTATCAAATTCATGTGGTTTCGCACCTTCAATAATCCAATATCCTATGTAGATATTATCAATATACAAAGGAAAAAACATTGCTGATTTTACCCTTGCATATTCCATTTTTAAATATGGCAATTTTTCATTTTCGCCATTTACTGTTATATACTTAGTTGTAGCTGTTTGAATACTATCACTAAAAACTTTTTCTGATTGCAAATTTCTTAATGCATCCCAGTGTTTTTCTTCAACATTAGATGCTTTTATTTCATATTCTGCACCATTATATATAACTATAGTTGAGTATTTTATTTGATATTTTTCTATAAGAATTTCATTTATTTTTTTTATCTTTTCATCTGCAGTAATTTGCTCACTTATTGTATTCATGAAATCTTGCAATACACTTAAGCTTGTTACTTTTTGATTTGTGTTACTTAATGTCTGTAATTTACTTTTTAATTTTATATTATATACTACCAAAGCAATTGCAATTACTAGTAGTATTATAATAATTGCTATTAAAGCTCCCAAAAATCTCACCTCGTTATATTAATACTTTCTTCTCATTTTATCTAATGTTGAACTTATGTTTTTTGAAAATGAATCTTCAAACTTTTTATTTCTTTTTGAATAATCATTATAGTTTTTTTTGTTTTTTTTTGCATTGATTGTAGGGTATACCATATCACTTAATTTATTTAATTTTGACATGAAATTTTTTGAATATCCTTTTGATGATATTTTACAGTTTACTAATCCTTCTAAATACTTTACATATACTTGATCCTCAAAAGGTAATGTTGTATATTTGATTGTATCCCTATCAAACAATTCTGTCATATATGTCATTGCTGGATCATTATATACAGACATTCCTCCTATTAAAATTTTATCTGTAATAGAATTAATTTTTATACTTTTATTTATTACTATTCTTAATTTATTTGTTTCCAATATACCTTTTACTTTTAAATCTCTTAAAAATGCCGTTAAAGGTTGTATTGTTAATACATCTAAACTCTGTACTAAATATATTTCTTGTGACGCCTTAAAATATCTAACATCTGTTTCAAAATCACAATCTAGTAATACTATTGTATAATTTTCTAATAATGTTTGTATTATATTTGTCACATCATCTAAACTATCATCTTCACTTGGTAAAGCTGTAAATACTGTCAAATTTCTATTTACTTTTACACCATCAGCTATTCCTGTTCTTAATTTTTCTAAACAATCATGAGCTTTTTCCCTTAATTCATCTTCATTATTAGTATATATATAATATGAATTTTTATTTTTAGTTAAGTCTAATATTGCTGTTCTTATTCCTTTGTTTGCATATAATTCTGCTAAATTATTTACAATAAAAGATGTTCCATTTTTTGTCGTTCCTACGAATGATACTATTTTTTGATCTGATGTTATTAAATTATCTGTATCTATATTATATGATGTATTTTTCTCTGTTTCTTGTAAGTCTTTTATACTGTTTGCTAAGTCATTATCATATCTATAATTTTTATTATTTATTTTTTTAAAAGAACCATTATGTTGTTTTTCTATGTTTTCTTCTACTTCTTCGTCATCTTCATCTTCATCAAATCCTGGAAGGGTATCTTCTTCTACTTCTTCATCTTCATCATCAAATCCTGGAAGGGTATCTTCTTCTACTTCTTCATCTTCATCTTCAAATCCTG
>OIGD01002827.1_pt1 | contig 12704 bp, 10 predicted proteins | sample 1582211 | NCBI WGS metagenome assembly OIGD01 (sample SAMN04414078, study PRJEB24778) | human gut metagenome | material: faecal | host: Homo sapiens
CGAATTAAATAAAGCGGTCGTATAAGTTCCATTCCCTCATAGTTTGTGCTGTGAAGTTTCGGCATCATTGTTTGCACCTGTCCCGAATACAGCATTCCCATTAATATCGTTTCAATTACATCGTCATAATGATGTCCCAACGCAATTTTATTACAGTCCATATCCTTTGCGAATTTATACAAATATCCCCTTCTCATTCTTGCACACAAATAGCAAGGCGACTTTTCAACATTATAAACCGACTCAAATATATCGGATTCATAAATAGTTATAGGGATATTCAATTTCCTTGCATTTTCCTCTATAACCTTACGGTTTTCAGGACTGTAACCGGGATCCATAACCAAGAATTTTACTTCAAATTCAAATTTATTGTGAAGTTTAAGTTCCTGAAAAAGTTTTGCCATAAGCATTGAGTCTTTTCCGCCCGATATACAGACCGCAATCTTGTCGCCCTCTTTAACCAAATCATAAGTATTAATTGCTTTTGCAAACATACGCCAAATTTTTTTACGGAATTTTTTTCTTATACTTTGTTCAACATCACGACTTATACTCTCGGCCTCTTTTCGCTTTATCGAATCCAACAGCCATGCAGTATATCCGCCCTCAAAGCTCACCGCGTCAACGCCTTTTTCTCTTAGCCGCTCCGCAACGTCTATGCTTATTTTACCTATTCTGCAACAAATAATCAGTTTTTTTGATAAATCAACCTTTTCGCTTGTTTCTATATCATCTGACGGAACGTAAACCGCTCCCGGCATTTCGTCTTTTTGAACTTCCTCTTTGTCACGAATATCTATAATTTGATATGTGTCTTTATCTAATTTATTCAATTCTTCTATTGTTATACTCATAATTATTTCCTATCCCCAAATATATTTCCTATTATTATATAACTCATTTCATACTCCAAATTATTTTTTGTCCATTATACCATATTTATTTTATTTTCCTTAAAAAAGTCTTCAAAAATGTTTGAATTTATTTGATATTTTTTGTTTTTAAAAATTAAGTTAAAGTTTTTAAACTTATTATTCAAAAAATTATAGCAAAAAGTTAAAATACTTCTAAAATTATGACAAAAAGGATTAATTAAAGTCATGTCCATAATATAATTTAGATTATCATAAGTTAAAAGTCTGATAAATCCGCATAATTCGTTGTTATTTTTATTATAGATATTAAAAACAAATGTGTTATTTAAAAAAATATTAAAAATTGAATTTTTAAATTCATTTTGTGATTTTTCCAATGGTAGTCTAAAATAAGGTTGTATACTTTCGTTATATAGCTGTGCTACATTTTTTGCAGTTATATTTTTTGATTTTTCAATATAAATGTCGTCAAATGATAAATTATCGTCAATGTTTTCTTTGCCTATTTTAAAGAATTGGTGTGATGAAAAATTGCGAAAGCTGCAATTATTTGAAAATAAGTTTATTACATCAATTTTGTTTTCATCAACATAGGCTGTAAAACTAATTACACCTTTTGCTGCAAATTTTGAAACAACAAAATCCATAAGTAGTTTGCCTGAGTTATTGCTGTCATTATCAAGATAAAATTTAACAATTTCAAAACGTTTATTATTGTGATTAATGGGTTTAATTGAAATTAAAGAGTTTATGTCTTTATTGTCGCAGGCAATATAAACTTCTTCCATAAATTTAAAGTTTATTGGCATAATAGCATTAATCCAGTATAGAAAGATATTTGGAAATTTTTTGCAATTGTTATAACCAGTAGAATCACCGGCTTTGACTTGATGGAAAGATAAAAGTTTTTTAACTATTGTCATAAATATATAATAAGCTTAATTTTTATGTTTTTCAATAGATAAAATCCATGCCAATAAATGTTGTATTATTCAAAATATTGATATTATTGGTAAAAAATGTAAAATATTAAGAAAATTTAAGCAAATATTAACGAAAGTTTACAAACAAAAAATCGTGAAAAAGCATGATTAACATGGATTTTGGGGATATTTGATAAAAATAAGCAAAAACCGTTGTCAGATAAGTATTAGCTGTTATAATTAAAATGTATCAATGAACATGGGTAATATAAAAGAAAACTTAAAACAAATAAGACAACAACTTGCACATTCACAAGTAAAAATAATAGCTGTCACAAAATATTATGGCGTTGATAGACTAATTGAAGCTTATAACGAAGGGTTGCGTGATTTTGGTGAAAATAAGGTAGTTGATGCCATAAATAAAATCGAAAGCTTGCCTCAAAATATAAGAAATGAATCAAAATTTCACTTAATTGGTCATTTACAAAGTAATAAGGTCAAAAAAGCGGTAAAATATTTTGATATTATACATTCAGTAGATAGTTTAAAGCTTGCGCAAAAAATAGATGTTGAAGCAAAAGCTATAAATAAATGTCAGAAGATACTTTTGCAGGTAAATTATGCAAATGAAGAAAGTAAAACAGGATTTAGTATAGAAGAGTTATACAAAACTTATCCAATAATTAGAAACTTAGAAAATATCAAAATAGAAGGTTTGATGACTATGGCACCCAAAAGTATGAATGAAAGCGGATTATATGCTCTATTTGATGGAGTTAAAAAGCTAAAATTTGAGTTAAACTCAAAATATAAAGACAGTTTAGACGAATTATCAATGGGTATGAGTCAAGATTATATAGAAGCAATTAAATGCGGCTCAACGATGATTCGATTAGGTAAAAGAATATTCGATTAAAGAAAAATTAAGTAATAAAGGAGAATGAAGGTGACAATGGTATCTGATAAAATAAAATCTTTGGTGGATTTTTTAACAGCAGGATTTGAAAAAAATAATAATGAAGACATTTTTGGTGATTTAGAAGACGAAGCATCAAATATGGAGTATCCTACAGATGGGAATTATGCTTTAAGTCCAAAATATCATAGTCAGCCAAACAACAAATCTTTTGACAATTCTCAAAGCAAGGTGGTTGATTTACCAATTATGAGAAATGGACATGAAGTTATGGTTTGCGAACCAAGAGCATATAATGATGCTGCTCAAATAATTAAACATTTAAAAGAAAGAAAAACAGTATTATTAAACCTTCATTTATTGGATAAAGAGCAATCAGTACGTATTGTTGATTTTTTATGCGGAGCTGCTCATGCATTATGCGGAAATCAACAAAAAATAGGTGATTCTGTATTTATCTTCACTCCAAATAATGTAAACTTAGCATCAGATTCAATACAAAAGACAAAAACTACAATAAGTGATGCTATTTGGAATCAATCATTATAATTTGAGTTAATGGTTAGAGTTAGTTTATAATAAAGAAGAGAGTTTTATAGTTGAATGAGGCATTATGCTTCATTCAACTAAATAATTTAAAGGTAAAATTTTTAAAGAAGGGGAGTTATATTAAATGACGACACAGCTAATCGAAGCAAAAAACGGTAATTTGACAAGTGAAATGGAATATGTTGCGCAAAGAGAAGGAATTTGCAAAAACAAAGTATTAAAAAATGTAGCTAATGGTTCACTTGTAATATTAAAGAATAACACCCGTAAGAATGTAATCCCAACGGCAGTTGGTAATGGGGCAACTGTAAAGATTAATGCAAATATCGGTACGTCACTTGAAAGAAGTTCTTTAAATGAAGAGCTTGATAAAGTAAAAATTATTGAAACAACAGGTGCTGATGTTTTAATGGATTTGTCAACAGGTTCTGATATTGACGATGTTCGGCGTAAAATAATTGCCTCAACAAAACTACCAATTGGAACAGTTCCAATATATCAAGCTGGAAAAGAGGCGTTGGATGAATTTCGTGATATTTCAAAATTAAGTAAAGACAAGCTGTTTTCAGATATTGAAAAACAATGTAAAGATGGTGTCGATTTTATAACTGTTCACTGTGGCGTTACAAAATTTGTAGTTGAGCAATTGGAAAAACAAGGCCGAATATGTGATATCGTAAGCCGTGGCGGTTCAATGCTTGCTTGTTGGATAAAATCAACTGGCAGGGAAAATCCTTTGTATGAATATTATGACGAATTGCTTGAAATAGCCCGCACTTATGATTGCACTTTGTCATTAGGTGACGGTTTACGCCCTGGATGCATTGCTGATGCAGGTGACCGTGCGCAGGTTGCTGAAACAATAGTTTTAGGTGAGCTTGTAAAACGCGCTCGTGATTATGGTGTTCAAACAATGGTAGAGGGTCCTGGACATGTGCCAATAAATAAAATCCCTTCAATGATTGAGACAATAAAAGTATTAACCGACAATGCTCCTTTATATGTGCTTGGACCATTGGTGACAGACATTGCGCCTGGGTATGACCATATAACATCTGCTATTGGCGGAACTTTGGCAGCTATACATGGTGCTGATTTCATATGTTATGTAACACCTGCAGAGCATTTAGGTTTGCCTAATGTTAAAGAAGTTCGTGAAGGTATTATTGCAAGTAAAATAGCTGCACACGCTGCTGATATAGGTCGTGGAAATGAAAAAGCTATTGAGCAAGATAGAAATATGAGTATAGCCCGTAAAAATCTTGATTGGGACAGCCAAGCAAAATATGCAATAGATAAATGTGTATTTGACAAAATTGATAATGGTAAACCTTGCACCATGTGCGGCCAATATTGCTCAATGAAGATATTTAAAGAGTATTTTAGTGCATCTTAGATTTTATTAAACTTTGTTACAATTATAAAAATTTTCTTTACTTATAATTTCTTTCATACTACAATGCTAAATGTAGTTGTAAGTATAGAGAGAGGAATATTTATATGAAAATTAACTTTAACGGTATGTCTTCCTTGCAAGGATTTGGCGGTAATTGTATTGGTCGCAATGCAAGAAAGAATTTAAACAATGGAAAAAATGCTATAGCAGCAGATGTAGGTCAGTTAATAAAACATAGTGGAAATAACCATGCTGAACATGCTGAAATATTAGATATACCGTTATATAGAGTGTTGCCGGTACAAAATAAGGAAATTGAGGATAATGACTCATATTCAATGTTTGTTACTGAACGAACTAAACGAAATACTTGTGATTCTGATGATGATTTGGAATTGTCGGGAATGGAAAATCAATATTCAGATTCAATAAGTGGTAAAACTGAAAACAGTCTTAATTTTGATGATGTGAGTGAAGAGTATGAAATGTGTAGAACCGAATCCTTGGAATTGGACGAAGAAGATTTGGAAATTATGCAAAATTATAAAAATACAGATGAAAAATATTTAGCAAGTTTGCAAAATTATAAAAATATAGATGAATTATTGCATACAGTAGAAAAATTAGATGTTTCTGAAGAAAAAAAAACACGATTTTCTTATGGAGACATTAATTTATCGTGAGATTGATTTTAAATTTATTGATTCTCTGCAAATAAGTGATGAAGAAAAACTTAAAAGAAAATTAGCATTTATTGATGAAGCATATCAAGACGAAGGTATGAGGCTTAAAAAAAGTATGCAGCTTATGAAATCTTCAGAAATAAAATAACATCCTAAATTATTTCCATGTTATACTTTTTATGGTAAATGTAATTTAAAAGGAATAGATTTTTATGAGTGATAATAAACTTATATCAACAATTGAGCGTAGTTCAACAGAACAACTTCAAATTGCCATAAATGAGTATAAGGGTAAAAAATATTTGGATTTGAGAATATTTTATACAACCGATAATGGTGCAAGCTGGCTGCCTACAAAAAAGGGGGTGACTATATCACCAGGTGATTTATCTATTTTAAAACAAGCTGTTGAAGTTGCAATTGGCGAACTTGATGGCTTGAGTGATGAATAAACCATTAGACATTAATAATCATAAATATGCTCTCGTTCTTGTGGATGTCAAAAACATGGGAACGAGAACTTTTAGTTATTTAATTGATGATAATCTTAAAAATAAACTTGAAATAGGCTCTTGTGTTGTTGTTCCATTTGGAAGCTTTGGTGTTGTTTGCGCTTTTGTTGTCGGATTTTCAAATTATTTAGATAAAAGTATTAAAGCGAAAAAAATTATTGACGTAATTTCAAAAAATCCATTATTTGACTTAAAATATTTAAAGTTTTTGGAGTGGGTTTCAAATTATTATATATGTGATATAAAAGATGTTCTTGAAACCGCCCTACCGCTTGAATTTTTAAAACAGCCTTGCAAAATGATTTACCTGGTTAATTTTGATTATGACAAATCAAAATATAATTTTTATGAAAATAAATTTTTAGACTTGATAAAGCTTGAAGATGAATATAAGATAAAATCTTCAATTTTGCAAAAAAGACTTAAAATAAAAAGTATTGAATTTTCAAAAATAATAGCTAAACTAAAAAGACAGAACATAATAACAGTTAAATATGAAATAGAAAATGAAAAACAAAAAGCAAAAACAAAAATAGTTTATAGTGTAAATGAAGATTATTTAAAGTTAATTAAAGATGAAAATTTTATAAAAACAAACAAAATAACCAAACGACAAAAAGAGATAATTGATTGGATAAAAGAAAATCCCCTCTTAACATTAAGTGAAATTTGTGAAAGTTTTCAAACCTCAAATGCAACGATTAAAAAACTTGTTGCTTTAGACTTGATTAAGGTTTGTGAAGTTAATGTTTTTCGTGATGCTTTAAGTGTGTTCAAAGATGTTAAAACTGAATCATTATATGAGCTTAATTCTCAACAAAGTGATGTCTATAATGCAATAAAACAAAAATTTGCAAATCCAAATTATAAATTTGACCCTATTTTGCTTCATGGTATAACAGGAAGTGGTAAAACAGAAATATATTTTAAACTTATTTATGACACATTAAAAAGCGGTATGAATGTTATGTTTTTGTTGCCTGAAATTGCGCTTGCCTCTCAAATATTAAAACGATTAATTAAAAAGTTTGATAAAAATATTGTTGCAATATGGCATAGTTCAATAAGTGAAGGGGAAAAGTATGACATATGGCAAAAAATTAATAATGATGAAATAAAAATATTAATAGGAGTTCGTTCAGCGGTTTTTGCGCCTATAAAAAATTTAGGTTTAATAATTATTGATGAAGAGCATGAAAGTTCTTATAAACAAACTAATCCGACACCTAGGTATAATGCGCTTATTGTTGCTAAAAAACTTGCTAAAATATATGGAATAAACTTGCTTCTAGGTAGCGCTACACCAAGTGTTGAGACTTATTATGAAGCTAAAAATACCGACAATATTCTTTATTTAAATTCCCGATTTAATAATGCTAAAATGGCAAACGTGAATATTATTGATATGCGAGAAGAAGTGTTTAAAACTAAAGGTGGTTTTTTTTCGCTTCCCTTGATTAAAGCAATTGAAGATACATTAAGTGAGAAAAAACAAGTAATCCTCCTTATTAATCGTCGTGGGTTCGCTACATCAATACAGTGTCTTGCCTGTGGTGAGGTTATAAAATGTAAAAATTGCGATATCCCTTTAATTTATCATTCTAATGATAACACATTAAAATGTCACTGGTGTTCGCATAGTGAAAAAATGGTGGATATTTGTCCAAACTGTGGTTCAAATGCTATTAAACCAACTGGATTTGGCACTCAAAGAGTTGAAATTATAGCTTCAAAACTTTTTAAAGATGCTAAAATAGCTCGTATTGATAGTGATGTAATGACTAAAAAAAATGAACATATTTTTATCTTAAACGAATTTGAAAAGGGTAATATTGATATTTTAATTGGCACTCAGATGATAGGTAAGGGAATAGACAATAAAAATGTAACGCTATCAGCCATGCTAATGGCGGATTTATGTTTTACACTACCTGATTATAAAGCGCAAGAACGAGGGTTTCAACTTTTGACCCAGCTAGCAGGACGTTCTGGTCGTGGTGATTGCCAGGGAAAAGTCTATTTTCAAACATTTAATCCAGATTTTTTTGTAATTGAAGCAGCTTCAAATCAATCATATTTGGATTTTTATGAAACTGAACTTGAAACACGTGAAGCATTTGAATATCCTCCTTTTAGTCAGCTTATCAGAATTATTCTTTCTTCAACTAATAATTTAATGGTAAATAGAGCTATTAATGAAATATGTTTTAAGCTTGCAAATATAATTAAAAATAAAGGACTAAATGATTATATTCAAATTTTAGGTCCAAACCCTTGTATTATTCCACGCTTAAGAGAACAATATAGATATCATATTTTAATAAAGAATAAATTAGGAGAAAAAGGACATAATATTGTTGGTGCTTTTATTAAGTCAATAAAAACTCCTAATGATATAAAATTAACTATTGATGTTGACCCTTTTGACATTATCTGATTAACCAAAGGTCAGTGTCAATATTAAATCTTTTAATTATTTTCAATGCCTAGCTTTGTATGATTCTATAACAAAGTCATAACTTGAAGGACGAAATTCTGATAGTGGCGTTGCTGCCATTGATGAAGAATTTGTCAATAAATCAAAATTTATATATGAAGCCGAACTATGTTCAGAAAGTTGAGAGTTCATAGGCGAATATGTTTTTTCATCAAAATCAAAGCTGTCAACAAAGTAAATTCCTGGCACCATAATATTATAATTATATGTAAGTTTTGTATCCGCCCAAGGTAAAGTCTCTTTATTTTGTTGTTGATTTTCTAAATCTAAAGACGTGGTGGAATCTTTTTTTAAACTGCAGCTTGAAAACAAACGATTAAAAATATTTTTTATTTTTTCTAAAAAGTTTGTTTTTTTATCTTCTACAAAACTATCATTTTCGCTGATTGTATCAAGCCTACTGCTTGAATAATTATATTGTAATGGAGCTGATGTATTTCTTTCAACAACTTTATTCACTTTTGTTTTATTAACAAAAAAATTACTTCCCAAAACATTCATAGTTCTCTCCTAATCTTTATCATACTTCATTTATATACTAAAATTATAATAAATAGGATATATAGTCAAGTTAACTTTTGTAAAACAAAAGAGGCTAAAAATTTTTAGCCTCTTTATTATTGTTAAATTTTAATAATATTTATTATTTGCAATCACAAGCGCAATGGCACAAAGTATTTTGTCCATTAAAAGCACTCAATCCAGGGTATTTTGCAGCTGAACCAAGTTCTTGTTCAATACGTATTAATTGGTTATATTTTGCCATACGATCTGAACGAGAAGCTGAACCTGTTTTTATTAAACCGCAATTTAAAGCAACAGCCAAATCAGCAATAAAAGTATCTTCTGTTTCACCTGAACGGTGTGATGATATTGCTGTATAACCTGATTTTTGCGCCATATTTATTGCAGCTAAAGTTTCAGATAATGTTCCTATTTGGTTAACTTTGATTAAGATTGAATTAGCTGTTTCAGATTTAATACCCTTAGCCAAAAGTTTAACATTGGTAACAAACAAATCGTCACCAACAAGCTGGCATTTTGAGCCTATTTTATCAGTAAGCATTTTCCAACCCTCCCAATCTTCTTCAGCCATACCGTCTTCAATTGAGATAATCGGGAATCTTTCCACCCAGTCAGAAAGGAACTCAACCATTTCAGATGAGTTCAAAGATTTACCCCCTTCACCTTCAAGGACATATTTGCCATCTTTATAAAATTCAGATGATGCAACATCTAAACAAATTTTTACTTGTTCAGTTGTATATCCTGCATTTTTAATTGCTGTTATGATAACGTCAATAGCTTCTTCGTTGCTTTTCAAATTTGGAGCAAAACCGCCTTCATCACCAACTGATGTAGCTAAGCCTTTTTCATTTAATACTTTCTTTAATGCATGGAAAACTTCAGCTCCCATACGAATAGCTTCTTGAAAATTGCAAGCACCAACCGGAGCTATCATAAATTCTTGGAAGTCAATATTGTTATCTGCATGTGCCCCGCCGTTTATGATGTTCATCATAGGTACTGGCAATGTAGTCGCGTTTATTCCGCCTAAATATTTGTATAACGGCATTTCATATGCCATAGATGCTGCTTTTGCACAAGCAAGAGAAACACCTAATATTGCATTTGCACCTAACTTTGATTTGTTTTCTGTTCCATCCAATTCCAACATTAATCTATCTATTTCATATTGGTTTGAAGCATCTTCACCAATCAATTCAGGAGCTATGATTGTATTTACGTTATCAACTGCTTGCATTACACCTTTGCCGTTATAAGTTGATTTATCTCCATCGCGTAGTTCCAATGCTTCATGGATACCTGTTGAAGCTCCACTTGGAACAGCTGCGCGGCCTACTACTCCGCATGACAATTTTACATCCACCTCAACTGTTGGGTTACCGCGTGAGTCTAGTATCTGACGTGCTTTTACATCTTCAATAAATGTTGGCATCTTGATTTCTCCTTTTTTTCTTTTTTTACACTCGTGTTTCCACTTTTTTATGCCTATATTATCCCACATAATATTTTTTATTCAATTATTTTTTTTTTTATTTTATTGTATTTATATTGTAGATTTATATACATGTTTGCACTAACCGGCATCTAAAATATAATCCTGAGTTAGAAATGTCGGATTTGTAATTCCGGCCTATAACTACAAAAACCTGAAACTAAATTGTTTCAGGTTTTTGTTTTTCACACGGCTTACGCGTTTTTTCCCGCCTGAGGCATCCGCCCTCATTTCATTCGGTCGTCTTTCCTACGGCGGTCATTAATTGTTTCAAACAAAACCTGAAACTGGGTCGTTTCAGGTTTTGTTTTTCACACGGCTTACGTGTTTTTTACGCATTCCCCCGATTGTTGCGTTGAAGTTCAATCGGTGTTTTGGGGGTCTTTCGCTCCTGTGGAGTTTTCTTCGAAAACACCTTTTTTCGTTGGTTTCAAATTATTGACAACTTGCTATCCTTGCATTCAGCGGATTGCTGCGAGCTTTCGTGCTGGGTGTGCTTGAAAAGCACACCCAGCACTTGTCAAAATTTGACTTCGCACTTTTGCGTCTGCTGAGTCGCAGTCGCTCAAGTGCTGCGCTTTGGCTTACGCAGTTTTATTCCTTTGTATATTCAGCATCAATAACATCATCGTTATTATTGTTGTCATTTGATTGAGATGAAGTTTGTTCATTTGAAGATTCATTAGCTCCTGCTTGAGCGTTTTCAGTTTGTCCTTCATTTTGAACACTTTGATATGCAGCCTGTGATATTGCAAACATAGTCTGTTGAAGCTGTTCAGATAATTTTTTAATCTCATCTGCCGGTTTATTTGTGTTTAAGGCTTCTTCAACAGCTTTCTTCTCATCTTCAAGTTTTTTCTTATCATCGTCTGATATTTTACCTTCAAAATCTTTTATCAAACGGTCAACACTTGTAATAATGCTATTTGCGTTGTTTTTAATCTCAGCTTCTTCTTTTTTAGCCTTATCTTCTTGAGCATTAAGTTCAGCTTCTTTAACCATCTTGTCAATATCAGCTTCACTTAAGTTTGAAGAATTTGTAATTGTAATTTTTTGTTCTTTATTTGTAGCCTTATCTTTAGCTGAAACGTTAACTATACCGTTTGCATCAATATCAAAAGTAACTTCAATTTGAGGCACACCTCTCATTGCTGGCGGAATGCCATCAAGTCTAAACATACCTAATGACTTGTTATCTTTAGCCATAGGTCGTTCACCTTGAAGTACATGGATATCAACTGCTGTTTGATTATTATCAGCTGTTGAAAATACTTGTGATTTTGAAACAGGTATTGTTGTGTTTCTTGGAACCAAAGAAGTCATTACACCCCCTAATGTTTCAATACCTAAAGTCAAAGGTGTAACATCAAGAAGTACTATATCTTTTACTTCACCTGCTAAAACACCGGCTTGAATAGCAGCACCAACAGCTACAACTTCATCCGGGTTAACTGATTGGTTTGGCTCTTTTCCTGTATATTCTTTTACTAATGCCTGAACAGCAGGAATACGAGTTGAACCACCAACTAAAACAACTTCATCAATATCACCTTTTGAAAGTCCTGCATCTTTTAATGCTTGTTCAACAGGTGTTTTACATCTTTCTAACAAATCATGTGACAATTCTTCAAATTTAGCACGGGTCAATGTCACATCCAAGTGCTTAGGACCGTTTGCATCAGCTGTAATAAAAGGTAAATTAACTGTTGTTTCAACTACTGATGACAATTCGCATTTTGCTTTTTCAGCAGCTTCTTTTAAACGTTGCATAGCTTGTTTATCATTACGCAAGTCAATGCCTTCTTGTTTTTTAAACTCATCAGCTAAATAATTAATTATTTTTTCATCAAAATCGTCACCACCAAGTCTTGTATCACCTGATGTTGATAAAACTTCATGAACACCATCACCTATTTCCAAAACAGATACATCAAAAGTACCGCCACCTAAGTCAAATACAAGAACTTTTTCAGGTTTATCTTTTTCAAGACCATACGCTAAAGCTGCTGCTGTTGGTTCGTTCACGATACGAAGTACATCCAAACCTGCTATTTTACCAGCATCCTTTGTTGCTTGTCTTTGTGCATCGTTAAAATATGCAGGAACTGTTATAACTGCTGATGTAACCTTTTCACCTAAATATGATGATGCATCGTCAGCTAATTTTCTTAATATCATTGCTGATATTTCCTGAGGTGAATAATTTTTACCATCAATATTAACTTTATAATCGTTACCCATTTCACGTTTTATTGATATAACGGTTTTATCAGGATTCAATATAGCTTGACGTTTTGCAAGCTGCCCTACAAGTCTTTCACCTGTTT
>OIGD01002829.1_pt1 | contig 12686 bp, 10 predicted proteins | sample 1582211 | NCBI WGS metagenome assembly OIGD01 (sample SAMN04414078, study PRJEB24778) | human gut metagenome | material: faecal | host: Homo sapiens
GCAAGACAAAAGGATGAATTGTAACGAAAAATCAATCTATTATGAACGAATAAGACAAATTGGGATACGAAAGGATAAAAACTTATATCTTTTCAAAATTAATCCGCGGGTCAACCAGCGAATAGGTGATGTCGCTGATCAGTTTTAAGATGAGACCGAGCAGGGCAAAAATATATAATGTGCCGAAAACGACCGGATAGTCGCGGGTCATGATCGCTTCGTAACCGAGCAGACCGATTCCGTTTAAGGAAAAGATGACTTCAATCAAAAGCGAGCCGGTAAACAGCATTTTGATCAGCAGAGCGGGAAAACCGGCAATCACGATCAGCATGGCGTTGCGGAAAACATGGCCGTAAAGAATCCGGTTTTGGCTCAGCCCTTTGGCTCTGGCCGTCAGCACGTAAGGTTTGTTCAGTTCTTCGAGAAAAGAGTTTTTGGTCAGCATGGTCAGACTGGCAAAACCGCCGATTACCATGGCCGTTACCGGCAGGGCGATATGATGGAAATAGTCAAGCACTTTTCTGCCGGCACTGAGTTCGTTCCAGTTGTCGGAAGTCAGTCCTCTCAGCGGAAACCATTGAAAATAGGTGCCGCCGGCAAAAAAGACGATGAGAAAAACGGCAAACAGGAAAACCGGCACCGCCGAGCCGAGCACCACCACAAACGACGTCCACGTGTCGAATTCCGAGCCGTCTTTAACTGCTTTTTTAATGCCGAGCGGGATGGCAATCAGATAAATGATGAGGGTCGACCACAAGCCGAGCGAAACAGAAACCGGCATCCTTTCGGCAATCAGTTCCAGTACGCTTTTGTCCTGATAATAGCTGCGGCCGAAGTCGAAACGGACATAGTCTTTGATCATTTTCCACAGACGTTCGTGAACCGGCTTGTCAAAACCGAACTGCTTTTCCAGTTCCTTCACCAGTTCTTCGGGCACGCCTCCGGCGCCGCGGTAAGCGCTTTCGCCGCCGCTCATCCGCATTTCGGCGCCGGAAGTGATCTGCGCGGTGGCGTCGACGTTCATCCCCCGGTATTTGGCCAGCGTATGTTCGACCGGGCCGCCGGGCGCCAGCTGAATAATCGCGAAATTGACCAGCAGAATGCCGAGAAGCGTCAGCGGGATGAGGAGCAGCCGTTTGATGATGTAATTGCGCATTATTCGTTTTCCTTTATCCACCAGGTATAGGGCTGAAAACCGACTTTCAGGCTTGTTTCCGGATGGGCGAACCGATTGTGATAGGCGACCTGTTTGTGCGGCGCGTACCATTGCATGATCATGTAATGTTCGTTGAGCAGCACCCGGTCGAGCGCGCGGATATAAGCCTGATAATCCTCTTTGCTCTGGGCGGCAACCATCCCGTCGAGCAGTTCGTCGACCACCGGATTTTTGATGCCGATCAGGTTGAAGCTGCCGCTGACCCCGGCGCTGGCGCTGCCCCAGAACTCTTTCTGTTCGTTGCCAGGCAGCCGGCTGATGGGGAAGGTGATGATGGCGATGTCGAAGTCAAAATTGTCAAGCCGGTTTTTGAAAACGTTGACTTCCAGGTTGCGAAAAGTGGCTTTGATGCCGATTTTTTCCAGATTTTTCAGAAACGGCAGCATCACCCGGGTGAACGAACTGCCGTTGGCCGAGTTGCTCAGGATTTCAAAACTCAGCGGCCGGCCGGTTTTAAGGTTGGTCATTTTGCCGTCGACAAAGTCGTACCCGGCTTCCTTCAGCAGCGCAACCGCCTGCCGCAGGTTTTCCCTGGCCGACAGATAATCGGTGTAAACGGGGTTGGCCGGCGGAACGGTAAAAACGCTTTCCGGCAGACGGCCGCGGTATTGTTCAAGAATTTCCAGTTCGCGTCCCTGCGGCAGTCCGGTCGCTTCCATGCCGCTGTTGGTAAAGTAACTGTTTAAGCGTTCGTACTGGTTGTAGAACAGGTTTTTCTTTGCCCATTCAAAGTTAAAGGCCAGTCCGACCGCTTCCCTGACCCGGCGGTCGGCAAACTGCGGCCGGCGGAGATTGAAGGCGAAGTTTTGCAGCCGCGCGGTTTCGCTGTGGGGAATTTCTTCCTTGACGATTTCTCCGTTTCTGATTTTGTCGTTGTCGTATCCGGTTGCCCAGATTTTGGCAATGTATTCCTCGCGGATGTCAATGTTGCCGGAAAACAGCGCCTGCAGGGTAACCGTCGTGTCCTGATAATAGTCGTAGCGGATTTCGTCAAAGTTGAAAAATCCTTTGCGTGCCGGCAGGTCTTTCGCCCAATAGTCCGGGTTGCGCCTGAAGACGAGATACTTGTTGGTTTGAAAGTCCGTCAGCACGTAAGGGCCGCTGCCGAGCGGCGCTTTCAGGTAAGGCTTGGCAAAGTCTTTGCCTTCCCAGTCTTTGGCGGAATAAATCAGCATCTGCGACAAAATCAGCGGCAGTTCCTTGTTGCTGCTGCCCTTTTTAAAATAAAAACGTACGTGGCGGGAGTTCAGCTTTTCTGCCCTTTCTACGTCGGCATAATAGATTTTATAAAGCGGCGAGCCTTTTTCCACCAGGCTGCGGTAGCTGAAAATAACATCGTCGGCGGTAATTTCCGATCCGTCGGCAAAACGGGCGCGTTCGTCAAGGATAAAGCCGACGTATTCGTCAGTCAGCTCAAACTTTTTTGCAATCAGCGGATAGGCGGTGGTGATGTCGTCGTCGGGAACCACCGCCAGCGAATCCATCGTCAGGGCGGCGACCTGCGTGGCGGCGATTCCCTTGAAAATGAAAGGATTGAAATTGTCAAAAGTGCCATAGGCCGGCAGCACCACTCTTCCGCCTTTGCGGGCGTCGGGATCGGCATAGTCGAAATGCTGCCAGCCGCCGCCGTATTTGGGGCTGCCGTAAAGGGCGATGCTGTCGGATTCCGCCGCCAGGCCCCGGCCGGAAAAAAGCGCTAAGGCAACCAGCAGAAAAAACTTAACCGTTTTGTTTTTCGCCATTTTCGCTTTTTCCGTTTTCCTTTTCCCCGTCGTCGGAATTTTTCAGCTTTTCCAGCTCTTCCTGCAGTTTCATGATGGTTTCGTTGGTGCTGGCAAAAGCGAACTTGTTTCCTGCCGCGTCTTCTTTTTCGGCGTTTTCCTCCGCATTTTCGTTCATCATTTTATAAAGCCGCGAACCGGTGTTCGGCGCGTCGTCCGCCAGCTTGCCGAAACTGCGTTCGAGCGCCAGCGTCAGCGGGTCGATCTCGGTTTCCGGCTGCCGCGGCTGCTCTTTTGCCGGCTTGCGTTTGAACAGGTTGCTGAATTTGGGGAAGAACGGGGCTTTGTCGGTCGCTTTGCGGTCGTCTTCATCTTCGTCTTCTCCGCGGACGCCGGCGCCGGCAAACATGCGGCTGATTTCGTCTTCGATTTTGGCGGTTGCGGCGTCTTTGCCGGCGGCGGGCGTTTCCGCTGCTGTTTTTTCTGCCGGAACGGATGCCGGTTCCGGAGCGGTTTCCGTGTCGGTTTCCGCCGCGGCAAGGAAGTCTTCCCCGTTCGATTTTTCTTCTTTGCCTGCCGTGCTTTCGCCGTTCGCTTCATTTTTTCCGGCTGCGGCGGCATGGTCCGGTTCGGCGGCCGGCTGCCGCTCTTCCCCGTCGTTGATTTCTTCGCCGAAAATTTCCGTCAGGCTCAGTTCTTCCAGCTCGGCCAGAGGATCTTCCTCATTGTCCGCGATTTCGTCGTCTGCCCGTTCCGCCGCCGGAGCGATTCTCATCTCCGCGTCGGCGAACAGTTCCGGTTCGTCCGCCGTTTTCGGCGCCGCCGGCTGGTTTTGCTGCAGGCGGTCGGCCAGCGGCGCCAGAATGGCAAACGCTTTGCCGAGCGCGCCGGTTTCGATGACGGGAAGGAATATCTTTTCCTGATCGTGCATTTTCAAAAGCTCAAGCAGCCGGGCATAGCGGGCGCAAAACTCGTTGACGGTGCCGCGCAGCAGGTTTTCCCTGACGGCGGCGCGATACAGGCGGTTTTCAAAGTCGACACTGCTGTTTTGCAGGCTGATCAATGCCTTGGCAAACCCCCATTTGTTGCCTTTCTCGGCCGTCGACCACAGCTTTGCCGCTTCGGAATCGCTGATGAAATTGTAACGCTGCAGCATGTCCGCCAAAAGGCCGTTCAGTTCGCTGACGAACAGTTCGGTCCGCTCAAGGACAAAATGATTCTGCCGGTTTTGCTGTCCCTGCCAGAGCATCCGCGCGACAATTTCAAAAAATTCCTGATTCTGTTTAAACTGGGCTTCGATGTTTTTGAACTGTTTTTGCAGGTTTTTCTCGTGACGGAAACGGTAAAAGCCGTTCCAGGTCATCCAGATGACAAACAGCGGCACCACCGCCAGCGCCGTATAAACCGCAAGGTCGGTCAGGCCGAGAGCCGCCGGCGAAACCCCGCCCAAACGCGAAAAAATGTAGGTTCCGATATACATAAGCCACGAAATGGTCAGAAACACGGCGGTAAAAAAGCTGAAAGTGAGCACGGCGTTTTTCTCCTTTGTTCAAACAAAATTTATTTTGCCATACTAATTGCATTCGTCCGACATTTCAATCAAATATTTTGCCGTCGCCGGTGTTGCCGCCGCTATTCACAGTTTTTTAAAATAATAGTCGAAATTTAAGATAAAATGTGTTATCAAAGCACCAGTTGTAAAAATATCGGAAAGAGAAAACTGCTATGAGTGAAAACCAACCCGCCGTTTTGGATTTTGAAAAAAAGATCAACGAAATCGAAGAAAAGATCAAGATGCTGAACACCCTGGCCAAGGACAGCGATGTCGACATCGGCAAAGAGCTGAACCGCCTGCAGCTTAAACTCGAAAAGCAGATCAAGCAGTCTTACGCCAACCTCACGCCGTGGCAGCGGGTGCAGATCGCGCGCCATCCCGAACGCCCGCAGTGCCTTGACTACATCAAGGGGCTGATCGAGGACTTCGTACCGCTTTCGGGCGACCGTCTGTTTGCCGACGATGCCACCATGATCGGCGGCATCGGCCGCTTCAAGGGCATTTCCGTGGTCGTTCTCGGCCAGGAAAAGGGCCGCGACCTGGAAACCCGCGTCAAATACAATTTCGGCATGGCCAAACCGGAAGGTTACCGCAAGGCCCAGCGGCTGATGAGTCTGGCCGACAAGTTCAATCTGCCGGTCATCTGCTTCGTTGATACCGACGGTGCCTATCCGGGCATTGAATCGGAAGCCCGCGGCCAGGCGGAAGCGATTGCCTCTTCCATTCAGAAATGCCTGCAGATCAAAGTGCCGCTGATTTCGGTAGTGATCGGCATGGGCGGTTCCGGCGGCGCGATCGCGATTGCCGCGGCCAACCGCGTGCTGATGCTGGAAAACTCCATTTATTCGGTCATTTCGCCGGAAGGCTGCGCCTCGATTCTCTGGCGTTCGGGCGACAAGGCCCGCGACGCCGCGGAAGCGCTTAAGCTGACGGCGCAGGATCTGAAAGCCTTGAACGTTATTGACGAGATTATTCCCGAACCGGAAGGCGGCGCCCACCGTGACACCGTGGCAACGGTGGAAAAGGTCGGCGACTGCATTTACAAACATTTGCAGGAACTGCTGCCGCTTTCTCGCGACAACCTGAAAAAGCAGCGCAACGAAAAGTTCCTCGAAATGGGACGCAACCTCAACATTGAGGCATAAAATCCGGCAATGACTTTATCTCCGGCAGAAATCGGTCTGACCGCGGCGGTGGTGCTTCTGCTTTTTGCGCTGGCCGCGGTTTTGCTGCTGAAAACCAGAAACGGCAGCGCGAACGAAGCGGTTTTGCGCGCGCAGTCGGAACTTTCCGGCCGGCTGGCCCAGTTTTCCGAATATTATGCGCTGGAGCAGGACAAGCTTGCGCGGCTGCTGGCCGAGCAAAAGCTTTCCGTTTTGCAGATGATTGACGAAAAGCTGCTGCTGATTACCCGCAAAGTGGGCGAAGGTTTGCAGATGTCCGCCGGCAAAACCGACGAAACCCTCGGCGCCCTGCGCGAACGGCTGGCCAAAATCGATGCCGCGCAGGAAAAAATCTCTTCGCTTTCCGAACAGGTGGTTTCCCTGCAGGAAATTCTTGCCAACAAACAGGCGCGCGGCGCTTTCGGGGAAATTCAGCTGAACGATCTGGTCAGCTCGATTCTGCCGCCGTCGGCCTACTCTTTTCAGACGGTGCTCGGCAATCAGAAACGGGCCGACTGTCTTCTCCGCCTGCCCAACCCGCCGGGCGCGATCGTCGTCGATTCCAAGTTCCCGCTTGAAAGCTACCAGGCGCTCAGACAGGCGAAAAGCGAACGGGAAAAGCTCGAGGCCGAAAGGTTTTTTAAGGCTTCCGTCGTCAAACACATTAAAGATATTGCGGAAAAATACATTATTCCCGGGGAAACGGCGGAATCGGCTCTGATGTTTCTGCCTTCCGAAGCCGTTTACGCCGAGCTGCACGCCAATTTTGCCGATGTGGTGGCCTGTTCTTACCGCGCCAGGGTCTGGATCGTGTCGCCGACCACCCTGATGGCCACCTTAAACACCGTGCGCGCGGTGTTAAAAGACGTCCGCATGCGCGAAGAGGCCGGCGTCATCCGGCGGGAGGTAGGACTCCTGACCGAAGACGTCTGCCGCCTGAACGAACGCGTGGACAGTCTGTTCCGGCATTTTGAACAGGCGGGAAAAGATATTAATGACATTAAGGTTTCTTCTGCTAAAATCGGCCGCCGGATCGAACGGATCGAGGACGCCGGCAGCGGCGAAGGGGAAAATTCTGCCCCGGCCGAGCCGCCGGCCGTCCGGGCAAGCGCATAAATTTTGCTTTTATGCAACAAGATGTATTGATTTATAAAATAAAAACAGGTAACTTACGACTTAAACAACAATGAGGTATTAAAGTGACTAAATCTGAATTAATTGAAAAAATCGCAGCTAAAAACCCCAGCCTGACGGTAAAGGAAATCGACCGGATCGTAACCGTCATTCTGGACAGCATCATCAATGCGCTTTCTTCCGGCGAGCGCGTGGAATTTCGCGGTTTCGGCGCTTTTTCGATTCGCACCCGTTCGCCGCGGATGGCCAAAAACCCCCGCACCGGCGAAAAACTGAGCGTCGATGCCCGCAACATTCCGCATTTTAAGGCCGGCAAACAATTGTACGAACTGTTGAACAAGGCGAAATAAAATCAGTCTTGGCATATTTTTGGGAAAGGCAGGGCTATGAGTTTTGTAAAAATGATAATCGGATTGCCGCTGATCGTGATCATTGCGGTGTTTGCTTTTGTTAACAACGACATGGCGGTTTTCAGCCTGTGGCCGTTCAACATGGAGATTACCGTTTCCTTAAGCGTTGCCGTTATTTTCTTCATTGTTTTCGGCTATATTGTCGGCAAGCTCGATTCCTGGCTTTCATACGCGCCGCTGCGCCGGGCGCTGCGCGTTCAGCAGCGTCAGAACAAAAAACTGAGCCGCGAACAGCAGGAACTGGCCGGCAAGGTGGAAAGCCTGAAAGGCGACCTGGAAAACGCCAAAAGCAAAGCGGAAGTTTCTTTTCCCTTTGACAAAAAAGAGCCGGCCAAAACCGGACTGAAGGAAAAAATATCGAACTTATTTAAACGCAAACAGGAGAAATCGGACGATTTCTGGTGTTTGTAACTGCAATAAAGGATTGAAACATGAACTGGCTGTCTGACTTTGTCCGCCCGAAAATCAAGAAAACCACGCCGAAGGAAATTGCCGACGATCTGTGGCTGAAATGTCCCGGCTGCGGCGAACTGCTGTTTTCTAAAGAACTGAAAAAGACCTGGTACGTCTGTCCCAAATGCGGACATCATCTGCGCCTTTATCTCGACAAAAGGCTGAAGCTGCTGTTCGACGGCGCCCATACCGAGCTTGAGCTGCCGGAAACCAAGGAAGACCCGCTGAAATTCAGGGATTCCAAAAAATATACCGACCGGCTGAAGGCTTATCGCAAGGCAACCGGCAACCAGGACGCGATCAAGGTGGCGACCGGCACCATCGGCGGCATCAAATGCGTGGTGGCGGCGCTCGATTTCGCCTTTATGGGCGGTTCGATGGGCATGGCGGTCGGCGAAGGCATCGTCAAAGCGGCGGAATATGCCGTCAAACACAGGATTCCGCTGATCACCGTCGCCAACTCCGGCGGCGCCCGCATGCAGGAAGGCATTCTGTCGCTGATGCAGATGGCGCGCACCACTTCCGCCGTTAATATGGTCAAGGAAAACGGACTGCCGTTTATTTCCGTCATGACCGATCCCACCACCGGCGGCGTTTCCGCTTCGTTTGCCATGCTCGGCGACATTCACATTGCCGAAAAAGGCTGCCTGATCGGCTTTGCCGGCCCCCGCGTGATCGAACAGACGATTCGCGAAAAACTGCCGGAAGGCTTCCAGCGGGCGGAATATCTGCGCGAACACGGCATGGTCGACATTGTCGTCACCCGTGCGGAAATGAAGCCGACGCTGGTCAAGGTCTTGAGCATTCTGACGCATCAGAAAATCGAATGCGCCATGGTGAAGAGCGAACCGGCCAAAAACAAGAAATAAACCGCTTGTTTCCTGCCGGCATTGTCTGCAACCGGCCGCCCGCGCGGCGGCCGAAACTTTTACAGGAGCAAGGTTATGCTTGAATTAAAACATCTTCCGGTATCCTCGTTTAACGAAAACATCGCCTATATTCACCGCGACTGTCCGGTTTACAAGATCGACAACATCAAAACCATGACCCGGATCGAAATCCACGGCGGCGCGGCGCCGGTTTACGCTTTTCTGCAGATTGTCGACAGCAGCAAAATCATCCGCCCCGACGAACTCGGGCTCAATACCGAAGCGTTCAGACAGATCGGCCTGCCGGAAGGTTCCCGGGTGTCGCTGACGCTGACGCCGCCGGCGCCGAGCCTGGCTTCCGTCCGCCGCAAAATTGCCGGCAACATTTTAAGCCCGAAAGAATATGAAGACATTGTCGCCGACATTTCGGCGCGGCGTTATTCTAACATGGATATTGCCTCTTTCCTGGTGGCGGCCGGCTCTTTCATAACGCCGAACGAGCTTCTTTCTCTGACCGAAGCCCTGCGCGGCGACCGCATCATCGACTGGGGCAGCGAGGAAATCGTGGCCGACCACCATTGCTTGGGTGAAATTCCCGGCAACAAGGCAGACCTGATTGTTACCGCGATCGTTGCCGCCTACGGCCTGCCGATGCCCAAAACCGTTTCCCGTTCCCTGAGCGGCTGTACCGGCGCCGCCGATACCATGGAGATTCTCGCCGGCACCGATTTGGACGTCCGCAGCCTGAAAAAACAGGTGCTGGAAAAACGCGGGGCAATCGTCAATCCGGAAGGACTGGACATCGCCGCCGCCGACAAGATCATTTCCGCGGTGGAGCAGCAAAACGGTCTGGCAACGCTTGAGCGCAGCATCGCTTCGGTTCTGGCTTCCAAAATGGCCGCCGGCATCACGCACCTGCTGATCGACATTCCGGTCGGTCCGCGCGCCCGCGTCCGCAGCACTCAGGAAGCCATGCGTCTGCGCAAGCTGATCGAATACGTGGGCGACATGATGGAAATCAACGTCGACGTGGTTATTACCGACGGTTCGGAGCCGATCGGCTTCGGTCTCGGCGCGGCGCTGGAGGCCAGAGACGTGATGAAGGTTTTGAAAAACAAGGAGGACGCGCCCGACGACCTGAAGGAAAAATCGCTCTTTCTGGCCGGCCGCATTCTGGAGTTTGATCCCAAGCTGCGGGGCGGACAGGGCTATGTGGTCGCCCGCGAACTGCTCAAATCGGGCAAGGCGCTTGATGCCATGGAACAGATTATCAAGTCGCAGGGCAAAGCGAAAGAGCAGGTCCGGCTCGGACATCTGACCCGCGACGTGGTGGCGGACGTTGACGGCACGGTCAAAAAAATCGACAACGCCTTCATGACCCGTCTTTGCGTTTTGTGCGGCGGCGGGCAGTATCCGGGGGCCGGTGTCGACTTATTTAAAAAGACCGGCGATCAGGTTACCGCCGGCGATATTTTGTACCGGATTTATTCCTGCAACCAGAACGATTTCGCTTTTGCCGGCACGGTGCTGGAAAGCGGCAAGAGCGGATTTGAAATCGGCAAATAAAGAAAACCGTTCGGATCCATGCGGCGGCGGCTCAAAAAAAGCTGCCGCTTTTTTGTTACATGCCTTACGGAAAGCCCCGGGATTGATCGGAGTTGAATGCTTAGCGCCGGAACGGTGCCGTTCTGTGCCGACGGGCACGGTCAGAGCACAGGTTTCGCGACTGTTCCGGAATCTTTTGTCTGTCAGTGGAAAAACATGAGAAAACGGCGGTTTCCCGTCTTTGCAACCGGAAAAAGCCGCGGCGGCGACAAAAAAACAAAAAAAATATCTTAACCTATTGCTTATGAAATTCGAGCTTCCTATATAACAGTTTAGAAAGTTAAATTTACGAAGGAAAAGATTATGAGCAATAAAGTTATAGGTATTGACCTTGGTACGACAAACTCCTGCTTTGCGGTTATGGAAGGCGGAGAAGCCAAGGTGCTGGAAAACAGCGAGGGTGCCCGCACCACGCCTTCGATCGTTGCCTTTACCGACAACGAACGCCTGGTCGGCGCGGCGGCAAAACGTCAGGCCGTTACCAACCCGGAAAACACTCTGTTTGCCATCAAGCGTCTGATCGGCCGCCGTTACGATTCGCCGGAAGTCGAAAAGGACAAGAAACTGGTTCCGTTTAAAATCGTTCCCGGCGACAACGGCGACGCCTGGGTAGAAGTCAAGGGACAGAAATATGCGCCGTCGCAGATTTCGGCAATCGTTCTGCAAAAGATTAAGGAATATGCCGAAAGCTATCTGGGCGAAAAAATCGACAAGGCGGTCATTACCGTTCCGGCCTATTTCAACGATTCTCAGCGTCAGGCGACCAAAGACGCCGGCAAAATCGCGGGGCTTGACGTTCTGCGTATCATCAACGAGCCGACCGCGGCCGCTCTGGCTTACGGCCTGGACAAGAACAAAAACGGCACCATCGCGGTTTATGACCTGGGCGGCGGCACGTTCGATATTTCCATTCTGGAAATCGGCGACGGCGTTTTTGAAGTAAAATCCACCAACGGCGACACTTTCCTCGGCGGCGAAGACTTTGACCAGCGCATCGTCAACTATCTGGCCGACGAGTTCAAAAAAGAAAGCGGCATTGATCTGAAAAACGACCGTCTGGCTTTGCAGCGTTTGAAAGAAGCGGCGGAAAAAGCCAAGATCGAATTGTCCTCGGCCACTCAGACCGACGTCAACCTGCCGTTTATCACTGCCGACGCCACCGGACCGAAACACCTCAACATCAAACTCACCCGCGCCAAACTGGAAGCGCTGGTCGACGACCTGATCGAACGCACGGTCGAACCCTGCCGCAAGGCCTTGGCCGACGCCGGGCTTAAAGCCAACGAAGTCAGCGAAGTCATTCTGGTCGGCGGTATGACCCGGATGCCGAAAGTTCAGGAAAAAGTAAAGGAAATCTTCGGCAAAGATCCGCACAAAGGCGTTAACCCGGACGAAGTGGTTGCCGTCGGCGCGGCCATTCAGGGCGGCGTGCTGATGGGCGACGTCAAAGACGTGCTGCTTTTGGACGTTACCCCGCTGTCGCTGGGCATTGAGACTCTGGGCGGCGTGTTCACCCGTCTGATCGACCGCAACACCACCATCCCGACCCGCAAGTCGCAGGTCTTTTCCACCGCCGAAGACGGACAGACCGCGGTTACCATCCGCGTCTTCCAGGGCGAACGCGAAATGGCCGCCGACAACAAGCTGCTGGGACAGTTTGACCTGGTCGGCATTCCGCCGGCGCCGCGCGGCATGCCGCAGATTGAAGTTACTTTCGACATTGACGCCAACGGTATTGTCAACGTTTCGGCCAAAGACAAGGCGACCAACAAGGAACAGGCGATTCGCATTCAGGCCAGCGGCGGTTTGAGCGACGCCGACATCGACAAGATGGTCAAAGACGCGGAAGCCAACGCCGAAGCCGACAAGAAGAAGAAAGAGGCGGTAGAAGCCAAGAACCAGGCGGAAAGCCTTGTTCATGCGACCGAAAAGACCCTGAAGGAAAACGCCGACAAAATTTCGGAAGCCGACAAGCAGGCGATCGAAACCGAAATCAAGGCGTTGAAGACCGCGCTTGAAGCCGATGACCTGTCAGTCATCAAGGAAAAGAGCGAAAGCCTGATGCAGGCGTCGTTGAAACTCGGCGAAGCAATGTATAAGAATGCCGGCGCGGCGGGACAGACCGCAGGTGCCGCCGGTGCCGATGCCGGCGCTTCCGAAGCGCCGAAAGACGAAAAAGTCGTTGACGCCGATTTTGAGGAAGTTAAGTAATAACTGACTTCTTTATACCAGATACGACCCGGTAAATGTTCGTTAAACGAATGTCTGCCGGGTCGTTTTTTTTGTGGTTTGAATATTGGCCGATAAGGTTGAGTGAAAAATGTCGGCCGGGCGGTCGCGCCGTTTCGGGCCGGAGCATACGAAACCGGCCGCTTCTGCAACGGTTGCCGGGCATTCGGGCGGAATCCGCTTTTTTTTGCGCCGTCTGTATTTTCGTTCCCGTTTTTCCGTTGATTTTAGGGTGTAAATTATCCTTTTTGCCTGTCACAAAGAAAGGTACCTTTTTTTGCCGCAAAAATCAATATGTTTTCCCCCCTTAAAAATCTTATTTTTCGTTGGT
>OIGD01002835.1_pt1 | contig 12664 bp, 5 predicted proteins | sample 1582211 | NCBI WGS metagenome assembly OIGD01 (sample SAMN04414078, study PRJEB24778) | human gut metagenome | material: faecal | host: Homo sapiens
AGATCCATATGATCATTCCAGATATCTTGGGGAACAGGAGCTTACAGCCGGTACTGTTACCTTACAGAGTTCTATCAATAAACTAGGTACAAATATCATTACTGCACATACCGCAGCAAGAAAGATCTTCGATATCCTCGATGTAGCTCTCTATATTATCGGAAACGCAGTTACAACCTTTGTCAGTCAGAACATCGGTGCCAAAAGGATCGACCGTGTAAAATCCGGTATCCGTGCCGGCATCCTTATAAATACGATCGCAACCACACTTATTATTCTGGTCGGTTTCCCAACCGCTCCGCTTCTGCTCCGTCTGGTTGCCGGAACAAGCGACGCAGCTGTAATCGATCCGGCTGTTATGTATATCCGAATCAGCATGTGCTGTTTCTATGTACTCGGACCATTGTTCGTACTTCGCTGTGCTATGCAGGGTATGGGAAGAAAGATTGTTCCCGTGCTTTCCAGTACGATCGAAATGGTTGGAAAGATCCTTGCTGTTATGTTCTTGGCACCTGCCCTCGGATACCTGGGCGTAGCGATCACCGAACCTATCATCTGGGCTGCCTGCACACTGATGCTTACCATTATGTATATCGCAAAGCCTGTTGATAAGATATTCGCATAACATCACCATATATAAAAGCCTATCTGTAATAACGGCTTACTGTGATCAGTTATGACTCATTTCGTTTCTATTCGATACACCCGCTTATTTGTCAGCAGTCGCCCCAACTCACCCTTACGGGTTCAAACAAGGGCTTGATGCTGACAGCTAGAGTGTATCTCATTACGAAACTACATGAATGTCATTACTGATCACAGCAGCCATCATCACAGACAGGCTTGTCTTATTTATATATATGATAATCTTATCGAAAGACGCCGGGCTGTCAATTATGACAGTCCGGCGTCTTATTTTTGCTTGCTATCAGATATTATTTCTGATTCTTACGTTTCTTATAGACAACAGTTCCTGCTCCCGCAAGTGATACTGACATCATAATAAGAAGGAAAGCTATCGGTGAATCATCACCTGTCTTTGGCTTATCTACTGTCTCCTCTGTCGTCGTTTCTGTTGTTGTCTCTGTAGTTGTTACTTCTGTAGTCTTCTCCGATGTAGCCTCAGTTGTATTTTCTGTGGTTGTTGTCTCAGAAGTATCTTCAGTGGTTGTCTCCGTAGTTGTCGTCTCATCGTAGGTATCCACAAATGTTACATCTACTGTCTCATCTATCTCTACCTGAACATCTACTGTCTTACCATCCTTCTGAAGTCCTGTACCAATCGCATACTTGATGCTCTTGGTCTCATATCCATCGATATCATACTTGGTTTCTTCTACTGTATATTTGCCAGCAGGTTTTTCAAGTTCCAATGTATACTGCTTTGTAGTCACATCATACTTGAAATCATTCAATGAATATGTCTCGACATTTCCGGCTTCATCTGTAATCTTGAACTCGATCGCGCTAGCTGCTGTAGTCTTATCTACAGAACCAACAACCATCTTTGTAAGTACAAGTTTGCCCTTAGTTCCAACTCTTGTATTTGTAATCGTTATCTCGCCTGTTACAGGATCTGTCGTTACGCTGTCTGTATATTCAGCCGGTACATTTAATTCCTTGACGCTATATGAGATTAACTGTCCGGCATCATCATACTTTGGAAGATTTGTCCATGTATGCGTCCATGAATTATTCTCATCCAACCGAGCTGCTACACCAGAAACGGCTGTTCCTGCATAAAGCTGTACGCTTACAAATGGTGCACGTTTATTGGCTTTATTGTTATTATCGTTCCATATCTTCTTAACTGTTACAGAGGTAAGTTCTCTAGCGTAATCGTTTATGAACTCGACATCGATCGTTGTTCCATCTGCTACAGTTGCTGTTGCTGTATCGCCATTATCTTCGGTTCCGCTTCCTACCTTGTGGCTGGTTGTCAATGTATAACCTGTGATTCCTGCTACAGTTTCGACTACTGTGTAATCACCTACTGCAAGGCCATCAATCTGTACACTGCCGCCTGCTGTTAACAGTTCTGCTCCGGTTACGGTCTTGCTGTAGCTGTCTGGGCCTGTGATCTTAAAGCTGATATCCGCTGCTACATCCGCAAGCGTCTTGTCTCCACTTACTGTCTTTGTCAGCTTCAGGCTTCCTGCCTTCTTTGTATAGGTATTAACAAAGTCTACCTCTGTATTCTTTTTTGCCTCTACAGTTGCAGTTGCTACTTTACCGGTTTTTTCGCTTCCACTTCCAACCGTATATTTAGTAGAATGCTTAAATCCTGTAATATCCGTTATTGTCTCGGTTATCGTATATTGACCCGGCACAAGACCAGTAAGGGTCTTTGTTCTGGTTGTTGCATCCAGGTCTTTGCCCTTTATGGTTGCACTGTAGCTTCCCGGTCCTTTTATTTCAAAGCTCAAACCATCCTTAACATCAGCAAATGTCTTATCTCCACTTACTGTCTTTGTCAGAGTCAGGCTGCCACTCATATCTGCCGAATTATTGAAACTGATCATTTCCGGAATAGTATTACCTATTAATATTCCATCTTCCGAATACTTATCTATACTGTTTATATCTGAATAAATCTCTCCTGTGGTAGCATCCTGCTTCACGCTTACGGTTGCAACATAGAAGGATGTATCGTATGCAATATTCGAATTTGATCCTTTCTTCTCAGATATCTTGTAATAAAATTCTTTTCCTATATCCGAGGCTGTGTAATCTATTACATTGAAATCACCAATACCGGTCGCAGTGCTTGACGTAATCTGCTGGTTTACACCAGACGTCTTGTCTGTATATGTGATCTCTTTCTGACCATTTACAGAACTGATACTTGGTTTATTTATCTCCTGAAGTTCAAATGTAAACGCCTCATACTTCTGTAGATTTTTCGTTGATCCATCTATAGTCTTCTTTATCTGAAAACTACCTTTTTCGTTGTTATATCTCAGGTAACTGCTGGTTACAATCCTCTCCAACTGGGAGGTCTGCTGTACCTTCTTATAATCGTCACCCGGAAGTACAAAATACATAGGATCCGGATTCACCTTATATCCAAGCTGAGATCCTGTCTCAACCAATGCATATACAATATCGAGTCGGAGATTGTCAATTACCCACTCCGTCTCATCATCTCTCAGTGTCTTCTCCTTTTCCGGAGTGGCACTGCTGTCATATGTATATAATCCGGTTGCTTCATCATATGTTGCTCTGTATATCTTAAAGGAGGATCCTCCCAATGGTTTCATATTACCATCGGTTCCTCTGTAATACTTTAACAATGTTATAGATCCGGTATCACCGGCACCCTGTACCTTTGATGAATATGCGTAATTATATCTGGAAACCTGATCCTTTGTATCAACAGTTTCTACGCCTTTCACTGTAAATGTATTACCACTGTTTTCAAATGTAATCTTGTCTGAATCCGCAGCAGTTCCATCACCATAAAGAGCCAGCTTTACTGTATATGTGATCTGGATATGTGTTTCATCAGGAATCTTAAATGTAATGCGGTTATTCAGCTTATCATACGAAAATGACGCTGAACTGCACTCCGATGAATTTCCGTCATCATCAATCTGCTTGATCTTGACTGTAGATGGATCAAGGATCAGGCTGGTACCCATATCATCCTCACAAGTAAGAACATCTGTACCTGATGCCAGATCATATCCACATTTATTAATATCAACGGTATAGAATATTTTATCAACGCTCTTGCTGGTATTATATTCCATCTGTTTGTCTACAAGTTTTCCCGGTGTCAGCTGTGACGACACCGTCTTCTTTCCCACACTTGTTCCGTCATAAGTAGCTGATACCTTGTTCTTAAATGTAGTAGTTCCGCCCTTGTGGAATTTCATTCCATCCTTTACCTTGGCTGTATATGTGACATATATACCACGTTGGTTCGGCGCAGCATTATTGATATTATCGATCATCTCCTGTGATAAAGTTACAGTAAAGACAACTTTTCCGTCTTCTGCAGATGTATCCGTAACACCAAGCTGCGAGCTCTGATAGTTATTATGGTTATCAAACCAGCCATCAACCTGTCCTGCACCCAGATAATCAACTGATTTCAGCACCATGTTGTCCGGCATCTCATCTGTAAAGATTATCTGCTTTCCAACCTCCGGAGTTATAGAATCGTCCTTTGAGAAATCAACCCATACATTGTATTGGATGGTTTCTTTGTCGTCGTCGGCAAAAAATGCTCTCTTATCCGTAATGCTGACAGCCTTGAATTTATAATCTGCAGATACCGGTATCACACCCTGTTTTCCATTACTCTTATATCGAACTTCACCTTTGTTTGAATATGTTCCTATTGGATCTTCATCTGTTATGTGAGTCTTAAAGGTCAATGTCATATGTGCAGAGCCGCTTGCCTGCAATGATGCAATATATGAATCCTTAAATGTAAGATTATTTTGTTTATTAAAGTCTGTATATGTGGTCTCCAGTACATCAGAATCCATCTGCTGGTTACTCTTTTCTGTGTACTTCAGGATAGTTGCATCTGTATGGGTGTTATCAGTCAGTGTAACTTCCAGATTGCCGATATTGAAGTCATGATTTCCTGAAGCACCGTACAGACTATCATTTACCGCAACATCTGTAATATTTTCGCCTGTTGGTATATCCACATCTATCTTCCATGTCAGAATCTTTGAAGCTTCATCGTAAGATACATAAGATTTCTTTGCCCAGTTTGACTCTGTAATTCCCACTTCGGCAGAAGTGTTGTACTTGTGTCCATCAAATTGAATATTTGTTACATCGTTCTGTGCGGTAACCTTTGATGAAGAACTCTGTGCGTCAGTCGACACATTTGTTGTATATTCATATGTGTATGTCTTATTATCGGTAGTTGTAAAATCATTCTTGGTAAAGGATATATCCTTAGATGCTCCGAGAGCAGTACCCCCAAGCATCTCTGTCACTTTATCCGTAACCCCGGACATATCAACCTTATCCCATCCAACGGCTCCCGGTGTAACAGTTATCTTCCAAGTAACCTTTCCTGTTGTACTGTCATATGTACCATTCTTTGAAACAGATGGCATATCAAGATCCAGATTAACACTATTACTGTCTGATGTTTTAGAATTTCCTTTGTTTGTCTTATATTCTGTCTTGAATTTATTTGTCTCGCTTCCTGTATAATGGTTTGTACCCTGTTCCAAAACAGATGCATCAACCTTCATATCATATGTAAAGCTGATTTTCTGATCCTTTGTCATTGTTGAACCGATTGCTGTACTCAGTTCTGCCAGAGAACCATAGGTTGCACCATTATAAACAAAATTTGTGGCACCGGATAATGCAGATCCCGCCTCATCACTTAATACAAGATCCGAAATATTGTCATTCTTACATGCAATATCAACCTGATATGTCTGGTTTAATGTTCCGTCATCATTCAGAGTTGCTTTACCTACAGTCTTCTTCGCTACTTTAAGATTACTTTCTGCCTGATTAAATACAACATGAATGTCAAATTTATTACCGCTGACAGCGATCGTCGCATCCGTGCTTGCTTTATTATCATCGTTGTTAACCGAAACCACACCATCCAGACTTGCCTTTCCTGAACGGTTGGAATGGGTATCATAATAATCCTTATTAATAACAAGTGTGAACTCGTTACTGTTTATACTGTATTTACCCATCTCTGCATTGGTCGTATCATTAAACGGAACATTTGTGATACTGTCCATACTGATATTATCAATACCCAGATCGATCTTCGTTATGTAATCTCCTCCCGCTGTTGTCGTTGAGGAATTCGGGAACTGCCAGTTGAAATTAATCCTCACCTTCGTCTGGTCATTCAGCGTTATTCCGCTAGTTAACGGCTTGTACGCCCCCGCTGCTTCATCATAGTATTCAACAACCAGATTGGTTATCGTCATACTGTCATCATCGGCAAATACTGCACCTGAAAAATTAACAAATAATGTATTGATAACTAATACAAATGCAAGTAAAAATGCCACAATTTTACTTCGTTTCATTTGATTCATCTTTCTTCCTCCTACATTAAATATTCTTTCTCTCTGTACAACTCTACAGATTATTAAAAATGAACAGACCACCCCCAGGGCATAAACGTTCCAGTTCATCACATCATACGCCATTACCATAAAAAAGTCAACAAAGCAGCAAGGTTGTATTTATTAAATTTTGCCAAGGATTAAGTTTGTTTTTTAAATTAAGAAAGCTGTTTGCCGACCGTATTTGCAGGCAGCCATTTTCCCTTCCATGCATAGAGCACCATAAGAGCCGCTCCGAACGCCCATGAGACCGGATATAAGACAAAAATTCCGTCAATATCATGGAAAGTAGGAAGGATAAACTGAATCCACACGATACGGAACAGACATAAAGATGTCAGCAGTACGACCATTGGCGGTACACTCTTTCCTGCCCCCCGGATGGTTCCTGCCAGACCGTGCATGATACTTAAAATGAAATAAAACGGGCAGAAGTACTTCATCGCCAGTTCTCCGTATGCGACGACTGCATCATCATTTGTGAATAACCGCATCAACGGGTCTGAAAATACCAGAAGCAGGATTCCTGTGGTGATCGTATAGATCAATCCCATCGCGATCGTCACCCACATGCCTTTCTTTACCCGGTCTATCTTTCCGGCTCCATAATTCTGTCCGGTAAATGTCGTAACTGCCATGCTGATACTCATAACCGGAAGGATATTGAAGCCGTCGATCTTCAGATATGCGCCAAATCCCGCTACCGCATCTGCTCCGAATCCGTTCACACTGGACTGCACAAGGATATTTGACAGGGAAATGACCATATTCTGGATTCCGGTTGGAAGTCCGATCTTCACGATACGTCCTGCCATCTGTCTATGTATCTTTATCTTTCTCAAAGAAACTCTGTAATCTGCTTTTACGCGCATCAGATAACCGGTCGCAAGCACACTTGATACCACCTGACTGATATCTGTTGCGATTGCAGCGCCTTCTACACCCATGCCAAAGCCCCGGATCAGAACCAGATCGAGGATGATATTTGTAACCGATGCATACGCAAGGTAGATCAGTGAACGCTTCGAATTACCACCTGCGTTCAGGATGCCTGCTGCCATGTTATATAGAACATTGAATAACAGTCCACCAGAATAAATCTGCAGATAGAGAACTGCGCCGTCAAATACTTCTTCCGGGGTATGCATCCACAAAAGAAGTCTGCGGCTGAACAGAACACCACCGATCGTAAGGATCACACCTAATATAACAGATATCGCAAGGGCTGTATGAACAGCATCCTCTGTCTCTTTTTTCTTCCTTGCGCCCAGATACTGGGAAACTACGACACCTGCACCTACGGAAGCGCCCTGACTGAATGCGATCAGCAGGTAAATCACCGATGTACTGGAGCCGACTGCCGCAAGTGCATTCTTTCCTACAAAATTACCAACGATGATCGAATCTGCTGTGTTATACAACTGTTGCAGCAGATTTCCTAATATTAGTGGAATTGCAAAAAATAATATATTTTTTACGATGCTTCCCTCTGTCATCAGAGTGCCTTTTTTCGTTTCTGACTTCATCTGTATCCCTCTGTTTCTGTCTTATCTGTCATGTAAGCTTTCCACCATCTAAAATCTTAGCAATGGCGTACTTCTATCATTATCCTAATATCTTTTTCAACATATGAACGCGGTTAAATGGGAATGAAAAATAATATCCGTCTGCAAAATCATCGGTCATTGCCATGAATTCTCTGGCAAGCCGGATACCACAATTTTCTCCTTCTTCTCTGCTCATATCCTCTCTGTAACGATCTATAACTGAATCCGGTATCTCGATACCCGTCATTTCATTCTTCATAAAGACAGCATTTTTCCTGCTGACAAGCGGCATCAGTCCGACAAGGATCGTAGCCCCGGTCTCTTTCTTCATCTGCCTTATAATCTCTGCCTGCTCTGCCGAGAAGATCGGCTGGGTCATAAAAAATGTCGCTCCTGCCGCCATCTTTCTTCGGATTCGTTCTGTCTCTGCCTTTGTATTCATCCGGTTATGATTGATTGCACCGCCATATGTAACCGGGTGCTCGCTAAATGTATCACTGTTCATTTCCTGAACGATCTTCATCATTCCTACAGAGTCGAAATTGAACACGCTCTTTGTCGTCTGACGGAATAATACGGGAACCGGATCACCTGTCAGCAAAAGGAAATTCGTGATATGGTTCAGACTTGCTCCAAGTATCGTGGAACGGATCGCGATCGCATTCTTATCTCTGCAGCAAATATGCGGCATAACGCACAGTCCTGTCTCAAGTCTTATCTTCTCTGCCATCAATACCGAATCGGCTCTGGTTCTTCCCGATGGAGAATCCGGGAAAGTCACGACATCGACTTCTGCATTCTTTAATATATGCGCTGCATCGAGTAACTTCTCATCATCTGCATTTAACGGAGGAACCAGTTCGACTGCAACCAGCTTATGGGACGGATCCTTCACCCGACGCTCCATGAAACCATATGCCGGTTTCTCCGAAGATACAGTTACCTCTGCCACTGTTTCCCTGCTGCCAACCGGATAATCCAGTGATATCCCTGCTGCTATCTTCCGAATATAATCCGGTGTTGTTCCACAGCATCCACCGAAGATGCAGATGCCTGACTCTGCGATCTCTGATATTTTCTCCGCAAAATATTCTGCATTATCCGTAAAGGTCAGACGGTTATTCAGATATTTCGGATAACCGGAGTTCGGGAATACCGAAAGGAATGTAGCATCGTCTGCCGATATATTCCGGATCAGCTTCTTCATATGGCCCGGTCCGACACCACAGTTTAAGCCGGTGCCATCTATATATCTGCATGCCTCTGCATCCGCGATCAGTCGTTTCGCAGACAGGCCTGTATTGCTATAGCCGAACTGATTGACACTGAAATGTACCAGAATCGTACAGTCATGTGTCTCTTTCAGATATGCGATCGCCGGGAGAATCGTTTCCAGTTCCGGAAATGTCTCAAATAACAGAATGTCGATTCCCTGCTCGATAAATGTCTCTCCGATCATGATATATTCCTTCGTCAGGTTATCGGAATGCGGTACACCCTCGGCGGGGATCGGGCCGATATCTCCTGCAATATAAATCTCATGCTCCGCCTTTTCTGCCGCTGCCTTCGCGCATGTAACTGCCGCCCGGATATTCTCTTTTACCGCTTCTGTATCACTTAAAAGGCTCTTTGTGTTTGATGCAAATGTATTCGTGCGGATAAGCTGTGCTCCCGCTTCTATGTATTCGGTGTGGATGCCAATGACCCGCTCCGGTGCTGTTATATTCGCAAGCTCCGGAAGATTTGAAATCGCAAGCCCTTTTTCCGGCTTACTTCCATCTCCATATAATGACATGTAATAAGTACCAAATGCTCCGTCTGCAATGATTCGTTTTGTCTGTATATATTCTTTCAATCTCATAAAAATCTGTTTATCTCCTTGTCCGTTTCCAAATTCGGCCTATGTGCTACAGTCTGCCTTTGTCTATCATTAGGCGTTTTTTCCACACCATTATATATGGACATCCATCAGAATTCAATGGTATGCCGCCACAAGAGCCAAATGGCATCTGCCACTCCTGTACTTCCAAACAAAACCCGCAAAACATCTTACTTCTTATAACGCAAAAATGATCTGCATACAAGTCTGTCATTTTCTGACTGCCCTTGTATACAGATCATTTCATTTTAATCGGAACTTTATGATACTCTTATCATCTGTTCCTTCTCGGCAACGTACTTCATCATCCGAAGCACATAGGACGGCATCTTTCTTTTTCCGGCCTCCCAATCCTGCACGGTACGATATGGGATTCCATAATAATCGCAGAATTTTTTACGATTCATACCCATACTGTCACGAAGTTTGCGAACCTCATTTCCGTATACTTCTTTCTCATCCATGCTTTTTTCCTCCTTAACCCATTTGTATTTGTCCCCAAACCAATATATAGTTTAGTTTATATAAATAACGCAGAATTTGCAATACATCTTGCAAAAATGCCTTGTTTTCTGCACTATTTTACCATTTCTTTACCATTTTCGAGGCTGTTTCCCCAAAAATGCCATGCAGAATCAGATCAGATTCCTGTTCTTCGCTTCCATAACTGCACCGGCTTTGTCTTTTACTCCCAGTTTTTTATATGTCTGTGCCATATGATATTTTACATTTGCCTCCGTCATATTAAGCTGCTCCGCAATCTGGATCCTAGAGAATCCCTCTGCCAGAAGTTTGATGATACGGATACCGGTCTCACTTATCCGGACTTCTGCCTTTCCCATTTTCAGATATCCCGGATATGATCTTGCAACACTCTCTGTCTCTTTCATCACCTGTCTATGATACTGACGATTCTTTTTTATAAGTTTCGGATCATCTTCCACCTCTTCCGGTACAAACGGCAATGCCCGAAGCAGCGGATAGACAGCTGCTCCCTCTCTGGAAATCACTCTTACAAAATGATAATCTGCCGCTTCCTTTATCCCTGCCTGCAATTCTTCCCGCCAGGCTTTATTTCCCATACGATACATCGTGATCGCCATCAGTAATCTGCACTCGATCTGAATATAAGTACGTTTCATGACTTCGGCATAATACTGAAGCTTCACCAATAAACTGTACGCCTGTTCATATTTGCCTCGTTGAATGTATACCCGAACCTTTGTAAGATAAATAAATCTGTCATAGATTGAAAATTCCACATTCTCATCTACCGTCTGATCCATCCACCGATTTACTTCTGTCCATTCGCCCTTATACAGTGCACATCGGGCAAGAAATGTCTGTATGTTCGGCAACAGCTTTACTGCCCCCTCCTTTTCAGCTTTCTCATAAAAGCTTCGGAGAACTTCTTCTGCCTCCTGAACTTTTCCGTTTATAATATGAAGCCATGCAAGGATACCGTCAGCTACAAAGCACTGTTCAATCTTGCCTCCGGCTTCTGCCTGCATACGACCTTTATTTGCAAGGACAGCCACCTCGTAATTGTCTTCGCCTTTTTCAAAAAAGCTCTCTGCCAATGCCAGATTGATCAGCCCTTTGCCGTATTTGCCAAGAACAAATTCCACAAGCTTACCTATCTTTCCTGCCAGTTCGCGATCCCTTCTGCTCCATTCACAGAAATCTTTCCCTCCATTCATCATAGACGGTTGGTTAGAAGTAACTGAAAATTCGCCCAATGTCGCCTGCCTGTCAAATACCAGTCGATATGCATTCTTCATAATACTTATCATATCTGCTGAACCTCTATGAGGCAATCCGATCTCCAGATACAGCAGATTATTCTTTGCTACCTTTCGAATACTGCCCTGATGACTGTCTGCAAATGCCTGCAGCTCCGAATACCAGCGTTCACTTTCCTCCGGATTCAACAACAGCGATTGCAGCATACTCATGCCACACATAAGCTCCGGACTTTTCTTCACAATCTCCTCCGACAACGCAAGATAATATTTCTTCAATTCATAATAATACGCACTGTTTGCTGATTTTCTTGCATTATCGATCAGAATAGATACCATTCGTTCCATCGAGTCTGCTTTCTCGTACATTTCAAGTGCCTGTAAAGGTCTGCCTGCTAACTGATAAAACAATCCTGCATTTTCATATACATTTTTTATCTGTTCTTTTGTATATTTTCTGTTCATTCTGCGCAACATGGATAACCGCATATGATCTCGAAGCTTATAGATTTTTTCTCCGTTTGCTCCCATCTGTTCATCTAAGAAATTACCCATCCATCTTGCATGCTCGATCAGATTCTCTGCATCATTCGCTCCCGTGATCATCTCAGCCAGCCGTATGGTAAATGTATCTACGATCGATATTTTCATCAGAAAATCCTGCATCTGGATATCCCAATTATCGTATACATGGAACTCCAGATAATTCCACATCTGCTCTGTTACTTTTCTTGAGTACTCGTCGTACTCCGGATCGGACAATCCATTTTCATATCCCAGTTCGTAGTACATGGTTGTTGCTACGCTTAATGCAAATGGCATACCATAGGTTTCTCTTGCCAGTCGCTTCTTCTGCTCTTCAGTCAGAACCATCTGTGTCAGTTCTATATATTTCAAGATTGACGGCATATCCATAATAAGCATGCTTTCATCTATAATATAAAATCCTTCCCGGAAGCGCAGTGTTGAAAGCCATGGGGGAACAGGACATCTGCCTGCCAGGATCATCCAGATATCCTCTCTTATAATTAAATTAAAAATTGCGTTTCGGAGTTCATCATCTTCTTCCCATGTAAGCTCATGTATATCATCGATCACAACAATCTTTCTGGCTGTTTCCTCCGGAATCTCAAGGTTCTCTGCCGTTATTTCTCCTGCATGGAACAGGTTATATTTTCTCTTACCCAGATAATGGGTGATCAACTCACTTTTTCCGGTTCCGCTGACTCCAAATATATATGCGGTTATGTTCTCATCGTCTGCCGTCTTCAACAACCGCCAGGCTTTTTTCGGTTTGATATAGTCGCCTTTTTCTATTGATGGATTTCCGTTCATAACCGCTGTTCCTTTCGCTTGTTTCTTCTTCTCCGTAAATAACTACGATTTCTCCGTTCTTCGAACTCCCGAAATCGCCTCAGCCAT
>OIGD01002841.1_pt1 | contig 12622 bp, 7 predicted proteins | sample 1582211 | NCBI WGS metagenome assembly OIGD01 (sample SAMN04414078, study PRJEB24778) | human gut metagenome | material: faecal | host: Homo sapiens
CTTTAGCTACTCAGCAACTCTTTTTAACTCAGTAACTCTTTTAACTCAGCAACTCTACAACTCATTCAATCTTCACTTTTCCTCCCGGTAAAATAGCCTGTATACTATTGTCGTACATAGCTGAACAATAAATTGCCGGTAACATATATTCTCCGCGGAACGCTGCATTGCAACGGAAACGGAAAGTCTTAGACTGATTTTGTTCCAAGCTGAAATAGACATAAAAACGGTCGTCCCGGATATCGACATATTCTGCCTCTTTCCAGGCACTGGTGTTTCCGGTAAGACGGTCATTGATGATCTCGAAGCCGGAAGGTACCGGATAGTTTAAAGCCAGTTCCTGATAAGTACCGGTCAGGCCCGTGTTTTTGATTGTAATTTCGGTTGTAATGTCTTCCCCCTGTTGCAGCTGTTCGATGTTGAGCGGAGTACCTTTGTCATTATAATAACGCACATGCATCGACATTCCGGACATAACTTTTTCCTTGACTACTTCCAGAGGGGCGGAACTATTGATCTGACGGACAAAAAGTGAACCTTGACCGTTGTTCGTCACCGTAACCGAAGCTTTGTCACCCTGCAAAACGAGTTGTTTTTGCCAGATTGTCTTGTCGGTTTTGACGTTTTCGTTACCTGAATTTGTTTTTACTGTGATATCGATTCCTTTTTGGCTGCCCAGGTATTTTTGTACGAACTGGGCGGCTGCATAAAGAGCGAAAGAGGTTTCCTGGGTACTGTACCAATTGCCGGATCCCATGGCTTTAGAAATCTTCTCTAACATGCGGTAAGCATCTTGTTGCATGTTCAGGATGACCATCGATTGCAGAATCAGGGCATTGTCCCGGGTAGTAGAACCGAACGTTCCTCCCGTTTCCCGGTAAGGGGTGACTTCGAAGGACAGATCGCGTATCATTTTCGTAGCGATTTCCTGTTGATTACTTAAAGCATAAGCGGAGGCCAGCAGCCATTGTGAAACCGGACGTTGCAAGCGGGTCTCTTTCAGTCGGTTCATGGCTGCCAGATCGGGTTTACCGGCTAAAGCCAATACATACAAACGATAGGCTTGGTCTTGCTGTGACCACGGTTCTGTGCGGTTCCAGCTGTTAGCCACCTGACGCATATAGTTCGTGGCATGCTGTAACATCTGAATCGGGACTGCATAGCCTTGTTTTTGGGCATTTGCCAGGAAATTTACAGCATAAGAGGTAGCCCATTCCGAAATATACGGCTCTCCAGGCCAGTAAGCAAAGCCTCCTTCCGGGGTCTGATAACTTCTCAGACGGTTGATGACTTCTCTGACGTTATTTTCTGCCGTGATCTGTTGTGCCGGACTTAATGCCAGAAGCCAGGATAAAGCTAATTGCGGAAATGCCTGTGAAGTGATTTGCTCTGCACAGCCATGAGGGTAGCCGAGCAAGTAACTGAGGCGTTGTTCCAGGTTTAACGGTGGGATAGAGGATACCTCCAGGACAGAAAGCGGTTCGGCTCCTGTAATGCGGGTATCGAAAGAAACAGTCTCTCCTGCTTTAGCTTCTTTTTCTTCGATCTCCGTCATTCTCGGATTAGGGATACGTACCTGAACATCCTCGGTGACAATAGCTGTTTCATTGCCCGATGTCGCTTCTGTCCGAAGTGTCGACATCCCGGTTTGGCTATTGATCCGAGCCTTAAAATAGACAACTTGTTCTCCTTTTTTATCGAATTGGATGGGTTGTTCTTTTTCTCCTGTCAGGGTGATTTTGTCGTCGGTAGTCATCTTTACGGTGACTTCCCGGATATGATCTTTCAGGACAAAAACGGTAACCGGAATATCGATGATATCTCCCGGTGTGAACAGACGGGGAAGGGCAACCGATACCATGAGGGGTTTATTTACCGTACTGTTGACACTGGCTGCTCCATATTGTCCATTGGTAGCTGCAATGACCATCGTCCGTACTTCGCCGATATATTCCGGCATTTTGAAGGTGTGTTTTTGAGTAGCTCCGGCTTTCAAACTGAAAGGACCGTCGAATAAGACGACCGGTTTGAACCGGTTGGTCTTTTCGTCCTGTAAATCCTTCAAGGCTTCGTCGCCACCCACAGCAAAAGCTTTATCCAGACGGGCTCCATAAGCACCGTAGATATAGTCGTAGAAATCCCAGGTTTTTACGCCCAGGGCTTCCCGTGCATAGAAAGCAGCAAAGGGATCCGGAGTACGGAAAGTGGTCAGCGAAAGCAGTCCTTCGTCGACTATCGCAATGGTGTAATTCATCGCCTTGCCGTCTTTTTCAGAAACTTCCACGTTGAACTCTTTTCCCGGTCGGAGTTCCTGAGCCATTTTGATCTTCGGATTCAAATGGAGAGCCGGGTCTTCTACATGGATATTGACAACTCCATACATTCGGATCGGACGGTCGTTGTTCCGGTTGTTGTGAGGTTGAAGCAGAGTGACTGCAATGTATGTATTGGGACACATCTCGCTGGTGGCCTCCAACTCGAAGGTGGTGTTACCGGCAGAGGTATTGATCCGTTTCATGTTGCTGACGGTTTTCCCGTTTTCAAGGCTGACGATGGCTACACTACCTGTTGCTGAAGGAATTGTAACTTTTATCTTTTCGCCGACGCGGTAAGATTTTTTGTCGCTGTTCAGGTGTAAGGTGGTCGCTGCAGTTTGATCGGCGTTATCCGACCAGCTACCGAAATAGGCGATTAAACCGGAGGTATGCCCTGAAGGATCGGTGGCCCGGATAAAATAACGTCCATATTTCGGGATATGAAGATCCAACTGAAAACGACCGTCGGTGGCTTTGACTTTCTGGCTCAATACACTGCTACTATATTCCCGGTTGACATAAGATCCCAGGTTTTCATCTTCCGAATCCCACCACCAATGCCAGTCGAGTTTATATACTTCAATCTGAATGGTAGCATTTCCTGATTGTTTTCCTGTCGGGGTAATCGTAACGCCTTGTAATCGAACAGGTTGCTCGGTGGAGTACCAATTATCGTCGTTTTCAGGTAGACGTATTCCTACATATTCATCGTAAGGGGAATAGCGGATACTTTGTGAGCTGATACTGAAATCCCCGCCGTTTTCAAATACCCGGGTGGTGAAGACTGCATTTAATATTCCGGGAGCATCTTCGGTTTTGATCTTGTTCAGGCTGAATGAAAAATTTCCCTGCTGGTCGGTTTGCCCGTCGAATAGGGTTTCTGTCGAAGGTTCGAAATACCTGGATTTATCGGAAAAACGATAATCCGGAAATTCGGAGAAACCTGCATCGGCATGGTATAAACGTACCTCTGTGATCGCTTTTTGATTGGAAGTCGGTGCTCCGTTCAGCCATTTGGTCTTCACTTCTACAGGTTTCAGGGAAACACCGGTACCGATAATTTTATCGTTAGGAAATAACATTTGTATAGCCAGACGGTTCGGTTTCACTGTTTCGATGCGTAATGTCTGTTTGAAAGTCAGGCCACCGATACGGAAGAGGACATGCCAATAACCGGTTTGGTCTTCGGGTTCGGTTTTGAAGGTAAAACAATGGATATTATTGGGAGTAATCGCTCCTTTTAAAGTTTGGGTAATATGCCCGTTGGGATCGACCAGTTGTGCAACGATCGGGTGACCTTCCGGTAAGACACCGAGCTTGTCCTCCAGGATCAGGGATAAATAGATTTCATCTCCCGGACGCCATACCCCCCTTTCACCATAAATGAATCCTTTTACCCCCATTTGTACATGTTGTCCGCTGACGTCGAAGTTACTGAGGGATAGAGCACTGTTTTCTGCTAAACGCAACCAGGCTTTGTCTTTACCCTTCTGTGCCAGTACGATAAAGCCCGGAGATGCCGGTTTTAAATACGCGAATCCTTCTTTATCGGTCCTTGCCGAATCGATCTTTTGATTCTGATAATTGTAAAGACTGATGTTGCAGTTCGGAATCGCTTCAGCGGTACTGAGATCGGAAACGCATACGACATACTGATTGTCGGCTCCTTGTTTGGCCATAATTCCCAGTGAAGTATTGATGATATTGCGGGCTGCAAACCGATCACCGGTGTAGTAGGAGATATGACAAGGATTTTCGCGCTGTTCCCAGTCGAAACCGGATGGATAATAATATTCGCTGTAGTAGGAACCCGGGTTGTCCCAGTCCGTATCCCCATAATCCGAGTCGGGACTTTCATCGGCACAGGAAAGAATGGTATATGATTTCTTGAATTTCAGTCTGAAACGATAAATATTACCTTTCTCCAGATTGACCAGATCGCTTAAGTCGATGGTAAAGTCATTCCATTTATCGAGGTCGATATGGGGATGATCTTTTTTCAGATCGATTTTTTTCATAAATACCGGTCGGGCTGTACGGGTCAGTTCGCTGCGGTCGTCATAAGAATTTTCTTGCAGGAAAAAGTTCATGTTTTGGTCGAGCACCTGAATGATTTCAAGGTCGACGGCTTGCAGTCCGATAGCAGAAAAAGGAATGAGTACCTGATTGTTGCCCGGGACGATGATCCCCTTGCCGATGAGTTGTACTTGTGGTTTGGTGCTGGAGAGACGTACCGACCGGATATATTCGGTATGCAACGTATTACCGTTGGCACTGCGTATCCCGGCATGGATAGTCAGATTCGGTTGGTTATTTTCGATAGTGTTACCCGGATAAAGGTAAATGATGTTATCCGAGATTTTATAATTCAGGGTAGAGGCTCCTTCCAGGCTGAACAAACCTTTCAAATCCTGGTTCGGATCGATATTCTCCGACATATAGATACGGATTACCGGTGGTTCACTGTCACTGGCTTTGACATTCAACACCGTGAAATCATTCAGACCGGGGATGGAGATCTCGGTGCCGTCGGTTGCTTTAATGTCTTTACTGAATTTTAAATTCAGTGTTTTACTTTCTTTTTCTTTTAACAGATGGCGGATAGCGAAATAATGCCGGTTACCCTGATGATTCCATTCCGGTGTGACGGATTGACCGTTATAGGTGGCCGTCAGTTTTTGTTCCATTTCTGTCGGATCGGTTTCATCCGAACTTTGCAACATCCCCTGATATTGTAATTCATTTTCATGATCGGGTTCGCTGATCAGAACACCGGGTTCGAAAATCGTAACCAGCGGGACAATATCGAATTCAAAGTTGAATTTCTCATAAGGCTTGGGGACGTTACAAAGTGCTCCCAGATTGAACGTGACTTTGTATGTCGTACCGTTTTTGAAACGTTCTGCCGGAATGAATTCTATACTATGGTTATCTTTTAGAATCAATTCCCCTTTTATAGCCGGAGATATCCTGAATAAATCGGCCGGGAGGGTACTACCGGCCTGGAAACCTTTATCGGACGGTTGACCCAGATAGACCGAAAGGGAAGAAGAGGACTTGATGACTCCACTCGTATAACCGGTGATGTATTTACTGAAATCGGTTTTTTCTTTGTTTGTACAGCCTGTCAGCAATAGAACAGCCATAAAAAATAGTGCCGCTAGGTTCATCCTGTGTATCATGGCGCAAGGGTATTTGTTTATAACAGATTATTTTATACCTGAATATTACGTTTCCAGCCTGTTCCGGATACGTTTTTCAATTTATTGTCTAACAAAATTAGAGAATTATCTTACAAAGATACTGGGTGAAGGGGTTTATTTTTATATTTTTGTCAAAATAAATCAAAGTGCTCAGAGTATATAGATCATTGTAACCTTTAGGGGCAGGAGTCGTTAAAAATAGGAATTGATCTGAGCAAACTTTCGTAACAAAGAAAATTGCAAATATGAGAATAGCTGTTGTAGGAACCGGATATGTCGGACTTGTTTCCGGTACTTGTTTGGCAGAAACCGGAGTCACCGTTACCTGTGTAGACGTCGATGCTTCGAAGATCGATAAGCTGAATCAGGGAGGAATTCCGATTTACGAACCCGGTTTGGCTGAGCTGGTGATCAAAAACCGGGCCAACGAAAGGTTGTTCTTTACTACTTCTTTAAAAGAAGCCTTGGTAGATGCCGATGCTGTTTTTATTGCAGTAGGTACTCCCCCCGATGAGGATGGTAGTGCCGATTTGTCTTATGTTATAGGAGTGGCGCATGAGATCGGGTGTTTGATCGAGGAATATGTAGTGGTGGTGACCAAATCCACTGTACCGGTGGGGACGAACCGGAAAGTGAAATTGGCTGTTCAGGAAGAGCTGGATAAGCGGGGAGTAGAAGTAGTGTTCGATGTCGCTTCGAATCCTGAATTTTTAAAAGAAGGGGATGCGGTAAACGATTTTATGCGGCCTGACCGGGTGGTGATCGGTGTAGAATCGGCCCGGGCGGAAAAAGTGATGGAACGATTGTATCATGCTTTTGTCCTGAATAATACTCCCATTTATTTTATGGATATTCCCTCTGCGGAGATGACGAAATATGCTGCTAATTCGATGTTGGCTACCCGTATTTCTTTTATGAACGATATCGCTAATTTGTGTGAGATCGTCGGTGCTGATATCGAGGCGGTGAAAAAAGGGATCGGGAGCGATACCCGGATCGGTAAAAAATTCCTGAATGCAGGTTGTGGATATGGCGGGTCTTGTTTCCCGAAAGATGTGAAGGCCTTGATCCGTACCGGAGACGAATATGGTTATGGAATGGAATTGTTGAAAGCGGTAGAGCGGGTGAATGAGAGGCAAAAGACGGTTTTATTCGATAAGATTCAGAAACATTATGAAGGAAATGTAAAAGGAAAGCATTTCGGACTTTGGGGATTGTCGTTTAAGCCGGCAACCGATGATATGCGGGAGGCTCCTTCTCTGGTACTGATCGGCCAATTGCTGGAAGCGGGAGCGACCGTCAAAGCTTTCGATCCGGTTGCAATGGAAGAAGCCAAGCGCCGGCTGGGCGACCGTATCGGGTACGCTGCCAATATGTACGACGCTTTAACGGATGCCGATGCCATGATTATCGTGACCGAATGGCAGGAATTTAAAGTTCCGAAGTTTACTTTTATAGAGAAAGCCTTGAAAGAAAAAGTCATCTTCGATGGACGTAATATTTACAATCCTGAACAAATGAGAGAATTTGGATACACCTATTATGGGATAGGGAAAAATCGATAATATGCATATTCTTTTTATAGTAAATCCGATATCGGGGCTAGGCCTTGGGAAAGAATTGCCGGAGAAGATCCGTCGGATTCCGGAGTATGATTCTATTCCTTATGATATTGTATTTACCGAGTATGCAGGACATGCCCGTAAATTGGTCGAAGATGCCCGGCAAGAAGGAAAATATACTCATATTGTAGCGGTTGGGGGGGATGGTACAGTGAATGAGGTGGGAGGAGCTTTGTGTGGTAGTGATGTTGCTTTTGGGGTCGTTTCTCTGGGGAGTGGCAATGGTTTTGCCCGGCATTTGGGTTATTCGGTTTTTATGACCAAGGCATTGAAACAGGTACTGACCGATCAATTCGCTCAAATCGATGTGTTGGAGATGAATGGCAAGTATTCGCTGAATGTCAGTGGGGTAGGATTCGATGCCGAGGTGGCCCATGAATTTAACCATTTGAAATTGAGGGGAGTATTTTCTTATATTTATGCGGCTATTAAACTATGGTTCCGTTATCCGGAAAAGAAATACAAGATCACCGGCAACGGCAAAGTCATGAAGGTAAATTGTTTTATCCTTAGCTTTGCCAATAGTTCCCAATACGGCAACAATGCCTATATCGCCCCTCATGCTTCGGTGCGGGACGGTTTGATGGATATCTGCATCCTGAAACGGCCGGCTTTCTTCGAGATCCTGTGGTTTTTACTTTTCTTCATCAATTCGAAACTGTACAAATTGTCCTATTATAAGGAAATTCAGTGCGAGGAAGCTATCGTAGAAGGCGATATCGAGCGTGTACATATCGACGGGGATGCCTATATCATGCATTCGCCGATTCACCTGAAAATGCATAAGGGCATACTGAAAGTTGTCGTTCCCAAGAAAATAGACTGATTTATTGGGAGTCTATTCCAAGTTCTTTCGCTACTTTGAACATATATTCCCGGGCTTCTTCGTAATTGTTACCGATAATTCCATCCAATATCGCCTCTTTAATTGCATTTTTGATATCCCCGATAGTTTTACAGGGAGGCAGATGGAAAGTGGCGATGATTTCTTCACCGCTGATGGGGGGCTGGAAATTCCGGATCGAATCTTTTTCTTCCACCTCTTTGAGTTTGCGGCGTACCGTCTTGAAATTTTCGAGAAAACGCTTTACTTTCTCTTCGTTTTTTGAGGTGATATCGGCTTCGGCCAGGGTCATCAGGTCGTCGATATCGTCGCCGGCATCGAACAATAACCGCCGTACCGCCGAGTCGGTCACGGTTTCTTCCGACAAAACGATAGGACGCATGTGCAGGTTGACCAGTTTCTGTACATACTTCATTTTTTCGTTTTGAGGGAGTTTTAAACGGTTGAATATTTTACCGACCAGGCGTTCACCCACGTGATTATGCCCATAAAAGGTCCACCCCTGTCCCTGAATGTATTTTTTAGTCGCCGGTTTGCCGATATCGTGCAACAGAGCGGCCCAGCGTAACCACAAGTCCTGACTGTACAGCGATAAGGTGTCCAGGACGGTCAGTGTATGATAGAAATTATCTTTGTGTTTGACTCCCTGTACACGGTCTACACCTTTAAGCGCGGTCAGTTCCGGGAAGAAGATTTCCAATAATCCGGCTTCGTCCAATAAACGGATACCCCGGGATGGTTCGGGGGAAAGCATGATTTTATTGAATTCATCCATAATCCGCTCCATCGATACGATCGGAAGACGGTGACGGTATTCGGCTATGGCCTGGAAGGTATTTTCCTCGATTTGAAAATTCAATTGTGAAGCAAAACGGATGGCCCGCATCATGCGTAGGGGATCGTCCGAGAAGGTGAGGCCTGGGTCCAGGGGTGTTTTGATCAGGCGTTCCTCCAGATGCTGCAAGCCTCCGAAAGGATCGATCAAAACTCCGTAATTCTCCTGATTCAAGGAGATAGCCAGTGCATTGATCGTAAAATCGCGGCGTTTTTGGTCGTCGTCGATCGTTCCTTCTTCGACGATGGGTTTACGTGAATTAGCCCGGTAGGACTCTTTGCGGGCTCCGACAAACTCGATCTCCATACCTTTATACCGGAACATGGCAGTACCGAAGTTTTTAAATACCGATACCCGCAGATTACCTAACCGCCGGGCAGCAGTTTCGGCTAGCTCGATACCACTGCCGTTAACGACAATGGCGATATCTTGGGAAGGACGCTGTAATAACAGGTCACGGACATAGCCACCGATGACATAGGCTTCTATGCCTTTTTCGGCGGCTATCCCGGAAAGTATTTTAAAAATCGGATGCTTCAACGGTAATTGCATGTCGTCTGAATAGTTTTGCCTGCAAAAATACGAAATTTAACCGACTATTTCAGAAGCATAAGGACATATTCAGGAAAAAGCCCCGGTTATACATTTTTCCTCCCTGTACATCGGAGATATTTCCCAGACCTAACAGGTAGCCGAATTCAAAGTCAAAAGAAGTGAGACGCATGTTGGTGGCAAACCGTAAACCGTAATCCCAGGGACTGGTTTTAAATAAATCGTTGCCGTATCCGGTGTTGTTTTTAAGTTTTTCTCCGATACGGACAGCCCCGTAAGGACTCACACTCAAGCCTTTCCACCAGCCGTTCTGGCGATCCTGGTAAAGCCAGGTAAATTTCACCGGAAGTTCCAGATAGTTTTGCCGGATAGTAACCTCTTGGTTCTTACCTCCTTTAGAGGTGAAATACAGTCCCGGCATCACCGCCCAATGTTTTCTCTGATGAGCAAAGGAAAATCCGACTTCATAACCGATCCGGTAGTTAAAATCGACTGCGGATAACGAACCTGAGGTTTTCAGGGTGGTTGTGTTAATGGCTGCCGTAATCTGTAATTTCCAGGCATGATGTCTCTGTTTATATAAAAATTTTTGGAAGCAAGTCGGTTCGCTCTCCTGGAGATGGAAAGTTTGCGGGGAAATACTGTCGAGGGCAGAAGCGGCCGGTTGCAGGAAATTCATGAAAGCGCTCGAATCCATATAACCGGTATGCCGACGAAGGATCTTTTCGTCCGGACTGACTAATACCAGATAAGGAATTGCGGCTTGGGTATTGTGGTAACGGTAACATAAGGCCCTATCCTCCGGATCCCCGATTTCGAAATAACCGGGGATACACCGTTCTCCGACCGTTTGTATGATTCCGGGATTCTGAAAAATAGTTTCTTCCATTTGCCTGCAGGGACCACAGAAATGGGAAGAAAAACAAAGGAGCATATTTTTATTTTCGCGCTTTGCCTGGGCCAGAACCTGACTGTAAGGGGTCCGGTACTGGAATAGGTGGGGGGATTCCATCTGTAAAGACGGGGAGTTGGCAGGTACTAAATCTCTGAGGGGGACCGCTTGCGGATCTGCTTTTAGAAATTTCATCATTTGGCCTGTCGTAACGGAGGAGGATTCTTTGATGATTTTCCCGTCCGGCGTCAGAATGCAGATGTGCGGGATTATGCCCGCCCTGTTGGGATTTACTCTGCATTGGAGCAATCGGAATTCAGGATATTCAATATCTGCATTCAGACAGATATAGTGTTGGTCGGCGTATCGGACTACCTGAGGATCTTCGAATACTACCTTTTTCATCATCCGGCAGGGACCGCACCAACTGGCTGTAAAACTAATAAACAGGTTCTTCTTTTCTTTTTTAGCCAATTGTAAGGCTTCTTCGTAAGTACCGTTGAAAAAATGGATCGCATTTCCCGAAAAGCTACAGGCAAAAAGCAAGATACATAATAAAATGAATTTCATAGCTGTAAATTTGGATTCTGGTTATGACGGACAGGAAGAAGGATGGTTTAAATATAAAGAATAAGCGGTACTTATTTAATACCGCTTATTCTTTATAGATAATGGGCGTTAGTCTTTATACGATCCCGGAGAATCCCATAAAGGCCATGGCCAGCAGGCCGGCTGTAATCAATGCGATAGGAGAACCTTTCATCCCTTTGGGGATGGCAACCAGTTCGAGGTGTTCACGGATACCGGCAAAAATCGTCAGGGCCAATCCGAAACCGATCGCTGTAGAGGCTGCGAATACCAAAGATTCGAGTAAGTTGAAATCTTTTTGGATCACCATAATGGCAACTCCCAGTACCGCACAGTTGGTGGTGATCAAGGGCAGGAACACACCTAACGCCTGATAAAGCGAAGGCCTGACCTTTTTCAATATGATTTCTACCATTTGTACCAAGGCTGCAATGATCAGAATAAAAGTAATGGTTTGCATAAAACCGATTTCAAACGGATCCAGGATAGTCTTCTGGACGATAAAAGTAACCAGGGTAGCCAGGATCATCACGAAGGTTACGGCTCCGGTCATCCCTAAAGCCGTAGAGACCTTTTTAGATACGCCCAGGAACGGACAGATTCCTAAAAATTGTGCCAGTACGATGTTATTGACAAAGACCGCAGCGATAAATATTAAGATATATTCCATAATTCGATTGTTTTTGATTTATGATTTCAGCTTTGCGATAGAAATGAAACAGGAATCGTAAGCCGTAAATCTAAAATCTGAAATTTAATTTGTTTTTCTGATCCGGTTTACGATAGCGATCAAATAACCCAATGCCAGGAATGCTCCCGGAGCCAGGACGAAGATCAGCATACCGTAATTCTCGTTGAAGATCGGAAAATTGAATGCTTTACCACTTCCCAGTATTTCACGGATCGTTCCTAAAAGCGTCAGGCTCAGTGTAAAGCCCAGTCCCATGCCCAAGCCGTCGAGCATGGAAGGAATCGCTTTATTTTTAGAAGCAAAAGCTTCTGCACGTCCCAATACGATACAGTTCACTACGATCAAAGGAATAAACAAACCCAATGATTCATGCAGTGAAGGCAGATAAGCGGCCATACACATATCCACTACAGTTACGAAAGCTGCAATGATGACAATAAAGGAAGGAATACGGATCTTGTCCGGAATGATATTGGTAACCAGTGAGATCACCAGATTGGACATCACCAGTACAAATGCCGTAGCCAGCCCCATTCCCATGCCGTTGATAGCCGTCACCCCTAAGGTCGGACACATACCCAATAAAAGCGCAAAAGTCGGATTTTCTTTGAATATGCCGTTGGTTAAGACTTTTAAATTATTCATAGAATTGGAATTTTTGTTTTGAATTTACGATTTTAGATTCATCGTAAATCTGAAATCATAAATTATTTTGTTTGTTGTGTTGCTCCGGAAGCTGCATCCGCATTGCCTGCCAAACCGGCTGCTGCCCGGTTTACAGCGTCCAGAAATGCCCGTGACGAGATGGTTGCTGCTGTGATCGCATCTACGTCTCCACCGTCTTTCGATACTTTCAACCCTTGGGTACCGGGAGTTTTACCCGTAATATTTCCTTTCCCGTTGGAGGTGAACCATACATCCATTTTGGAACCTAATCCCGGCGTTTCTTTGTGTTCCAGCACCGAATAATTGGCTACGCTACCATCCGGATTGAATCCTACCATTAACCATATTTTTCCTCCGAATCCGTTGTTGGTATAGGTTTTTACTGCTGTTCCTATCAGTTCTCCGTTTTTCTTC
>OIGD01002851.1_pt1 | contig 12598 bp, 9 predicted proteins | sample 1582211 | NCBI WGS metagenome assembly OIGD01 (sample SAMN04414078, study PRJEB24778) | human gut metagenome | material: faecal | host: Homo sapiens
AGCTGGCTACAGCTATCCAGTCCGGCGACTCCCCCGACCTGTTCCCGTTCGAGATACGCGACTTCCCCTACGGCGTTATCAAGGGCAGATACCAGCCCGTTGACACCATTCTGAACCTGGAAGGCTCCAAGTGGGACGGCGCCCGCGACGTACTCAACCAGTTCCGCCTCAACGGCAGATACTACTGCGCTATCTACGAGATATCCTTTGATTCCCTGCTTTACTACCGCAAGAGCGTCCTCGAGGGCGCAGGTCTGAAGGACCCCCGCACACTGTTCGAGAACGACGAGTGGACCTGGGATACGTTCCTCGACATGGCAAGACAGTTCCAGCAGTCCGGCGACGGCAAGTACGTTATCGAGGGATACAACCCCGAGAACGAGTTTGTTGTTTCCACCGGTACGCCCATCATCGAGAACGACGGCACAAAGCTCATCAACAATATGAACAACGCTAACGTAGAGCGCGTTATGGATCTGCTCTCCACCCTCCAGAAGGAGAACCTCCGCTACCCGCTGCACGAGCTCAACGGCTGGTCGGTCAACCCCAAGGCATGGGCGCAGGGCGATATCCTGTTCTACGGCAACGGCGGCACCTGGGAGTTCGAGGGCGATTCCGGACTTAACAAGTTCGCACAGCGCTTCGGCTGGAACGACGACGAGATCTGCGTAGTTCCCTACCCCCGCGACCCGCAGGCAGATAAGTACTACCACTTCATGAAGCAGGGCGCTATGATGTGGTGCAAGGGCTCCACGAACGACGCAGGCGTTGCCGCATGGATCGACTGCTCCGTTACCTCCTCGCTCGACCCGGCAGTTACCGCCGCTTCCAAGCAGCAGAGCAAGGATAAGAACGGCTGGACCGACTACAACCTCGACTTCATCTACAGCCAGACCACCCTGGACGGCACCAGCAAGCTCACGCCTATCTTCGATTTCAAGAACGGCATAGGCACCGACGTAGCCGACGCAGGCAAGGCTGAGTCCCCGGTTGAATCCCTCACCAAGACGGTATTCCTCACCGGCGAAAAGACCTACACTCAGCTCCGCGAGGAGAACTTCGCCACCATCGACACACGTATCAACGAGCTTAACGACGCTATTTCCAAGCTGTAATCAAGCGTTTCAGGACTCATAGAAACGACCCGGCGCCATCTCGGTGCCGGGTCTTAGACCGTCGAAAAAGTCACTAAAGTGACTTTTCCGCCGAAACATCCCAGCCGCGCGCACGTCTTGGCGGCTTTGCCGCCAACCCGCACACTTGCTGGGATAGAAGTGTTTTTTGCCTCGGCAGAGCTGAGGCAAAAAACGGATTACAAACGCCTGCTTCGCAGGCAAAATTGACTTTTTCGACAAGCTGACCCGGCGCCATCTCGGTGCCGGGTCGTTTTTTACAGTTTTTTCAGCGCGGCGGTTATCTCAGCCTCAACGTCGTCCTTCAGCGAGCGTATACGCACAAGTCGGCCGCCGAAGATCGCGTTCTTCAGCGCGTCGTTCTTCTTTGCGCGCTCGGATTCGTGGCTGCGGTCGTCAAGCTCTATCATCAGCACGATGTTCATGTCGTAGTCGCACAGCAGGAAGTCCACGTGCTTCGAGCGTATCTTGTTGAACCACTTCTGCCAGTCCTTCGTGCCCTTCTTTATCGACACGATGTCCGCTACGCGCACCTTCGGGCATATCTGAAGCTCCAGCTTGTCCGCGATGGGCTTCAGAATGCGGTAAAACGCCCGCTCGCGCTCTGTCAGTATAGTTTCGTTCAGCTCGTAGGGGAGCTTCTCGTGCAGCCGTATGTATATCCATATCAGTATGGCAAGGGCGACTATACCAAGCCCCAGCCACAAAACCCAGTTATTCAGATTTATTTCTGACCAGTTCATGCAGTACCTCCGGAACGATGTAAAATAGAATTATACCACATTCGCCGGGGCATGTCAAGTGATTTTCCGGGTCAGTTTACTTCAGGACGCGGGGTATTTCGCTGTAGGCGTACCTCGACCAGAGATACCAGTTATCCCCGTCGCCGTACATAAGCCAGCACGCCTTCGGAAATCCTCCGTTTGGCAGGCTGTACCAGACATCCGGATCAAGCTGACCTATTGCCATGTCGTCAGTGTACCCCTCCCCGCGGAACTCTGCGTTGATGTCCACCAGCCACGATTCCCAGGACATTTCCCAGGTCTGGAGGCTGTCCCAGGGAGACAGCGCGCAGCCGTCCTCCCCCGCCGGAGCCTCCATGGCGCGCCCGAGTATCTCCGAGGTTACGCCGCGGTACTCCAGCACGGTGAAGCTGCGGTTCGTATCCTCTCCGGTGAGGAAATCAAGGTACTTTTCCGTGAGTACGTCAAGCGCCTCCTGCTGCGGGAGCGAGCCGTCGCAGCTTACCACCGCCGGGCATGTCGAGATAGTGTACTCCCCGGAGAGCTGCTCCGGCGGGAGCGTGAATCCTGCGCCCGGAGTGAGCATGCAGCGCTCATCGGTGTGACCCAGCGGGCTGAGATAGAATCCGTCCTGCTCGCCGCGCCTGCCGATGGTGTAGTACTCGCAGCCGGCGGCGCTGTCGGCGGAAAATCCGTTTATGCCGTAGTATGTCTGCGGCATGGAGGTATACCCTGCCTGCTCCTGCGGATTCGCAGGGTCGAATTCAAACGTGCCGTCCGGGGCGGCTAGGGTCTGAGGAGCTTCGGTTATATCCTGCTCCACGCCGCTGACTGTCAGCCCTATGTACATGCGGGTGCAGTATATTTTCCCGCAGTCGGAATACGCGTCGTCGGCGAGCAGCCACACGCATACGTCGTCCAGGGCGTAGGGGCTGAGGGTCATTTTTACGCTGCCCTCTCCCTTCGCAGGAACCTCTGACAGCTCCAGCTCCGGATAATCCGAGCGGTTCCAGGGCGCTTCGTAGTCCGTGACTCCCAGCATCTCCGCAATAGTAGGGGAGGATCCCGCAGCGTCAGCGGAAACTGCCGAGGTCTCCGGTCCGGACTGCTCCGCGGTTGTCTGCGCATGTGCGTTGTCCTCCGCCGGTGAATCAGCGCCGGTCTGCGCTGAACCGCTGCACCCGGTCAGAAGAGCCGCAGCGACTAGTAATGTTATAAGTTTCGTATTTTTCATATGATCACCCTCCTTGCCTTTAATGACAGCCGCACGGAATAAAGGTTACATCAGCGCCGTGAAATTCACCGAAAAAACCACTCCGGCGAAGAACGACGCCAGATTCGCGCAGATGGCGTAGAAAACCGCCCGCACCTTGCCATTTTGACGGCTGTACTTCCCGATGAACGCGCTGTAGAAAACAGCCTCGAACGTTACCACGATCAATTCCCCGAACATGTACGCGAACAGGAATAGCAGGAAGCCGTACCGGATATTGACCAGAGCCAGTATCATGTTCAGCAGCACCTGAGTAGCGAGGTTGACCGCCGCGAAGAACAGCAGCGTTTTCTTTTCCCAGTAGCCGAAGATCAGAGCCACGACAAGCTCCACCGCAATAGTGATGAGCACCCGCGCCGCGAATTCCAGCAGCCATATTCCGACATTATAGGACTGCTTGATGTACAGCAAACTGTCGGAGCGTGAGAGGTCGGCGGTGAAATAGCTGTTGAACACATAGGTGCGGCAGATATCGCTTGCGATCACCCTGCCGCTGTCCGGGAAGTACGCCAGCACTATGAAGTCATCTGGCGGCAGGTAGGTCATCTCAATATTCTCCCGGCTGACGTCCCACAGCCTGTTGAAGAGCGCGTAGCCGTCCGGTGCGGAGCGTCCGGCGTAGTCCGCGAACGCGCGCACCGCCTCCTGCTCCTGCGGGGTGAGTTCCCCGAACCAATCGCTGTAGGCGTCCTCGGTCAAAAGCTCCCCGAGCGAAGGCTGAAAACTCCCGCGTGCAAGAATCGCAGAATAGCAGGTCTGACCGCCTGCATTGCGGAAGCTTATACTCACGGTCGGTTTGGGTCCGAAATCTGCGGCTGCGTTCAGCGGAATCGCAAAAAACAGCGCCATGCTGAATAACAGCGCGTAGATTATCCTCAGTTTCTTCATGCTGCCGCCTCCTGTATCAGCCGATTTTGCTTGCAGCTTAATTATAGCATATATTTTTCTGACAGTCAATTACAGAGCGGTGACAATATGGTAACAATTCGGTAACAGACATAACCGAATTGTAATTATTGCTTGACTTTTATGGGTTGCTTTGTTATAATAAAAATTGGAAGTTTTTATATTTAAAAAGGAGGAAACTTATTGTGAAGCTGCTGCAAAAATTCGTTTCACTTTTCTCGGCTGCCGCGATGCTGTCAACGGCTGTGAGCCTCGGCGCCCGGGCTGAGGTTTCAGGCTCTGAAAACGACGCCCCGGAGGTTATCACGCTTGTAGCTGATGGCGACGCTTCTGAGTACGGCTATGTTCACTACAAGTACATCGACGAGAACGGCAACGAGGTAACGCCAAACCTTACCCCGACCGGGACGCTCGCCTATCACGGCACCCTGCCGTCCAAATACAGCATGGTCGACCGGGGATATCTCCCGGCGGTAAGAAACCAGGGTTCCGAGGGAAGCTGCTGGGCGCATGCCGGCATGGCTATGGCAGAATCAAGCATGATAAAACAGGGCTATGCGTCCGCTTCATCGGTTGATTATTCCGAGAAGCACCTCGCCTGGTTTGCTGTAGGTGCCACAGCACCGCAGGGTGACTCCCTCTACGGCGATTTCTCAGGTCTGGGCGCACCCACCGCTTACTCCGCAGGCGGCAACATGGTCGATATTATGTTCACCATGATGTCCTGGATAGGCGCTGAGGAGGAATCCAACGTTCCTTACGCGGACTTCAACTCCGGCGTTGACGAATCCTACCGCTATCATTCCTACGCGCACCTTCAGAATGTCAACCTGTATGACGAGAAAGACATCAACTCCATTAAGGAAGCTATCATGCGCGACGGCGCGGTACAGATCTCCTACTACGCATCTTCAAACTACCTTACAAAGAACTCCGGCGAGTACACCGCGTATTACTGCCCAAATGGATATACCTCCAATCACTCCATAACCGTGGTCGGCTGGGACGATAATTTCTCGAAGAGCAACTTCAGGACAGGCGGCACCCCCAACAACGACGGTGCATGGCTGTGCAGAAATAGCTGGGGCAGCACATGGGGCACAAGCGGATACTTCTATTTGTCCTACAATGACGCCACAGTAGGCGAGTTCGCATCTCTCACGATGGAACCTACCACTAATTACGGCAGTATATACCAGTATGACGGCGGCTGCCTTCGCCAGAACGGATACATATACTCAACCAGCCGGGTGTCGCATACCAATATCGGCGGAGGCGCGAATGTATTCACCGCCGACAAGAACGACGAAATAACGGCGGTCTCCTTCTACTCCGCAGAAGCGGGCTGGAACTACACCATTAATGTCTACACCGGTCTGACCGGCTCCACACCAGACACCGGCACGCTTGCCAAATCCGCGGTGATTTCCGGCACACAGGAGTACGCGGGTTATCACACGGTAGACCTCCCGGTGAGCGTTCCCGTCAAGGCTGGGGAGAAATTCGCCGTTGCAGTAGACCTCTATGACAAAAACGGAAAGCACTACGTCATCACTGACAGATACAGCCCGAGCACCGGACTTTCATTCTACAAGTTCTACAACACTTGGTCTGACTGCACCACAAACTATAAATCTAACGTAAGAATAAAGGCGTACACAAAGGCGGTAAAAACCACGGTTCCACAGAACGTAACAGCTTCCGCCGGCGACAACACCGTAAAGCTCACCTGGGATAAGGTGGACGGCGCTACCAACTACGCTATATACAGCTATGCAGACAACACCTATACAAAGCTTGGCTACTCCACCACGAACAGTTTCACCGCTTCCGACCTCATAAACGGCAAGAAGTACGGCTTCATCGTCAGGTCGTATGTCAGCGGAAAGTGGAGCGACTGGTCGAACGACGACGCGGTTTACGCAACTCCGAAGGCATCAGCAAACAAGCCGCAGAACGTAAAGGCGGTTCCCGGCGACAAACAGGTAACAATCACCTGGAACGCTGTGAATGGCGCTACCAACTACATCGTTTACAGCTATGTAGACGGCAGCTATCATAACCTCGGCACCACCACTTCCACCAGTTTCACCGCAAAGGACCTCGTAAACGGCAAGAAATACGGATTCATCGTAAAGGCGTGGGTAAACGGCAAGTGGAACAACTGGTCCGTTGCAGACGCTGTTTACGCAACTCCGGTTCAGAACACCAAGCCCCAGAATGTGCAGGCAGTCCCCGGAAACGGTCAGGTAACGCTCACATGGGACGCTGTGGAGAACGCGGAGGACTACGTGGTTTACAGCTACGTCGACGGCGGATACAATAAACTCGGCTACTCCAAAACCAACAGTTTCACAGCAACCGGACTCACAAACGGCAAGAAATACGGATTCATCGTAAAGGCATGGGTAAATGGCGGCTGGAACGCCTGGTCGAATGACGACGCGGTTTATGCAACTCCGGTCGGCGGCACGGACGTCCGCAATGTAAAGGCAGTTCCCGGAAACGGTCAGGTTGCGCTCACCTGGGATAAGGTATCCGGCGCGACAAACTACGTTATCTACAGCTATGCAGATGGTAAGTACACCAAGCAGGGCTATTCCGATACCACGAGCTTCACCGTGACCGGTCTTACTAACGGCAAGGAATACGGATTCATCGTGCGCTCCTACGCAAACGGCACTTGGTGCGGCTGGCAGCCTTCCGACGCTATATTTGCAACTCCGGTGAACGCAAAGCCGCAGAACGTTCAGGCTATGGCAGGCGATAAGGAAGTCCACCTGATCTGGGACGATGTTGACGGCGCTGAAGAATACGTTATCTACAGCTATGTTGACGGCAACTACGCAAAACTCGGCTACTCCGAGTATTCCGGATACACTGCAGAGGGCCTTACCAACGGCAGAAAATACGGATTCATAGTAAAGGCGTGGGTAAACGGCAGGTGGAACGACTGGTCGAACGACGACGCAGTATACGCTGAGCCTGTCGGCGCGTTCGATAAGCCGCTGAATATTAAGGCGGCCGCCGGCAATCAGGAGGTTTACCTCACATGGGGCGAGGTAGATGGTGCTGAGATGTATGTTGTTTACATCTACGCCGATGGAAAGTACACCAAACTTGGCTACACTGAAGATACCGGCTACACCGCAGAGGGTCTTACAAACGGAAAGAAATACGGCTTCATTGTCAGGTCGTATCTTGACGGTCAGTGGTGCGGCTGGTCCCCGGCTGACCTAGTTTACTCCACCCCCAGGGCGTAAGTGATGTGCTAATTAAATAACTTTAAAGCCGCAGAGTTTATTCTGCGGCTTTTTCGACAGACTGAAGCATCTATACAGAAGCCTGTATAGGTGCTAACAAGATTGGCTCACCCTCGTCCTGCTCTAAAGGAAGATTGGGGTAGAGTGTTTTGTGCCCAAAGGGTAAACAGATATAGGACGTGAAGAAGATTAATATAAAAGCTTCACAGCTTGACACCTTCACACTACTCCTGCTCAGCCTGCTCCTCAATTATGAGAAGTACATTTTCATCAGCGATAAGCTTTTCAAGCTCTGCGGCAGATGAAACCGTCACACTACGGTATACATAGCTGTCATTAATCAAACCGTATGTCAGGCAGTTGTCCAGGACAAAATTCTTGGTTACACTGTGATTCGCATTGCGCAGCTCCTCCCAGAAGCCATCAAAGCTATACAAACCTTTGAACTGCGTCCTATAAAACAATTCCGTATTGAAATAACCCGAGGCAGAATGGCTATACATTGTACCCGAATCTTTGCTCCATTTTACATCGGTATAGCAGGATATGCGCTCATAAACATCATCGGTTGCCGCTACCCCTCCCGAAACCACATCGTTTGCTGTTACAACGCACAATGCATCTCCGTAAAGGCTTGTTATCTTATCCCAATCTGACACTCCAAGTTTTTTCTTGTTCCCGTTGCTGACATATAGCTTGTCTGTTCCGGAAGTCATTGACTTGCCGTCGTTCACCGATTGAAACAGGAAGCGGCTGTCGTCAGAGAGTGACTCTATCTGCGCTTTCGTCAGCTCAGCAGAGAACGCGCCATATCCATTTTTCAGCGGATTGCGAATACACAGGTCCTTAAATCCGAGAACTGCTAATTCATCATAAAGAGCTTGGTTCAGCTTATAAGCTATTTCGGTTCTTAGGCTGAACATACTGCGATAATCGTCTGATACAATATACTTATTGTCTGACGGATTTTCGGCTGAATTATTCTCAAAAGCAGGGTTTGGAATAATATTGCTGAAATAATCATTGCTCAAATAACGCCTGTACCCCTTTGAACCGCCAAAATTAGTTTTGAGATAGCGCAGGAAAACGTCTGTTCGTTTATCAGACAAATCCTTGTATTCCTTATAGCTTCCGCCTTCATCGTCGAACAACACATGAGAAATTACAGCGGGGATCGCATATTTTTCTTGTATCTCAAGGGATATTTCCAGAATGTTTTTGCCGTCAACCGTAGTGTTCCTGGCTGTTTCTGAGTCGTAAAAAAGAAAGTTGACACATATCTTTTCGTTTTCAGAAAATTCCGACAATTCCTCGGAAAGCTGATCCGTCACATTAACGGCAGCGGTGATATTTCCGTTCACTTTTGCTCCCGGGTATTTTTTGAACGAACCTGCATATACTGCGCGACCGTCCGCCGATACACTCACGATTCCCTTAACACTAAGGCTTCCGGGAACCATAACATATACATGCCCATAAACCTCAAGTCTGCCTTTTTTGCTTATAGCGAGTGCCCCATAATCGTGAATATAACCGCTCTTGCCAACAGTAAGCGTACCATTCACAGGATTCACCTTTGCGTCATAGTCCACCAAAAGGTCTCCAAGAACGGTAAGCTTTGCACCATTAGTGATTTTCAGCGTCTTTCTTATCTCCAGCGTTGAATTCTCCGGCAGTATTACATCACGGGATATCGTGACGGCCGAAGTAGTGTAATAATATGAGTTCTCTTTTAACTCAGTCTTTCCATTCCATTTTACAGCAGGAGTATTTTTTCTTGTGAAAGCATGAGGATTATACTGATGTATTACTTCATTCATGCTGAAATCATAAGCACCGACAGGAAATACTATTGCTGACATAAAAATTGCAATTGTTAAAATGCAAGAAATAAACTTACGAATCCAATGTTTCATTGTACATCCAACCTTTCATTTAGATAACCTACCGAAAATATCATATCCACTTAAAGGGATAATCCATACGATTTCAGGATTTCCGTATTCTGCGCTTTGCGGCGTTCGATCTCAAGCAGCACCTTGGGGTGTATCACAGGGTCGTTAAAGAATTCATAATGCTCCACCGCTCTTTGATGTTCCTCCTCAGTGGTGGGTATGGTGCCGTTAATCTGGCTTTCTAGCATACCCTTCAATTCTTCGTCATCAGCTACAATATATAAGAATCCTTCATCAGCATTACCACAACCGCCAAAGCTTAAGTCTCTATCGAAATTGTTTATACAACAGCTTTGCTCTAATCTTTTGAGGTAGCTTAAGCTTGAGCGAATATCAACAGCGGTGCTAAGCTGTGGAAGAATATGCTTTCTCGTCAGTTCCAGCGTATAATTCACTGCATCGTACAATGAAGACTCACTATTCTCATCAAACATAAAATGACATATGCTTTGTCCATATTCTTTGTCATACTCAGATTTTGGGGTGGTCATCCAATAAAATTTAGCAATTGAATACAACCATTCGTAATTATCTTTTGGCGACACACCCAAATCAATTTTATGCCTATAAACAGTGGCAATACCGCCTATAACATTAAATGCTTTCTTTCCCCGATCAGGGCACCACTCTTCCATATACGATATGATGTGAATAATTTCCCCTCCCGGAACAACCCTAACAAAATAAGGATATTTGCCCTTTATCAGCTTAAATCCAAGCGGTTCGAGAGCCTCACCGAATACCCGCTTAAATGCCGCTTTAAGCGTGACCCTTTTCCCTGCGGCATTTTTGAAGTAAAACGGCTGGACATTCTTATTTTCACCCGCCAAGTTCATCAGCTCATTGAAATCCGCGTAAATGTAATCCGGATCAATTTTGAGTTCCTCCGCCATCTCCACCAAAGTTTCCTCGACAAATACTGCATTTTTTGCCACTGTTTCGGAGAACTGCTCCCATGTTTTGCCTTCTGCCAGAAGCGGCTTCCAAAATTTTTGCTTTCCTCTTTTCGGTTTTTCAACGCCATATCCCGAGGTGTCCCCGACAGCAACCCCATCCTTGCCGCCGTTCGGAGCGAAAAGGTGAATATACGCAAAGTCGCTGTCTATCACATCCATCATAAACGCGCTTGTTTTCAGCGCCGCCGACATATTCATTGCGTCGTCACCCGCCTTCAGGCGGTCATCCTTGTAATCCTTGTTCACTAACGTGACCCAACCCTCGCCGAATGCAAACACATACGACTGTTCCGCCTCGTCCTCCGAACACGGAACAAACCCGTGATTTTTCATAATGCCACAGAAAGAATTTATAAACTCTATCCTTCCGACGTTATCTTTTACGTGTACTGTTGTTGAAAATCTACCCATAACGACCTCCTTATAAGTGTTAAACTGTGCCAAATACATTATAACAAATTATAACTAAATTTTCAATTAATACAGGAAGGTATGTAAATAAAAGCAGAAACAGCATAGACACATTCATTCAGTGCGTGGGCTTACAGAAGTTCCGGGAAATGCTCAAACACCGTGATTCCCTGCTGAACGCGAACCAGCAGACACTAATCGACGAGTACAAGCAGATAAACGTCGAGAAGCTCGAGGAGATACACAAGAAAATGCCACTGGGCGGGTTGTCGTACTAATAATTAGAGATTAGCCTAATAGAGAGCATTATCTTGATTATTGTTACGACTCCGGTTCCGTCAATAAAAGAGCTTTGGCAAGTAGCAGTTGTAGATGATATATCCAAAATACTGCTTTTGCGTGCCGAGTCCATATCAAAAAAACTAATAGCATACGCTGATACAGCGCATACAAAGAATACTACAAGCGCAAGAACAACCGATATATACTTTTTCATATTTTCACCTCCATTTTCTTTTTGAGGTTTCCCTCTATACAGTAAACAGCAATTTTCGACAGATACTTGCATATTTTCTTTTTCGAATCCTTTATTCTACTTTTTGCACAGTTTCAGCAGCCAATATTAGTTCATTTTGACCAATATTGTAACCTGACAAATAAATCACATAGTCACCACAATCCCAAATCAACACGTTTATTCCATGATATGTTTGAAAAGTCAACCCTTTGCAGCCATTTACTATTATTTCAGTAGGCATGACCATAGCATTCTCAGTATTAAGCCAACAGCTTTCACCTTGATAATGGTCTTTTATCGCTTGACTAAAGCCAAGCACGCGATTTCCATTGACTTCGTGATACTCAACCAGATATTCATATTCATTGTCAAGCAGGATATTCTCAGAATACCCGCTCAAATCAATGCCCAAGCGGTATTTATCCTCCAAAGTCGTCGGTGCGCCTTCAATATCCAATGCCACCAGAAAAGAATGCTCTCCGACGTCGTGGAGCTGAAATTTATCCCACATCTTATAGATGAGCAGGGTCGCTCCCGTAAGAAAAGCGAGCAGGATAACCATGATAATCGCGAGATTAACGGCTTTCCTAAGAGGGACATGCTTTGTTTCCCACTCTGGAACACCGCCCCCGAGCAGTTTCCTCATTCTTCTCCGAAACCGAAGCGAAAACCTGTGCTCGGGCATTCCGTCATACATGGCAAGCTCGGCGTCAAAATCGTTTTGGAGCGCTAGGGCTATAAGCTGATTGTTGTTCATTGGTTATTCTCCGTATGCTTTCGTGAAAGGATTTTTCTTGCTCTGGATATTGAGGAATGCACCGTGTTTATCTTCATATCCAAAAGCTCCGATATCTCGCCCGCAGAGCAGTTTTCAACGAAGGACAGATACGCGATATCCCTTAACGCGGGCGAAAGAGCCTTGATGTTTTCGACTATCTCCTCATACGCCAGCTCGGATAACACGCTGTCCTCAACGCTCAAACCGTCAGGTGTTTCCTCGTCGAGCTCCGCTTGCATGTTCAACTTCGAAACCATGTTCAGTGCAATGCCCCTCACTATAATAACAAGGTAAGACACGTTTTCCTTGCATGAATAGCTGCGGAATTTTGATAAATGGTTAATTACCCTCAAAAAAGCGTCGTGAACCGCATCCTCGGCGCTTTCCCTGTTGCGAAGAATCGCGTATGCCGTTTTGAACATAAGCTGTTTGTACTCATTGTAGAGAAACTCGACAAGCGCCTTGTCCTCCCCGCTGTTCACCATTGACAGATAGAATTGCAGCATATTGTTACCCCCCCATTGGATGTTAATATGATATATTTAATTATATCATTTCAACAATAAAAATGCAACGCCTTTCTCCGCATAGTCCAAAACATATAAAACTGCTGCCACTTAAGAAAAACGTGATGTTGTATAATAAAACTTGACACCCCACGCT
>OIGD01002853.1_pt1 | contig 12595 bp, 9 predicted proteins | sample 1582211 | NCBI WGS metagenome assembly OIGD01 (sample SAMN04414078, study PRJEB24778) | human gut metagenome | material: faecal | host: Homo sapiens
GAATGTATCTGAATTAATAAAACTTAAAGTACCTTATGGAGAAGAAGAACAAAGGTATGAAACTTTAGTTTATAATTTAACAAAAGCTGGTGTCTTACATTCTCAAATATCTAAGGAAATAAATACTTAATTAATAAATATATCTTCCAACATTTTAATTTCACCAACTTTTGCATCAAATTCACACTTTATACCATATGGAAGTGTCATTTTTTGCATTCCATGTGAAATTTTAAATCCTGAAGCTATAGGTATATCTAATCTTTCTGCAATATCATAAAAAATATTATCAAAATATTGTTCTTCTTCAATGCTCAAAAATTCTCCAACAACAATTCCCTTAATATTGTCTTCAAATTGTTTAATATTTAATAATTGAGTTAACATTCTATCTATTTTATAAGTTGGGTCATGCCAATCTTCAATAAATAAAATAAATTCATTATTTGGTATAAAATCAACACCACAAAGTGAAGTTATAGTTGACAAGTTTCCACCAAATAAAACTCCTTTTGCAATACCTTCTTTATAAACTTTCAAGGAGGTTGACTTATATAATGATAAATTTCCCATTAAAGTATCGAAAAACATATTCTTTGTATATTCATCAATATCATCAACAAAATCGACATATGGCATGGGAGCATAAAAAGTAAGCAAATTTGATTTTTTGTAAAACATTGCGTTTAAATTTGTAATATCAGAAAATCCAGCAAAAATTTTTGGATGATTTTTTATAAGTTCATAATCAATAAAATTAACAAGTTTTAAAGTTCCAAACCCGCCACGAGCACAAAAAATTGCGTTAATATTATCATCTAGAAAAAAACTATGAAGATTTTTTAGCCTTGTTTCAACACTTCCTGATATTCCATCAATATTATCAAAAATATTATTGGATAAAACGACTTTAAATCCTTCATTTTCAAAATACTTAACGGATTTATACAAGTCATCTTTATTATCAATGGCACCAGATATTGACAAAATGCCAATTGTGTCACCTTTTGTTAATTTTTTAGGCTTAATAATCTTCATAGTAATAATTTATAAATCAACTATTTACATTTGCAATCTTTTAAATAATATAAAAGAGTTCTAACCATTGACCCATTTGCCATTTTTGTACCAAATTTATTAGGTTTTTCCAAAAATGCAGTTCCAGCTATATCAATATGAGCCCAGTTTTTATTTTTAATGAATTTACTTAAAAATACACCGGCAGTTGAAGCTCCGCCATATCTTGAGCCTGTATTTTTCATATCAGCAATATCACTTTTTAAACTTTTATCATATTCTTCAAAAAGAGGAAGCTGCCACAACTTTTCATCGCTTGATTTTGAAACTTCAATTAGTTTATCAATAAACTCTTGGTTGGTTCCCATAATACCGCTTGCGCATGTTCCTAATGCTACCATACAAGCACCTGTTAAAGTTGCAACATCAATAACTTCATCGACATTAAGTTCATCAGCAAAACACAAAGCATCAGCCAAAGTCAAACGACCTTCGGCATCTGTGTTATCGACTTCAATTGTTTTGCCGTTTTTTGCAGTTAAAATATCTCCAGGTTTATAAGCACATCCGCTTATCATATTTTCACAAGCTGCTATAATACCATGAACTTCCTTGTTTATATTTAATTCAGATAACACATTAAATATACCAAGAACACAAGCAGCGCCTGACATGTCATATTTCATATTCAACATTGAAGATGGTGGTTTTAAATCCATACCGCCTGAATCAAAGGTAATACCTTTGCCAACTATTGCAACTTTTTTGTCAGGTACAGAATTTTGAGGCTTATAAGTTAAATGAATAAATTTAGGCTCATTGACACTTCCTCGAGCAACAGCTAAATATGCACCCATATTCATTTTTTCTATATCTTTTTTATCATAAATTTTAACATCTACACCTTTAATTTTTTTAGCAACTTCTGCTAATTTTTCAGGTGTAACAACATATGCAGCTTCATTTATTAAATCTTTTGCAAAATTTGAAGCTTTTGCAATGGTTTCACCAATATTCACTCCTTCTTTAATTTTTTCAATTTTAGTTTCATCATTTTCACATATTATAAAACTTTCAATTTGATTTGATTTATTTTGTTCTTCATCATTTATGTATTTATCAAATTTATAATTTGCTATTGTTAACCCCTCAGCCATTGTTTTAGCGCAACATTTTGTACATAATTCGCCAATACCTTTACCATGCAATACAGAAACAATGTTTTTATCATTTTTATTATTTTTACATTCTCTTAAAATTTTTGCACTTAATTCTCTTAACTTATTTAAATTGAAATCTTCTTCCTTGCCAAGACCTGCTATCAATACTTTTTTAGCATTTATTTCATTATTCATAACTGGCAATGTATAAAAACTGCCAAACTCACCATTAAATCCTTCACGTCCAATAACATAATTTACAATTTTATTATTAAGAGCCTCGTTAATAACTTCTGTTGCACCGGATGGATTTTTTACACCTTCAAATAAATTAACAACTAGCACATCACAAATTTCATTTTTGATGTCTATATTTTTTACATCAATTTTCATAAATTATAATCTCCCTTACTAATTTTTTAATTATTTTAACTCAAAAAAATAAATGTCAAATCATTCTTTTAACCCAAAGGTCAAGACTATTTTTTATAAAAAGAATAAATTACAAATACCAATTGCAGCAATAATACCTACTAAATCAGCAAATAATCCGCAAAAGAGTGCATACCTGAGTTTTTTAACTCCAACAGCTCCAAAATAAACAGAAATAACATAAAAAGTAGTCTCACTGCTTCCTGCCATAATAGCAGCCAATTTAGTTATATAAGCATCATTACCAAATTTGTCTGAAATATCCGAAACAAGTCCCAACAAAGCACTTCCTGATAGACTTCTTATTATCATTAATGGAAAAATATCGCATGGAAGTTTTAATGCATCAAAAACAAATTTAAATTTATCCGCAATAAATTCAAAAATTCCACTAGCCTGAAGCATTGAAATAGCAACTATTATTGCAAGCAAATAGGGAATTATTGAAACCGCACAATTTATTCCATCTTTTGCTCCATCAACAAAGGATTCATATATGTTTGTCTTTTTTATTAATGCATATATAAAAATAAATACAATTAAAAGAGGCAAAATTAAAATTGAAATTTTATTAATTAATTCCATAGTTTGTTACCTCGATATTATCATTTTGTTTAGTGGCATTTTGATTATTTTGCTGTTTTTTATAAATTTTTTGCATTAATTTAGCAAATAAAATAGAGCTTACAAAAGCAATAAATGTGACAATTAATGTAGGGAAAATTATAACTTGCGGATTTTTAAATCCGTTAGATGCTAAAATTGCAATAATAGTTGCTGGTATAAGCTGGAATCCTGCGGTATTCATTGCAAGAAGCATACACATAGAATTTGACGCTGATGTTTTATCAATATTAATTTCCTGCATTTTTTTAATAGCCGAAATACCAAATGGAGTTGCTGCATTTGCTAATCCTAAGAAATTAGCGCTAAAATTTAATGCTATATTTCCTTGTATTTCTGAATCTTTTGGTAATTCATTAAATAGTTCATTTATAATGGGCGTTACAATTTTTGAAAATAAATTTAATAGCCCGCTTTTTTTAGCTATATTTAAAACGCCAAGCCAAAAAGCCATAATTCCAATCAGATATATTGAAATATCCAATGTTTTTTTACATCCAATCCAAATTGAGTCAACAACGTCATTTAATGTGTTGTTTATTATACCAAAAAATATTGATAGTAAAACAAATAAAGCAAATATATAATTCATAACTTATATTTTAGTCTAAAATCAAAAAATAGTAAAAGAAAACAAAAAAAAACAGGCATAAAGCCTGAAATAATTGAAAATGGGATTTTTTTTATTAAGTATTTTAACTTAATTAATTGTGTGTGTATCTTATGTTTGTGTGTATTCGTGAAAGAAAAATAAAGATTTTCGAAAATTAAGCAAAAGTTTTGAAAGAACCTTCAATTGATTTATCACGAACTGATTTAACTGCATCAATTTCAGTTGACAAAGCTTTTTGCTCTGTATCTAATTGTTTTAATCTGACTTCTAATTTTTGGTCTTGTGCTTGAATAACTTTAATGCGAGCATTTGCATCATTCATAGCTTTATCGTAAACATCTTTTTTGTATTCATATTCAACCATAGCAAAGTCATAAGCTTCTTGGTCCATTTCGGTTGTAACAGTTGGTTGAACCATAGTACCATCTGCAAATGTGATTTTAGTAATTTGACCATCTGAACTTAAAACTATATTTGCATCTTGTTGCTTAATTTCAGTTCGTCCATCTACATAGCTAATTGCATTTTCATAAGCTATAACACTATCAGCATATGTACTTTGATAAGTTTCACTTAAATTATCCAAAGGCACATACATATATGCCCAATCATCATTTGCATCTTTATAACGGTATAATGCTTGATTTTTATCAACATTTACCATACCTGCAACAGCTGATGAGTTTGCATACTGTGTATAACTTGGTTGAACAACAGCGGAATAATAATCAGATGATGTTGAATAACCGTCTGCATTGTCAGCAGTTGCACTTATTGACTTTAACATTGCTTTTAACATAGCAATCATTTCATCATTTGTAATATCAGTATTAATTGAACCATCACCTGTTCCTGCATAATAAAGGCTTAATGCAGCTTGGCTTGCAGCAGTTGCCTTTTCACCAATATCTAAAGGATCATAGCCTGTCGCATTAAATAATATATCTTTTAAGTCTTGACGACCATTATCATTTTTATGGTTATAAACAAGACCCGCTAAATCATCCATATTGGTTTCATTTTTAATATTATCCCAGGTAAGTGAAGTATTATTTATACCATTTAATATATTTAATAATTCTTGTTGTTCAGTTGAACTAGTAATTAAATTATCCAAGCTATCTTTAGCCTCACTTGAATAATTTGGTAAATTATAAGTACGAGCAGCTGCCTTTTTAGCATCATCACTTAATGCATCAATTTGGTCGGTTTCAAATGATTTTGGACGCATATATTTCTTTAATGCTTCTGTGCCTGCGCTTGTTTTATCATAAATACCTAAAGCTTCAGCTATATCACGTTGTGTAGAAGAACTTACTTTTTCTGCACCTTTTTGTGCGCTTAATGAAGCAATCTGTTCTTCAATTGTTTTCATATTTTCATAAATGCTTAAATTATTTTTATATTTTGATAATAATTCAGCCGAATCTGAACCACCAACCAATTCCATTTGATGTGATTCACCATTGATATTTGTATTTAAATATTCAAATAGTTTACCATCAATATCATTCGGTTTTGTGAATGAAACATTGTTGTATGTTGATTTGCTCAACACTTTTTCAGTTGCAGGACTTTTATATGTAATATTGTAGTTATAAGGTCCTGATGCTTTTTTAGCCATATTAATAATTTGCGATTCACCATATCCTGCGTTAAACTTGTACACAATTTTTGTATAATTACTTGGATCTGGTGCTGTTGGAACTTGCATTTCCAACATTTGATTGTAAACAGCTGATGACTTTTGGCTTAAAGTCACGCGTTGTTGGTTAATTTGTTGACCTTCAAATTCAACTTGATTTTTCCTGGCGGCTAACGAAGTTAACCGCAAGGATGAAGCCGCCATACCCATTTTCTAAATCTCCATTTTTTCCTTAACGATACACATGATACATATCGACAAGATTAAATAAATTCTTTAATTTTTAGATTATAATTGTTAAAAAACTTAACATATAAAGCTAAAAACCTATATTGATAAGGATTGGTAAAAATTACTCAAGTAGCAATTATTTTACAAAACTTCATATCCTTTGTTAAAAGTCTTTATATTATTAAAAATCAAATACCTATCCGGCTCAAAATCATTATAATTGAAAGTATCATTTATTATATAAAATACAGAACCACTTCCTGTCATAATAGAGTTTGGTTTTACTTTTTTTATATTTTTAAATTCATTTACTTCATTTAATAAAGGTAATTCTAAATCGTTACAAACTAACTTTTCATCAAATTGGTTATTTTGAATGAGCCTAACAAGTTTTGAAGTTTTATCTTTAAGTGTTTTTATTTGTTTTTCTGCATATTTTTTATAAGCATATCCGGCTTTTATTCCAATATTCAAGGGTTTAATAAGAGAGATATTCAAACTTACATCATCTAATTTTTGAACAACCTCGCCTCTTGAAGTGCAAAGACATGTCCCCCCAACAAGACAAAAATTTAGATCAGACCCCAAAGACTTACACAAACTATGCAATTCATTATCTTTTAAAATATTATTAAAATACTTATTCAGAGCAACAAATGTTCCAACTGCATTTGAGCTTCCACCAGCTAAACCTGCTTCAACTGGAATATTTTTATTAATATATACTTCTACTTTTTTATTTTTAATGCTTGTTTTCTCAAAAAATAACTCAATAGCACGATAAACAAGATTTGTATTGTCATATGGTATTGAATTTACGTTACCATTTATCTCTATTTGGTTCTCAGATTCAATATTAGTAATATTAAACGACAAAACATCAAACAAATCAATATTTTGCATAATGGATTGAATATTATGAAAACCATCATTTGGGCGTTTATTTAAAATTTCCAAAGTTAAATTAACTTTAGCATAAGTTTTAACTTCAATCATAATAAAGGTGCCTTAGCTTCCTTTAAAGGTGTGCCAACAACTTTTTCCAAATTAGCAGCAGCCACATTATAATCCAAAAGTGTTTTATAATAATCAAGTTGTGCATTGCGATATGTGTTTTCAGCATCTTTAAATTCAATTGCATCACCCAAGCCAACCTTATAACGTCCATTTGCTAAGTCATATTGCTCCTTAGCTTGTGATAATGCCATTTTTGAAACCGGAATGGAATCTTCAAGTTCAATTAAACTTATATAAGCTTGTTTAACTTCAAGATAAACATTTTGTTTTTGAACTTCATAATCACTTTCGTCTTTACTATACGTAGCTTTTGCTTCATCAACCTGTTTCTTTAATTTCATTAAGTTAACAACAGGATAGGATAATGAGCCGCCAAAAGCATAACCATAATCAGCAGTAAACTCACGTCCGCCAAGGTTGTAACTTGCTTCTAAGTTTATATCCGGCAAAAAAGCAACTTTTGAAGCTTTAACTAAATATTTTGAAGCCTCTGCTTTCTTTTTAGCCATTATTAAAGCTGGTCTTACATCATACGCATCTTTTATGAGTTTTTCAAAATCTACATCATAATAACTTGAAGATAAATTATCAGATATTTTATAAGGATCTTTATTTGGAACACCCAATGCATTATTTAAATTTGCATATGCTATATCAATTGCATTTTTAGCTTTTATATAACTTAATCTTACGCTACTTAAATTATGCTCGGCAGTTATTACATCAATTTTTGCTTTTACACCAATATCATAATATGATTTTGCCTGCTCTAAATGTGCTTCATATATTTTAACAGATTCTCTTAACACATTTTCCTGTTGAACAGAATATAATAGATTATAATATGCCTCTTTAACACCATAAACAACTGTATTTATTACTTCATCAAGATTTTTTTCAGTTGCTTCATATGTTTTTTTAGCCACGTTTGCGCTTGTTCGTGTTTTACCAAAATCATAAACTAATTGAGAAGCTGTGACAGAAACAGTATTTATATAGTTATAAGGCTGCATTTTAATTGAACTTAATGCAGGCATTAAATTTTTTGTTCTATTATATCCAATAGAGCCTGATAATTCAGGAAAATAATTTGCCCAGGCTTGTCCTATTTTGGTTTTATATATTTCTTTATTATAAATAGCAGATTGAATCTGAGGATTATTTGCAAGTGCAATTTTAATACATTCTTCTAAATTTAATCCAGGTTCCTGGGTAACTGACCCTTCAATTGTTTTATTCTCTTCACTGCTTAATGATTGTATTGCTTCTTCAATCGATGGTGTAATAATTTCAATTTCCTGGCTATTATTAACATCGATTTCATTAGCTATAGCATTTAAATTAAAACATAATCCACATATAATTATTGCAACTATTTTACGTATTTTCACTTATATTGACCTCGTATAACGTTTTTAATTACTATTATCATTTGTTTTTTTAAATTTTTCCATGATTTTATTTATAACATATTGTACTATTACATAAAAAGCGGGTACTAACATTGTACCTGCGACCCCTGCTGCAAGCATACCACCAAAAACGGTTGTACCAACTGATACACGACTTGCTGCACCGGCACCATGTGCAAGAAGCAAAGGAACGACACCAAGCACAAAAGCAATAACCGTCATAACAACAGCACGAAAACGTATATGTGCTGCTTGCATTGCTGCCTCTTCAATACTTAATCCGTCCTTTTCATGCAATTCTTTAGCAAATTCCACAATCAAAATTGCTTGCTTCGCTGCCAAACCAATTAACATAATCATACCAACTTGAGAGTATAAGTCAAACGCTTGCGCTGTTATCAATTGGAATAACAGAGCACCAACTGTTGCAATTGGAGCAATAAGAAGTACAGCAATTGGTATCATCCAACTTTCGTACAATGCAACAAGGAATAAATAAACAAATAATAATGCTAAAGCCATTACATAGCCTGTTGTTCCTGATGATTCTATTTCTTGCTTAGAAGTTCCTGACCATTCAAAAGTTATATCCTGTGGAAAGTTTTCATCAGCTAATTGTTCCATAACTTTCATAGCTTCACCTGAACTTTTTCCAGGCCCAGGACTTCCATTAAACTGTATTGAACGATATTGATTGTATCTATTTATAATGCTAGCGCCAATATGTTCTTCAAGTGAAACCATTGTAGCTGCAGGTATCATTTTTCCTTTATTATTCATTACATATAGGTTTGTAATATCAGAAGGTCTGTTTCTATATTCTTTGTCAGCTTGCATTTGAACTCTAAATACACGCCCCATTTTGTTAAAATCGTTTACATAAGAAGTACCATAGTTTGCACTTAAAGTTGAGTATAATTCGCTTAATGAAACTCCTTGTGCCAGTGCTTGTTCATAATCTATATTTATAAAATATTGCAACATGTTTGCTTGATATGTATTAAAAACATTTGATAAAGCTTTATTTTGATTAGCCACAACCATAAAGTTATTTGCAATATTTGACAGTTCCTGAGGTGTATATTCACCTTTTGACAACATTTGAAATTCAAATCCACCATACATACTTAAACCTGAAATAGCAGGAGGTGTTATTATATATATACTTGCATCACGTATTGGAGCAAAGGCTTTTTCAACACGTGATTTTATTGCCCACATAGATAAATCTGTTTCTTTTCCTTTCATTTTTCGTATAATCTTTTGAAGAAAATTAAATTGTCTATCTTTAAAATCTTTAAATTCCATAACAACAAATGCAGTATTTGAACCGTTCATACCAATAAAACACATAGTACGTTCTATACCGTCAATACCTTTTATACTTTTTTCCATCCTTTCAACAACATCATAAGTTCTTGAAATTGAAGCACTTGCTGGCAAATTTACAGATGTCAATAAAACACCTTCATCATCCGTTGGAACAAACCCTGTGGGAATAATTTTAAACAAAAATGCACTCAATATACAAAGAAGTACAAAAGTTGTTACTGTAAGTTTTTTATTATAAACAAATTTTGAGACATAAGTCATATAACTTTCTGTTATATTTTTAAACCATTCATCAAATTTTGCAATAAGTTTTGGTTTTTGCTCTTTTCGTCTTAAAATAGTTGTACATAAAGCAGGAGATAATGTTAAAGCAACAATAGCAGATAATGCAATAGAAACGGCAATACATACACCAAACTGTTTGTACATTAATCCGCTTAAACCAGGCACAAATGCAACAGGCACAAAAACCGCCATAAGCACCATTGCCATTGCAACAAGAGCTCCACCAACTTCTTCCATAGTTTTTTGTGTTGCAACTTTGGGTTCATCACCTGCTTCCATGTGTCTTTGAACATTTTCAATTACAACAATTGCATCGTCAACAACCGTACCTACAGCCAAAACCATTGCAAAAAGTGTTAACATATTTATTGACATACCAAATATGGGCAAAGCAATAAATGTACCTATTAATGAAACAGGAATTGCTATTAATGGAACAAAAGTAGCTCGTGCTGACCCCAAAAATAAATATGTTAATACTATTACAATAAATGAAGCCTCGAATATAGTTTTTACAACCTCTGCCATAGCTTCCTTTACAAAGGTTGTTTCATCACGCAAAACTTTTAATTCAATTCCAGATGGCAAATCTTTCTTTAGCCGTTCAAGCTCTTTTGTAACTTTATTAGCAACGTCAATAGCATTAGCACCAGGAACTTGAATAATTTGCATTAATGCAAGCGGCTCTCCATTTGTTCTTGCAATTGAAGAATATGAAACTTGACCCAATTCAACACGTGCAACGTCTTTTAATAGTATATTTGAGCCGCTTGGATTTTCACGAACAATTATCTTTTCAAACTCTGATGGTTCTTTTAAGCGTCCTTTTGTTATTAAGGTAACCTGTAACTTTTCGTTATCATCAGATGGCAGCATACCAAATGCTCCTGCTGATACCTGAGTATTTTGAGTTTGTATTGCATTTTGAATTTCAGAAACAGATACATTTAATTGAGCCATTTTAATTGGATTTAACCAAATCCGCATGCTATAGTCACCAGCACCAAAAACATTAATATCGCCAACACCCTGAATACGTGCAAGCTCATCTTTTACATAGACAGATGCATAGTTTGACAAATATAACTCATCGTACATTTCATTTGGTGATATTACGCCTATAATCATTAAACCGGCACCACTAACTTTTGTTCTTGCATTGACCCCAAGACGTTTTACTTCCTCAGGCAATCGCGGCTGAACTTGTTGAAGACGGTTTTGAACATTTACCAAAGCTATATCTTTATTTGTTCCTGTTTTAAAATATATTGTTAATTGATAAGAGTCATCTTGTGATGCTGATGTCATATATATCATATTTTCAACACCATTCACTCCGCTTTCAATAAGTGAAGCAACAGATGATTCAATAACACTTGCACTTGCACCAGGATATGATGCTGTAACGGAAACCTGAACTGGCGTAATATCAGGATATTTTTCTAACTTTAAACTAAAGATTGCAAGCAAACCCAAAATTGATATAAATATTGATATTACAAATGCAAATCTTGGACGTTTTATGAAAAAATATGTATTATCTTTATTTTTATTTTTATTATCCATTATTCTTTACCATTTTCACTTTTTTTATCAATAACTTTTACTTTAGCACCTGGTTTTAACTTTTGTAAGTTTGTCGATATAAATTTATCACCAACTTTTAATCCATCAGTTATAATCCAGTATCCATTATACTGTCCTGCTTTTTGAAACTGCTTTAATTGTGCTTTATTATCCTCATCAATAATATAAACAAATGATCCCTTTGACGTTTCAATAACTGCATCCTGTGGGAGTAAAGCAACTTGTTGCTTATATTTTGATGTCGTTTTTACTGTTACAAAATCACCAGGTACAAGGAGTCTTTTTCTATTTGAAAAAGTAGCTCTTAATGTTATAGTTCCAGAACTTTCATCAACTTCGTTATCTACAAAATCTATATTACCTTTTTCATCATATATTGTTCCATCAGACATCACTATTTCTGGAATAATAAATGATAGATCATCAACACTTTTTTTGTCTGAATAACTTTTTATATATCTTAAATAATCTTCACTTTTCATTGTAAATGTTACATAAATCGGGTCAATTGATAAAATACGAACAAGTGTACCGCTTGATGTATTAACTAAATTACCTTCACTTATAAATATGTCACCAACTTTCCCATCAATTGGTGAATAAATATTGGTATAACTTAAATTTAATCTAGCTTGGGCTAAATTCGCTCGGTTTACATCAAGCAAAGCCTTTGTTGCATCACGCTTTGCAAGTGCATCATCATAGTATGATTTACTTACAAAATCCTGTTTAACAAGTTCTTTTGCACGTTTTAATGACTTTTCATAATTAATTAATTGAGCCTGGGATTCACGAACTGATGCTGAAGCTTGATTTACAGCGTTTTGATATTCATTTGGCTCTATTTTATATAACAACTGTCCTTTTTTAACAATTGCACCTTCATTAAAATACTTTGCCTGAAGCCAACCATTTACTCGTGAAACTACATTAACTATTTTATATGCAACCACCCTACCTGATGATTTGGTTGTTGTTGATATATTATCTTCAATAACTTCATCTATACTAACTTCAACAGGTGCCATTCTCATCTTTGCAATCATTTGACTTTCAAAAACAGCTTTAATTTGTTGAAAGCCTATTAAAGCAAGAACTATCAATGTCGGTATAACTATTTTTTTACTTAAAAAAGGTCGAATAGTTTCAATTAATGATTTTATGCTCATATAATTTATCCTCTTATTTTAATTTTATTAATACTCCAAGTCTTAATTGTTTCTGCTACACTTATTTATTA
>OIGD01002854.1_pt1 | contig 12595 bp, 8 predicted proteins | sample 1582211 | NCBI WGS metagenome assembly OIGD01 (sample SAMN04414078, study PRJEB24778) | human gut metagenome | material: faecal | host: Homo sapiens
CAGTATCCCGCGGGGAAAAGGAGCACACAAGTAAAAGACAGTCAATTGTCGCTTGCGATTTGAGTTCAGACGGCTCACCGAACGCCAATAATGCAACCTACACATTAAATGCCGGTGGCCGTGGCTGCTCTGCATTGTTCGTACTATTTATTTTTTTCATAACGCTACAATCTTTCCTGCTTAACAAACACGCTGCACAACGCCACGTCACAAACTGCTTTTTTGACCAAACAATTGCCGTAAACGTCATTTGTTTGTCTTTTGCTTGTTTGTTCCTTTTCCCCACAAGTACAATAGTATCTTGTGGGGGCCCTTATGCAAACAGCCGCCGAACGCCGACGCAAAGCGTCGGGGTTCTTGCCACGGGTCATCGGCGGCATAAAAAAAAGACAACCAAAACGGTTGTCTTTTTTTATGGTGCCGGTGGCCGGACTCGAACCGGCACGGTATCGCTACCGGTGGATTTTGAGTCCACTACGTCTGCCAATTCCATCACACCGGCACAAATTGCTAAATCATAGTAGCACAACAATTTTGTTTTTGCAACTGATTTAGCAATTATTTACTAATTATTTTGCGGCTTCCGCTGCTCTCTTTTTGGCGTCTTCGATAATCTTTGCGCTGAGAGTCGACGGGACTTCCTCATAGCGGTTAAAGCTCATTTTGAAACGTCCGCGACCTTGCGTCATGCTGTTGAGGTCGGTTGCGTAACGGAACATTTCCGCCATCGGGGCTTCCGCGGTCAGGACCATCTTCTTGCCGACGGTATCGGTGCCGATAATTCTGCCGCGACGTTTGGTGATGTCGCCCATGATATCGCCCATATAGCTGTCGGGGATCGTGATTTTGACGTCCATAATCGGTTCAAGGAAGCAGGGATTTGCTTTCATGCAGGCTTCGTTGTAGGAAAGTTTTGCAGCAGTGATGAACGCGATTTCCTTACTGTCGACGGGATGGTATTTGCCGTCGAACAACGTTGCTTTGAGGTTGACCATCGGATATCCTGCAAGGACGCCGTTTTTGATTGCTTCGCGCAAGCCTTTTTCGACTGCGGGAATGAACTGTTTGGGGACTGCGCCGCCGACGATAGCGTCGACGAATTCGAAATCGCCGTCTGCCGCGCCCGGCTCGAACTTAATGTTGACAACGCCGAACTGCCCTGCGCCGCCCGATTGTTTCTTATGTTTGCCTTCGGCTTCGGCGGGCTTGCGGATTGTTTCGCGATATGCGATCTTCGGGTCTGCGAGTTTCGCCTCGACGCCGAATTTATTTTTAAGACGCGCGCAAATGATTTGGAGTTGCGATTCGCCAAGTCCGCTCATAAGGACGTCGCCGGTGACCGCGTTCTTTTCAAGTTTGAACGTGCTGTCTTCTTCGAGCATACGGTTTAGACCGTTGATGACTTTGTCTTCTTCGCCGGACTTCACGCTTGTTACCGCAAGGCTGATAACAGGTTCGGGGAAGTCGATGGGGGCAAATCTGATTTTGGCGTCGGGCGCGCAAAGGGTGTCGCCGATGTTGGTGGACACGAGTTTCGCAAGAGCGCCGATATCGCCTGCCACGAGTTCGTCCGCGGCTTCTTGTTTTTTGCCTTTAAGGACGTAAAGCGAGCTTGCTTTTTCGGGTTTTTCGGAGCAGGTGTTGAGCATCTGGTCGCCGCTGTGTAAAACGCCCGAATACACTTTGAAGTAAAGAAGTTTTCCGACGTACGGGTCGGCAACCGCTTTGAATACTTGTGCGGAGAATGCGCCGTTTGCGTCGCAGGCAACGTCTTTTCCGTCGACGGTCTTTTTGACGTCGCGAACGGGTGACGGCATGAACTTGCAAATCTTATCCATAAGGTTGGCAACGCCGACGCTGGTGGTTGCGTTTCCTGCCATCAAAGGCATAAGGCTGTCGTTAAGGATTGCCTGACGTACGCCTTTTTCAAGCTCTTCCGCGGTGAGTTCTTCGCCCTCGAAGTATTTTTCGATAAGCGCGTCGTCGGTTTCCGCCGCGAGTTCGACAAGTCTGCCTTTCAGTTCTTCGACTTCCGATTTCATATCGGCGGGAACGTCGATTTCCTGTTCGGGTGCCGAAAGTTTGTATGCTTTGCCGGTAAGGATATCAACCCAACCCGTCATCTTGCCGCCTTCGATAACGGGCAGTTCAATGGGCAGAACCTTGCTGCCGAACGCCTGTTCGATTGCGTTGTAGGTGCCGCGGAAATCCGCGTTGTCCTTGTTGACCTGGTTGATGAAAACCATTGCCGGGACTTTTCTGTCGGTGCACATTTCCAGCATCTTTTCGGTGCCTACCGAAAGAGAACCGCTTGCGCTCGTAACGATGATCGCGCTGTCCGCAACGGAAAGTGCCGAAACGACCTCGCCCTCAAAATCGAAGAAGCCGGGGCAATCCAGAATGTTGATTTTGTTTCCTTTCCAGTTTGCGTACGCGACTGCGAGGCTTATCGAAATTTTTCTGTTGATTTCTTCGGCGTCGAAGTCCATCGTAGTGTTGCCGTCTTCGACCTTGCCGAGGCGGTCGATGCTTTTGGCGTTGAATAACATCGCTTCGGCAAGCGAGGTTTTGCCCTCGCCGGAGTGGCCGATTAAAGCGATATTGCGAATCATATCAGTTGTAACCTTGCTCATATTTTACCTCTTAATTGGATTTTAGTATCAAAACGCTTTCTATTATAACTTATATAAGGCGATATGGCAAGAAGATTTTTTATATTTTGAATTACGAATTTTATCGTTCTACTTTGTTTCGGTTGTATGCGTCGAAATCCGAAAACGCCGTCAGATATTTTATGAAACTTTTCTTCCCCGAAAACACAATAAACAAATTGCCGCCGCGACGGGTTTTCCGATAATTTGCGCCCAAGACGCTTTTCGCCCTGTTTGCGACTCCCCGTCCGCCGTCGTACGTTTTGCAGGACAAAAACTTTTCAAGATACAAATAGTGCGTGCATCCGAGCACCACCTTTTTGCGGCTTTCGGAAACGAGCGCGCACGCAATATCTTTTCTTATTTTTTCGCAGAATACCGACTCTTCGATAATTTTTGAAAGGCTTGTCGTATCGGCAGTTTCAAAGGAATCGTTTTTTATGTTTTCGCATGTGAGCGGCGTTGCGAGAAGCAGCGGTTTTTCCGCGCCGCTCAAAGCGTTTTTAAGTTCGGGCTCCGTGCCGATTATCGGCTTTGAAAATTCCCCGCGAAGTTCTCCGATACACGTCGTGGTCGCGGTGTTGCAGGCGATGACGACTTCGTCGCAGCCCGCGTCGAAAAGATAACTTACGCCCGCTTTTACGGCGGCGTAAACTTCCGCCCGCGACTTACTTCCGTACGGCGCGTTTAAGGTATCGGCGAAGTATAAGATATTGACGTCCGGCATAACCCTGAAAATGTACGAACAGATTGTTAATCCGCCTATTCCGCTGTCTAAAATACCGATCTTGTGCATATATGATTATATGCGCATAAGTCGGAATCAGTGCGTTTTTCCCTGAAAAGTTCCGTTTATCGCGTCTTTTATTATTTCGGCGGCGACGGTTGCGGCGGCTTCGGAATCCTTCGGACAATACAGCGCCGATACGTTTTCTTTCAATATTTCGTGCGTGATTTCGTACTTTTTGGCAAGGCTTAATCCGCCTGATTTTTCAAGTGCATCGAGCACGATTTGCCTTGCGTAAACGCACGTCGGGACGCCGATTGCAATGACGGGTACGCCCACGCTTTCAAAGTTGATTTTGTCGCGCCCCGCCTGAGTCGCGCTGCCCGGTTCGAGCCCTGCGTCCGTCAGCTGAAAACTTCTGAAAACTCGCATAGGTTTTGCGGTTGCAAGCGTGTCCACGACGATGACGAGATTTGCTTTCGTCTCCCGCGCGACCGCCCTTATTATCGTCGCGCTTTCAAGCCCTGTCATCGCGTAAATACCCGTCGAAATCGCATACATTTCGGTCTTCCCCGCGGTTTCGATATTGTCGGCGGTTTTCGGGCCTATCGCGTCCGCCGCAACGTATCTGTTGCCAAGCCCCGCCACGAGAACGCGCGGTCTTTCCCTGAACGCCTTTGACGACAGATTTCGGATTGCGTCCTTTACCGCCGCCGTCACGTCCCTTTTCACCGACGGATACGCCACGTTTTTTTCGGCATCGACGGTGATATATTTGCCTTTATCGCGGTTCAATGCGCGGGATTCTTCGTCTTTTTGCACGCAAGTTACCCTGACGGTTACGTTTTCGCCGACTCTTTTTTGCGCGGTTTTTACGTCGATTTTTAAAAAATCCGCGCTTTCTTCTGCCATATCGAGCCTGAAATTGCCGTTTTTCATAAAAATATTATGCGAAAAATTCAAAAATTGTTGCTTTTTTCTTGCCAATTCCTTTTCTTTATGTTAGTATTTATAGGCACATTAGTTGAAAGGAGATTATTGTTGTGCCTAACATTAAATCACAAGCAAAGCGCGTAGAAGTCAGCGCAATCGAAAACGCAAGAAACAGCGCAAAGAAAACCAAAGTTAAAAACGCAATCAAAAAATTCAATGCCGCAGTCGAGGCAAAAGACCTTGCAACCGCAGAAGTCGCATACCGCGCCGCAATCGGCGAAATCGACAGCGCAAGAGTCGACGGCATTTATCATATCAACACCGCTTCCAGAAAGAAAGCGACGCTTGCTCGCGCTCTTGACGCTTTGAAAGCGGAAGCCAAACCTGCCGAAGCCGCACCTGCAAAGAAAACCACCAAAAAGGCGGCAAAGGCTGAATAATTTTCGATACAAAGTCTTTTCGACGTATTGACGTCAAAAAGACAAACATTGGGGCAACCTTAGGGTTGCCTTTTTCTATTGCGTAAAAATCGCGGCTCAAAAATATTTTTGCGTTAAAAAACTCTTGCACTTTCGCAAGAGTTTTTGTTTTCGTTATGTTTTCGTTATTTCGACCAGAGCATGTTTCCTTCCGTGTCGATCGTCGACCATTTGCCGAACTCTTTCACCTTTGCCCTGCCGTTTTCAAAAGCCGTCGCAGCGTCGTATTTTGCTGGAAGCACGACGTTTCCTTCCTTATTGATATATCCGCACTTCTCGCCCTCGAAAAACACCGCAAGCCCTTCCGAGAAGGACATTGCACATTCGAATTTCGGCTCGATAACGTAATCGCCTTTCGTGTCGATGTAGCCGAACTTTCCGTTGTCGTCGACGCACGCCACGCCGTCTTTGAAACAAAACACCTCGTCAAAGCGCGGCTCGATTACCGTTGTCAATCCGTTGGAAAATCCCCATTTGCCGTTTTTTGAAATTTTCAGCCATTCTTCGACGGGCAACTCGACCTTGGGACGTCTTTCCTGTTGCGGTTTTTGTTTTTGTCCGTTTTTCTGATTTTGTTTGGAATTTTGGTTTTGCGGTTTGGAAAGTCTGTTGTCCTGCTGAGCGCACTTCCCGCGGTCGCGGTTTTTCTGCTGCCGATTATCCCTGTTTTGCGGTTTTTCGCCGTGCGGCATGCCTTGCGGTTTTGCGTCGGGCGATCTTCCGGCGGATTTTTCCTGCAAATTATCCTGTTTCTTTTGTTCGTCGGGTTTTTCTTCCTTGACGAACGGCAGGAAATCTATACCTTTTGCGTTTATCGCTTTTTTGACTGCGATAAGGTGTTTTTTGTTGAACGTCTGCACGCGGAACATATCCCGTTCGGTACGACGCGCTATGTCAAACACCGTGTTGAACCTGTTATTTTTCAAAAGAACCAGCGTTTCTTCGGGAAGCCCCAGCGACTCGATCGGCGCGGACAAAACTTCCTTATCGCCCTTGACCTCGACCTGCGGCGCGAAACGGCGGTGTCTCGATTTATTATTATTTGCCATATTTTACCTCGCAGAATATTTTAACACATCGGGCGGCATTTTTCAAGCGACTTTGACATCATTTAGCAATTGACTTATCATATATTCTTATTTATAATATTATCTATGCGAAAGAGAGTATTAAACCTTATTATATTTTTTGTTATTGCAGCCGCGGGGCTTTCGGTTTTCTACGGTTTTTCGGGCTCGGTTTCGTTTGCGGACGCCGCCGATTCGTGCGAATACGCTGTTATTTCCCCCGACATAAACAAATATCTTTATCTTAATAATCCTGCGCTCGTGGCGATTAGGGACGACGTAGTCGCGGTTTACGACAAGGACGAAAACAAAATTTTCACGGCGGGCGGCGAGCATCTTGTTTACACCCCGACGCTTTCCGACAGTGAAAAAATCATAAATCTGGCATTTGCCAACGGCACGCTTTATTATCTCACGAACCGCTCCCGTTTGTGCGACGTCAAAGCGCAGAACAACGTCGATCTCGGCGACAAAATTGTCACCGATATTTCGGCGTACGAAGGTATGCTTTACCTTTACAACTCTCTTGTCAACGTGTGGGCGTACAACGGCAATATTTTTTCTTCCTATAAGGATAACGGCTACAAAATCATAAAATCGACCGCTTTTGCGGCAAATGACGAATTTGCATTTTTCGTAAACGAAGGAAAACTTCTGGTACTCGATTACACGTCGGGCGAAACGACGGAATTTTCGATTTCCGAAAACGTAACGTCGCTTATCGCTGTCGGAAAAGACGTGTACGCAGTGTCGGACGGCAGAATTTCAAAGGTCGATTTTGAAAATAAAACTCTTGTCAAAACAGCCCTTCCCGCCGTCAGAAACGCTACGTCGGACGGCAGATTCATCGCGACAATCCCCGTCGGCGACAACGCGATTATTACATACGACTCGGCTTTGAACGAAAAGGAAACTTACGGCTCCAAAAGCGCGAAAGACAAATGGTTTGACTCCCCCGAAAAAGTGTTTTCCGAAAACGGCAACGTCGCGGTTTGGGATAAATCCAACGCACGCGTTCAATTCTTTTTCAGCGACGGCACTTACAAAAAACTTTCGGTTTCAAAAAACGCAACGTCGGTTGCCGTAAATACAACTCACACCGCTTACACCGACGGCAAAAAAGTTTACGTCGTGAACAACGCCGACTTTTCCTTGCGTGAGATTAACACCGACAAAAACGTCGGCGCAATCTCTCTCACAAACGACGCGGTTGCGATATACGACAGAAATTCCAAGGCGATTTATACCGCAGGGCTTTCCGGCAACGAGTTATCATTGTTCGCATATTCCCGCGCGGGCGTGACCGAAATCAAAGCAATCGGCGGCAACAATCCGACGGTTTACACCCTTGCAAACGGTATACTGTCCGCAGTAACGAAAACAACCGATTTTTCGGTATCCGTGAAAAACGCGATTTCGTTTGACGTCGACAACACCGGCAACGCCGTCGTGCTGTCAAAAGATGACCGGGGCTTTGTCCTGAAAACCGTCGCTCGTTCGGCAGGCGCGCTGGAAGTTGCAAAAACCGCAACTTTACACGGCGATTTTGAAATATTAAGTCTTTTTGGCGTTGCAATCGACTTATCGTCAAACGGCGACGTTTACCTTGTCGACAACGTTAAAAACGTGCTTTTGAAAACGACGTATTCTTTCGATAACAAAGATACCGCTTATGACAAACCGTGTAACCCCGACGAAATTTCGTCCGAAGCCGTTTCTTACGCGTACTCGAAAGGCACGCTCGTTTACTCGTCAATCAATAACTTTTTGGATATTTCCGACGTTGTCCCGGCTGGCGACGTAATGGCGATCCTCGACGCAAAAGACAATATGCTTTTCGTGATGACGAAAAACAAGAAGTTCGGATATACGTTGAATTCCGACGCCTTCCTTATCCGCAAAGAGCCGTCCGCGCTTTCGGGCAGAGTCGTTGCCCTTTTCGACAACGTTTCGGTGTACGATTACCCGGGCGCAAAAACCGGCACGCCCTTTGTCAAATCGCAAATCCTTACCCTTATCGACGACTGCGCGGGCTTTGGTATAAACGGCGAATTTCTGAAAATTTCCTACGAAATTGACGGCAAAACGAAATACGGATACGTTTATAAAACCAGCGTTATGTCCTACGTCGCGGCAAACCAAAGCGCGAAAAAAGACGTATATGCAAAAGCCAAGGCGCAAAGAGTCGGCACGACCGTCGACGTTTACGCAATGCCCGACGATACGTCGTGCGTCTTGTTCGACCTTCCCGACGGCGCAAAACTGAAACTTCTGGAAGATTACGACGCGTCGGCAAAGTTCACCCTTGTCGAATACAACGGTCAGCAAGGCTATATCCTGACTTCCGCACTCAAAATCGACAAAGGTCTTACGGGCGGGCAGATCGCAGCAATCGTCCTTGCGTCCGCAACGGTTTTAATTACCGCACTGTATTTCGTGATAAGCCGCCGCAATAAAAAATTAAGCAACAAAAACTGAAAAACGCCTTGATTTTACTTGCAAAATAATAAGATATTGATTATAATATCTTGCGTTGACAGTTACTGGGTGTGGCGCAGTTTGGTAGCGCGCTTGAATGGGGTTCAAGAGGCCGGAAGTTCGAATCTTCTCACCCAGACCACTTTTGAAGAAACCGATACGGAAGTATCGGTTTTTCTTTTATGTCGGGTGAGAAGACCATTTGAATTATTAGAAACAGTTTTTTTACAACGAAAAAGCACCGATTGCTCGGTGCTTTTGTTTTTGGTTGGGTTTTACTTATTTGCCGCGGACGACGTATTTCGTGTGCAACACTTCGTGCGCCCTGTGGCTGTTGGGCTTGTCGAAATACTCCTCATACAAAGCCTTGACGTAGGGGTTCTCGTGCGATTTACGCAGTTTCATACCCTTATCGGCGTCATATACGGCCTTTGCGCGTTCTGCGCGAATGTCGGTGGTATTTCTCGTATAAGCGTCCTTAATGGGCTGTCCGCCGCCGTTTACGCAACCGCCGGGGCAAGTCATAATTTCGATGAAGTGATAATCCGCCTTACCCGCTTTGACAAGGTCCATAAGGGTTTTTGCGTTTTTCAGGCTGGACGCGACGGCAACCTTGATTTCGGTATCTTTGCCGTTGACGGGAAGCACGTATTTCGCTTCCTTAATTCCTTCGACGCCGCGCACTGCGGTGAAGTCGATCTTGTTCTGCGATTTTCCGGTAAGGACGTCTTGCAGGGTACGGAGAGCCGCTTCCATAACGCCGCCCGTTACGCCGAAGATAAGCCCTGCGCCCGAGCCGATGCCGAACGGCACGTCGTATTCTTCGTCGGGAAGGTTGTTGAACAAAATACCTTTGCGTTTAATAAGTCTTGCAAGTTCCCTTGTGGTCAGGACGTGATCGATGTCGGGAACGCCCGCCGCGCTCTGGAAGGGACGACCTTTTTCAAACTTTTTGGCGGTACAAGGCATAATGGATACTACGCTGATTTTTTCCGCGGGGATACCGAGTTTTTCTGCGTAATAGGTTTTGCACACCGCGCCGAACATTTGTTGCGGCGATTTGCAGGACGAAAGGTTGGGGATAAGTTCGGGATAATAATGTTCCACAAACTTAATCCAGCCGGGCGAGCAGGAAGTCATCATAGGCAGCACGCCGCCGTTCGTAACTCTTCCGAGGAACTCATAGCCTTCCTCCCTAATGGTAAGGTCGGCGGTGAAGTCGACGTCAAAGACGTTGTTGAAGCCGAGGCGTCTTAAAGCCGCAACCATTTTGCCCTCGGTATTGCTGCCGATGGGATATCCGAATTCTTCGCCGATGCCAATGCGCGTTGCGGGAGCGGTGCCGACGATAACGTACTTATCGGGGTTCGCAAGGTCGCGGATGACGTCGTCGATTTCGTCCTTTTCGCGAAGTGCGCCAGTGGGGCATACTTCGATACATTGACCGCAGCCGACGCAAGGATTGTCCGAAAGGTTGGTTTCAAACGCGCAAGCGATATGCGTGTCGAATCCGCGGGCATTTGCGCCGATAACCGCGACGGCCTGATATTCTTTGCAGGCAGCCACGCAACGACGGCAAAGCACGCACTTGTTGTTGTCGCGGATAAGATACGACGTGCTCGTATCGACGGGATAATCCGATTTTTCGCCCTTGAAGCGTTCGGAATCGCAGCCGAGTTCAAGCGCAAGTTCTTGAAGTTCGCAACTTCTGTTTCTGACGCAGCTCGTGCAGTTGTAGTCATGGTCGCTCAGAATAAGTTCGACCGTGGTTTTTCTGTATTCAAGGATTTTCGGGGTGTTGGTGAACACTTCCGTGCCTTCGCGGTCAAGGGGATAAACGCACGCCGCAACAAGGGAACGAGCGCCTTTGACCTCGCACACGCAAACGCGGCACGCGCCGATAGCATTGATGTCTTTAAGGTAGCACAACGTCGGGATTTTGACGCCTGCAATTCTTGCCGCGTCGAGGATAGTCGTGCCCTTTTCGACGGTAACGGGAATATTATCAATTTTTACGTTAATCATTTCACTCATAGTCGCACCACCTTATTTTTTAACGATAGCGTTGAATTTGCAGCTTTCCATACATACGCCGCACTTAATGCACTTCGATTTGTCGATATGGAATTTCTGTTTGATGACGCCGTCGATTGCGCCGACGGGGCATTTTCTGGAACAAAGCGAGCAGCCTTTGCACGCGTCCGTGATTTCGTAACTCAACAAATCTTTGCAAACGCCTGCGGGGCAAGTCTTGTCGACAACGTGCGCCACGTACTCGTCGCGGAAATAACGAAGCGTCGAGAGTACGGGGTTGGGCGCGGTCTGACCGAGTCCGCAAAGGCTGTTTGCCTTTATGTAGTAGCAAAGTTTTTCCATCTCGTCAAGGTCTTGCAGCGTTGCTTTGCCCGACGTGATTTTTTCAAGATATTCCAGAAGTCTTCTGTTACCGATACGGCAAGGCGTGCATTTTCCGCAGCTTTCGTCGACGGTGAATTTAAGGAAGAATTTTGCAATATCGACCATGCAGTTGTCTTCGTCCATGACGATCATACCGCCCGAGCCCATCATGGAGCCGATTGCGATAAGGTTGTCGTAGTCGATGGGAATATCGAAATGTTCCGCGGGAATGCAGCCGCCCGAAGGACCGCCCGTTTGCGCCGCCTTGAACTTTTTGCCGTGGGGGATACCGCCGCCGATGTCTTCGATAACGGTACGCAGCGTCGTGCCCATCGGGATTTCGACAAGACCGGTGTTGACGATTTTGCCGCCAAGTGCGAAAACTTTCGTGCCTTTGGATTTTTCGGTGCCCATAGAAGCAAACCAATCCGCGCCTTTCAAGATGATTTGCGCAATATTTGCGTACGTCTCGACGTTGTTAAGAATGGTGGGTTTTCCGAACAGACCTTTGACTGCGGGGAACGGAGGACGGGGGCGAGGCTCGCCACGGTTGCCTTCGATCGAGGTCATAAGAGCGGTTTCTTCACCGCATACGAACGCGCCGGAGCCCAGACGAATGTCGATGTCGAAATCGAAGCCCGTGCCAAGGATATTCTTGCCGATAAGTCCGTATTCCCTTGCCTGTTTGATTGCGATTTTCAGACGTTGAACGGCGATGGGGTATTCCGCACGAACGTAAATATAGCCCTGATGTCCGCCGATTGCATATCCTGCGATTGCCATTGCTTCAAGCACGGCGTGGGGGTCGCCTTCCAGAACGGAACGGTCCATGAATGCGCCCGGGTCGCCTTCGTCAGCGTTACAGCAAACGTACTTCATGTCAGCATTTGGAACGATATTCTTAGCGAGCTTCCACTTCATTCCTGTTGGGAATCCGCCGCCGCCTCTGCCGCGGAGACCGCTGTCGAGGATAGTCTGGATAACTTCGTCCTGAGTCATTGAAGTAAGAACCTTGCCGAGAGCCTCATAACCGCCTCTGCCAATGTATTCGTTTATACATTCAGGGTTGATAACACCGCAGTTTCTGAGAGCAACTCTGTGCTGTTTCTTATAGAAAGCTGTTTCATCGAGAGCCTTGATGCCTTCATCAGTTACAGTTTCTTTATAAAGGAATTCTTTAACAGGGTTTCCGCCGAGGAGATGTTCTTCAACGATACGAGGGATTTCTTCAATTTTAACCATTGAGTAGAAAGTGCCCTCAGGATAAACGATCATGATCGGACCTAAAGCACAAAGTCCGAAACATCCTGTTTTAACAACCTGAACCTTATCGGTAAGTCCCTGCTTAGCAAGTTCTGAAGTGAGCGTATCAATAATCTGAGCTGAACCTGATGAAGTACAGCCTGTACCGCCGCAAACGAGTACATGTCTTTCATATTTTGAAGAAGCATTGCCATGAGTTCTGAGGGCAACTTCGCTCTCCATTTTTTCTCTGACTGCTTTAAGTTCTTCAAGAGTCTTCATATTTTTTCCTCCTATTTGATAGTAATTAATTGAAACTAGTCTGCATATTTAGCGAGAACAGAGTCTACGTCATCAGCAGTAAGACGTCCGTAAACATCCTCGTTTACTGTCAATACAGGAGCAAGTCCGCATGCACCGATACAGCGACATGCCTCAAGAGAGAACTTACCGTCCGGAGTACATTCTCCGCCTGCAATCCCAAGCTTTTCCTGGAGCTTATTGTAAATATCTCCTGAACCTTTAACATAGCAGGCTGTACCAAGACAGACTGAGATTTTATATTTTCCCTTTGGATTAAGAGAGAACTGAGCATAGAATGTAACTACGCCGTAAATCTTT
>OIGD01002860.1_pt1 | contig 12557 bp, 6 predicted proteins | sample 1582211 | NCBI WGS metagenome assembly OIGD01 (sample SAMN04414078, study PRJEB24778) | human gut metagenome | material: faecal | host: Homo sapiens
TTAAGTATTTGTGCAATGCTTTTGTATTTTATGATATTAAGAGATACGACATCCGGGGCAAGAAATACCTTGAAAGCTCTGAAAAGTTCTATTTGTGTGACAGTGGTATTCGATATGCAATACTGGGAAGCAGAAATATGGATTACGGCAGAGTATATGAAAACATCGTTTGCATTGAACTTCTTCGTCGTGGATACGATGTCTATGTCGGCAAGCTCTATCAAAAGGAGATCGACTTTGTTGCTCAGAGAGGCAGCGAGAAGATTTATATTCAGGTCAGCGACAACATTTCCGGGCAGGAAACATTTGAGAGAGAATGCTCTCCTCTGCTTCAGATCCGAGATGCTTATCCGAAAATGATTATTGCCAGAACCAAACATCCAAAATATAGTTATGAAGGAATCGAAATCCATGATATAGCCGATTGGTTGCTACAAGAATAAACAAGGCGAAATATCTCCGTCATTCTCTTTTGAAATGATGGAGATATTTTATGTTGATGGAGATTCAGGGCCAGGAAACTGTGTCAGATTGCAAAAATCCTTTCCGAACTTTTTACATAGCAGTCACGCACTTCGGTGTGTGGCTGCTTATTTGCATCTATGCTATCAAAATCAAACAAAAATGATCTGCATAGCAGTTTGCTATGCAGCGTGTCTCATCCTTTGGGATGATTTACATATCGAAACAAACTCATATAATATAATTTAAGACAGATTGCGAAAGGCTTATGGCAATCTCGCTCTGTATCAAAGGGAGGGAAGAAATGACCAAAAATATCATCATAAAGACCTCCGTTCAGAAACAGTTTGACAGCTTCATGGCGCATGGCAGAGTCCTTTTTTTCAGCGCACCCTGCGGCTTTGGAAAGACAGTACTGGCGGACGCACTGCTGCGCGGTCGGAACGTGCTGCGGCAAAGTGCGGCAGACCCAGACTGCGCAATCCCATCGTCAGCGCAGGATTGGGACATTCTGCTGATTGACGATCTTCAGTTCATGCAGGAGGAAGCCGGGCAGCAGGCTCTTTGCGAACTGATTCGCTCAAGTCCGGAGCGCCGTTTTGTGCTGCTCTCGCGCGGTGTGCCGCCCGGCTGCCTGACGGCGTTTCAGTATACGGGGCTGATGACAGTGCTGGAGGCCGACGACCTGCTTTTTGATGAGGGCGATGTGCGGCGGCTGTTTCAGCTTTCGGGAGTAAACGTAACAGATAGCGAGATTGATGGAATTTTGAAAGAATCCGTGGGCTATCCGTTGGGTGTGGCCATCACGGCGCGGTGCATGTCCCCGGACAAGCCGTGGACGCCGGAGCTGGTGGCGCGGGTGTTCCACGAGGTGTTCCTCTACTTTGAGACCGCCATCTACCGGCGCTTTGACCTGCCGGTGCGGCGCTTCTTGTTGGAGCTAGCCCCCTTTGAAAGTTTTGACCTGGAAATGGCGCGGATGGTCAGCGGTGATCCCCGTGCCGGCGAACGGCTGGACTGGATTTTTCGATACACTACTATGCTGCGCTACGACGACTGCCAGCGCTTCCACTTCTGGTCGGGTTTCCGGGCTTTTCTCCTTTGGGAGATGGAACGGGAGTATACCGAGGAAAAGCGCAAAGCGCTCATCAGCCGGGGCGGGCTGTACTATGAGCTGAAGGAAGACTACGCCCACGCCCTGGAATGCTACACCAGCGGCGGTGACCATTCCAAGGTTTCCGAGCTGCTGGTGCGTAATGCAGAACTTCACCCCGGCATGGGGCACTATGCCGAGATGGAAAAATACTACCGCAGCCTGCCGGAGGCGGAAATTCTCGCATCCCCCTCTCTGATGCAGGGCATGAGCATGCTCTGCGCGCTGGTCATGGATTACGAAGGCTCGGAGCGCTGGTATGGCGAACTGCAAAAGTTTGTCGAACACTGCGGCAGGCAGGACGCCGCCGGAAAGCAGGCGCGCGGCCGCCTTGCATGGCTGGACATCTCCCTGCCCCAGCGGGGCGTGAAGGGTCTGACGGAAACCATCCCCGCCGTGTTCCGGCTTCTGACGAACAAAGAGGTGGCGCTGCCGTCCTTCTCCGTCACGAGCGCGCTGCCGAGCATCATGAACGGTGGCAAGGACTTTTCCGAATGGAGCAAAAAGGACGACCTGCTCTACAAAACCCTCCGTCTCCCCGTGGAGGCAGTACTGGGGCGGGACAGTGTGTGTCTTGCCGACTGCGCCATTGCCGAGAGCAAGTTTGAAAAGGGCGAGGACGTCGCCGGCCGGATGCTGTCCCTTCTCCCGCAGATGAACGAGGTCCGCAACCACGGCACGTCGGACATGGAGTTCGCCGTCAGCGGATTGCTGGCCCGCAGCCAGCTGGCAAACGGGCAGCCCACCGACGCGCGGCGCACCATCGAGGTGCTCCATGAATGCTTTGTCGAGCGCGGTTTGACTCGCTTTCTGCCCAATATGGACGCCATGCTCTGCCGTATTGACATGCACACCGGCGACCTTGATGCGGCGGATGCGTGGTACCGGGAAAAAGCCCCTTGCGAACCAACGCACCTGAACGTCATGCGGCGCTACCAGTATCTCACGCAGGCAATGGTGGAAATTATGCAGAACCGCCCGGACGCCGCTTTGCTGACGCTCTCACCCATGGAGCCGTACATTCAAAACTGCGCCCGCATCATCGACGGCATTCACCTGAATGTCCTGACTGCCATCGCCCTGCGCCGCAAGAAGGATGAGCGGTGGCGCGAGCGATTGACGGCGGCGCTGGACGCGGCGGCAGAGTACCGATTCATCCGCACCGTCAGCGTATACGGCACGGCAGTGCTGCCGCTGCTGGGGGCACTGGAATGGGATGGCGACAAAAAGTGGTATAAGCAGTTAATGGCGGCGGTGCGGATGCAGGCGGCGTTCTACCCGCATTTCCTCGAACCCCGCCTTGCCCCCGGCGAGGAGCTGACGCCCACGGAGCTACAAATTCTGCATCTCATCTGCGCGGACAAGTCCAACGCCGAGATTGCGCAGATCATGGACGTGAAGCTGCCCACGGTGAAGACCCACGTCAGCCACATTCTCGACAAGCTGGACGTGAAGCGCCGGGCGGAAGCCAGGACAGCCGCAAAAAAGCTGTGGCTCATTCCGGATGATCTATAAAAGCTGAGCCTGTGCTTGAACGGGCTGAATATAAACCTTATACATATATCCTAAAGGAGAATCTTATGAAAAAACGAGTATTGAGTATGTTCATGGCGCTGGCGCTGTGTCTGACGCTCCTGCCCGCACCCGTGCGAGCGGCGGAGGATACGCCGGAGAGCGGCGCCATCGTGCAGCAGGAGCGGCAGGAGGAAATTTCGCCCGCCGTATCCGAACAGGCTGGAACGAATGAGGAAGAGAACGGTTCAGAGGGTGACCCGCAAAATACCGGTACCCCTGACGCCGGTGGCGCTGAGGACAGTAAAGCAGATGCGCCGGAGAGCGGCGAGGATGAAAACGCCGGGAACAATGCGGACGCGGCGGTATCCGCTGTGCAGACGATGATCGATGCGCTGCCCATCGTGAGTGAGTTGGACGGCATGACCGCCGACGAGCTGGACGCAGCTTATGACGACATTCAGGCGGCGTATGATGCTTATGAAGCACTGAACGCAGAGCAGCAGGCGCAGATCACCGGCGCAGACTTCGAGGCGCTGCTCGGCTGGTTCAACAGCCAGACCGCGCTGTTGGCGGACGCACAGTCCGGCGAGCATACCCACTGTGTCTGCGGCAAGGACAGCGGTACAACGGTCATACCCATAACAACAGCACAGCATGGACGGCAGCCGATTCCCTGCCTAATTCTGCGGGCAGCTATTATCTGACGCGGTCTGTGTCGGGGAGCTGGGCTGTGCCAGAAGGCGAGGTCAACCTCTGCCTGAACGGGCAGACGATCAACGGCAAAATCACCATCGGCAGCGGCGCGACGCTGACGCTGACCGACTGCATCGGCAGCGGCAGGGTTCAAGGCGAAGTGACCGTCAACGGCGGCAAATTTGAACTGTACAGCGGCACGATCACCGGCGGCGTGCAGGTCGGTATAAAGGGCAGCGCCTATCAGACCGGCTCGTCCTTTACCATGTATGGTGGAGAGATTACCGGTAATAAAGCAGGCAGCGGCGGCGGCGGTGTGTTCCTTGTCGGCACGACGAATCAGACCGACCCGCCAAGATTCACCATGCATGGCGGAACCATTTCCGATAACACTGCGGGTGCGTCTGACGGCGGTGGCGGCGGCGTATATGTGGGTGAGAAGTGCAGCTTCACCATGGACGGCGGAGCCATCACCGGCAACAAGGCGACCGCCGGCAACGGCGGCGGGATCTATATCCACTTTAACGCCGGCACAGTTTCGATCTCCAACGCCACGATCACCGGCAACAAGGCGTCCGCCACGGGGAATACAAGTTATGGCCACGGGGGCGGCATTTATTCGGAGAGAGGGGTAACCGTCGAGAATGTGACGATCACCGGAAACAACAGTACCTTTGAGGGCGGCGGCATCTATGGAAAGGGCGCTATTACCCTCACCGATGCTACCGTTACCGACAACTCTCAATATGACGTTTACTACGACGGAAGGGAAAGCAACACTCCTGAGCTCACTATTTCCGGCTCGGTGAAGGCCGGTTATTACGCCAATGAAGCTTGGAAGCTGCCCATTCTTGTATCAGGCGCATTGAGAGAGGATTCGGTCATCCGTGTGGGCGTGCGTGAAGGCATAAATCTTGGGGCCATCGCCGAACCGGCAAGCGGCGTGACGCTCAGCGCCGAGAACTTCAAGGCGGACGCCGCCGACTGCGTGACCAGCCTGGGCGATGACGGCAAGGTCTATCTTGTGCCCTGCACGCACGAGATGGACGATACCGGCTACACCTGCAAGAAGTGCCATACGCAATTCGACGCGCGCGTGGGCGATAGCGCCTATTATCAGACGCTGACGAAGGCGTTTGATGCAGCCAGAGGCAACACCGTGACGCTGCTGCGGGATGTGACACTCGCAGGAAATTGCTCTTCTTCTTACACCTACTCAGCGACGCTGGATCTGAATGGCAAAACTGTCAGCAGCGAGCGTTATTACATTAGCGTCGGAGGTGGGAACAAACCCAGGACTCTGACGGTCAAGGATTCCGGAACAGGCGGCGGAACGCAGGCGCTCGATGTCACGTTTTACGTTTCCTCCAACGGAACGCTTGCAGTCGGCGACTCCTACACCGGCAAGATTTCGCGCGTGGAGCTGCAGGCCGGCGGCGCATTGGAGCGCTTTGGCGGCGAAATCGGCGAGTTGGTATTAAGCAATGCTGCGGCTGGCTCCACAAGTACGGGCTACAATCTGAAGCTGTGGAATGGCAATACAAACGCCTGCACCATCGGCAAGATCACGGACAGCACGAAGAGCAAGAGCCTCACCGTTCAAGACCTGCTGAAAACCAACCATGCAAAGTGCGAGCTGTACGGCGAAAAGGACGGTACATGGAGCATCGTTGATAAGAGCGCTAAAATTGTGGACTTGACCGGCTATACAACGTACAAGGTGCAGTTCCCGGAGTGCGTCCATCAGTGCGCCGATGACAGCAACCCCGTGTGCTCTGTGTGCCACAAGGACCTGTATACGAAAATTACCGCCCAGAGCACCGACGGCACGACCAAGACTGCCTACTTCACGGAAGACAGTGCGCTGGAACACGGCTATGTAGAGGCCATCCAGACCTTGAACGGCTGGAGCAATGAGGGCTGCACCGAGCCGACGCTGACCCTGCTGCGGGATATGTATGCTTTCGGCACCTCCATGCCGCTGACCGGCACGCTGACGCTGAAGGGCGGAACGCACACCGCCAAGAATGTGACGGTCGCTAAAAACGCGGACGTGACCTTTGCCAGCGGCAGCTATAAAGGTGCGACCATCGACGGCACGGCGACGGTGAAGGAGGGCGTCACATTTACCGACGCCTCCGTCGAGGTGAACGGTACGCTGAACGCCAAGGGCGGTACCTTCACTGGTAATGTCAAATTCAACGGCAGCAGCATCGCGAACATCAGCGGCGGCAGCTTTAATAATGAAAAGAAATATGGCGGCGTTACGTTTGACTACAATGTCACGGGGACGATCACCGGCGGCACGTTTACCTTCGCGGATTTTTACACCACCAAAGTCAAGCTCTCCGGCGGCACATTTACGATGATCAAAACCAACGGCGACCGCAAACTCGCCGACCTGCTGGCGGAGGGCGCGGCGTATTACGGAGCAAGTGATAATCAGGCTGTGACCAATGATAGAGTGAATACGCTGGAAAATGTCAAGGTCGTGTCGCATACGCACAACGGCGGCACGGACGGCAAGGGCATTTGCAGTGTCTGTAAGAAGCAGATGGCGGCGTCGCTGACCATCGGCGACAAGACGAGCTGGTACACGGCCTTTGCCACTGCCATTGAGGCGGCGAACGCGGCGGACGGTGCAAAGACCATCACGCTGTATCAGAATGTGGATGACACTGTCAACGGGAAGCGGACCACCTATGAGCTGACCCGCGGGCCGGTGACGCTGGCGACCGGCGGGAAAACGGTCGATGGTGTGGACCTCATCGCCAAGGGCATTTCTCTGACGGTCACGGGCAGCAACGGAGGCTTCTATGTGACGGTGGACGGCAAAGACGCGGAATTGACCGTCAAGGACAAGGATACGAAGCTCGCCATTGTCACGGCGAAGAACGGCGGAAAGCTTTCGCTGAGCAACGGCACCTTCAGCCGTGTGGCTGTAAAGGACGACGGCAGCAGCGCCAGCCTCAGCGGCGGCAGCTACGGCGCGATCACGAGCGATGCCGGCTATGTCAAGCCCTACGCGCTGCTGGCGAAGGGGTACGCTTACAAAAAAACAACGGATAATGAATGGCTCCCCAACGCCAATTCAATCCCGTCAAAAGTCACCGTTGAAAAAGCCCCCTTCGCGGTCGAAAAGATCTATCCGAATAGCGATACGAACTACACCGGAAGCTCGGCGTTTGCGACGGACGGCAATATCACGCTGACTGCGGTAATCGCGTCCGAGCCCGAAACGGAGAACGTCACCTACTACTACTGGTGGGAGCTGTTTAACGAATCAGAAAACGACTGGACCACGAGTTTCAAAAAAGTTAATACTGCAACGCATACCGGCGAGAAGAGCAAGACGCTCACAATCTCCGGGCTGCCCGTAGACAAGAGCTATCAGTACCACATTTACGTCCAGTGCAGCAACGGCTACAATTGCTACAGCGAGCCGTTCACCGTGACCCAGCATCAGCATAGCTGGACGTACACGGCAAGCGGCGCGACCATCACCGCGAAGTGTACGGCAGAGGGCTGCTATCTGACCGACGGAAACGGCGGCAGCGTGACCATTGCGGCCCCCGCCGAGCTGACCTACAGCGGGGAAGGCAAACCCGCCACGGTGACTGCAAGCAGCGATTGGCAGGGTCCGGCGGCGAGTGGGATCACCATCAGCTACATAAAGACGGGCACGTATGGTCAACAGATGTTGGAAAACGGCGCGCTCCCCACCGACGCGGGCGAGTACACCGCCAGCATCACGGTGGGCGAGGGTAACAAGGCTGCCACTGCCAGCGTGGAGTATACCATTCAGAAGGCTAATCCGGTGGTGACCGAATGGCCGACGCTTTCTGCATCGGTTTATGTCAACAGTGAAGCGACCCTCACCGGCGGCAGCGGCGAAGGCACCTTCGCTTTCAAGGCAGGTGCTGCGAAATCTTGGGACAGCGCAGGCAGCAAGACCACCACGATTGTGTTTACTCCCACAGATACCAATAATTACAAGGAGCTGACTCAGGACTATAACGTAACGGTTGTCAAGCGTACGGTAAAGAGCTGCCATACGCTGACTGGCATTACGGACAAGCCCTACGGAACGGCGCTGGAAGAGCTGGGACTACCCGAAACCGTGACGATCACCACGGAGGACGGCAAAACATTTGATAAGATCCCCGTCACATGGAGCGGTTATAATCCGAATACGCTGGAGGAGCAGACGCTCACCGGAACATTAGATCTTACTTCGATTGCTAACGAGGTGGAGCAGCCCGGCATGCCTGTGACGGCGCAGATCAAGGTCAAACTCACGCAGAAGAACTTCAGCGGCATTTCGCCTGAGGCTTATGATGGTGTGTATGACGGTAAGGCGCACGGAATCACCCTCACCGGCGTGCCCAGTGGCGCAACCGTAAAATACGGCGAAAGCGCAGATAGCTGCACACAGGACAGCCTGACCTACACCAACTTCACGAATGGTCCAAAGATCGTATTTTATAAGGTCTCCCAGTTCGGCTATGCGGATGCTTCCGGCTCCGCCTGGGTAAATATTACCAAACGCCCACTCACCGTTTCCAGCATCACGGAAAATAAGACCTATGCGTATGCTTCCGGTTCAGACGGTAAGGCAATCGGTGTGAATATTGCAGGAAAGCTTCCGACGGATAGGGGAACTACAGCATATGCGGTTGCAAAGACAGATACAGAGAAGCTTTTAAGTGAGGTAACAGTCGATACAGCCGGAAATCTGACCTATAAAGTAAATCAGGTAGATGCGTCCAAGGTTGGAAAGACAGCAATTATCACGGTAACAGCTTCGATGGAGAACTATGCGAATGCTGGATACACGCTGACGATTAGTATTACAGATAAGAAGACGGTAGAGATTAAGAGCGGAAACACCGTATCTGTAGATGGAAGCAATGCGCTGACCTATGGGGAAAAGGTTTCAAAGCTGACACTTGGAAATACCGTTTTTGTGGAAGCCGGTACAGATGATGTGATAGAAGGTATTCTTTCATGGAGCAATCCGGACGAGATACCGGCAGCCGGAACCACACAGGCGGGCTGGGTATTCAAGCCGGCAGACAGTACGTATTACGCGGAACTTACCGGAACAGCAGCCATCACAGTAGCCAAGGCAACTCCGATAGTTGTAACAGTACCAACCGTTGCAGAGCGTGGATACAATCCGGATGCTGCGCTTACCGGTTCAGATATAACAGGCGGAAGTGTGACAGGGGCAGATGGCAATTCACTTGCCGGAACATGGAGCTTTACAGGAACGAACATCATTCCGACTGTAAACAACAAAGGCTATCAGGCAGTATTTACACCTGATGACACAAACAACTACAATACAGTAACTAGAACAATAACAGTTACGGTCAATAAGGCAGCGAAAGCTCCAAACATGCCGGAAGCTGCAATGACACCGGCACACAGCACAAAGAAGGTTGGCGATATTACGCTTCCGGATGGATGGAGCTGGCAGGAGGCTGATAAGGACACGGCACTTGCAGATGGTGTGGCAGTAACAGCGACTGCGGTTTATACAGGAGCTGACAAGGGCAACTACGAGACAGAAAGTGTAAGCATTACGATTACAAGAAGCGAATGTGATCACACACATACTGAAATACGGAATCAGCGGGAAGCAACCTGCAAAGAGGAGGGCTATACCGGAGATACTTACTGTAAGGATTGTGGTGAAAAGCTTGCCGCCGGTACAACAACCGGGAAAAAACCGCACACGGTCGGAACACCGGCTACCTGCGTATCAAAAGCAGTATGCAGTGTTTGTGGTGAAACCTTTGGTGAAGTGGATGCCACGAACCATGTGCATACAACCGTGAAGAACCGCAGGGAAGCAACCTGCATACAGACTGGATATACCGGAGATACCTATTGTACAGACTGTGATAAGCTTCTGGAAACCGGAGAAGAGCTGGCGGCACTCGGCCATGACTATCTGGCAAGCGTGACAAAGCAGCCGACGACAACAGAGGAAGGCATCAGAACCTATACCTGTACAAGATGTGGGCATTCCTATACAGAAAGCATTGCAAAGCTTACGAGTCCGTCGCCGCAGCCAACTGCAACACCGTCAGGTAAGCCGGAGACACCATCACCACAGCCAAAGGGCACCAATCTGAAGGATGACACAGGTGCAGCCTACAAGGTAACAAGTGCAAATGGCAAAACACCGGCAGTGCAGTATCTGGCACCAAAGAGCGGCACCAAAGGAACGGTGACAGTTCCTTCGGAGGTCACGATCGATGGCGTAACCTACAAAGTAACCTCTATCGCAGGCAATGCTTTTAAGGGCACTAAAAAGATTAAGAAGATAGTGATCGGAAGTAACATTACTTCTATCGGAAAAAATGCTTTTGCAGGCTGCACAAGTCTGACAAGTATCACGATCGGAAAGAATGTGACGAAGATTGGAAAGAATGCCTTTACCGGCTGTAAAAAGCTAAAGTCGATCACAATTAAGACGAAGAAACTGACAACAAAGACCGTTAAAAAGGGAGCGTTTAACGGCATCAGCAAAAAGGTTGTGGTAAAGGTGCCAAAGAGCAAATATAAGACCTACAAAAAGCTGCTCCCGGCAAAAGGTCTGAAAAAAGCGGCAAAGATCAGAAAGTAACCAACACGCTGAAAATACAGTAACCTCATATGAGAGACTGCTTAGGCAGCAGAAATGCAAATACAGACCTGCGAATCAACCGGAGCAGGGAAGTAATTGTATTTCTGCTGCCTTTTACTATTTCATTTATCTTGACCTGTCGTCGGGTATTTTTAGAAATTGCAAATACAATGCATTCATGTTATAGTAGCTTCAAAGCATATTTTCTTTTCCGGAGGTATTCTGCTTCCGATGAACCATATCTATTGGATGCTTCAGAAATAAGAAGTATCGTGTCTGTTCATTTTTTAGAAAATCCATGCTTGTAGCTGAATAAGAGCAGGGATTTGCGAGGAAACAGATTAAATGATTAATTAGGTTTCTACTGAAAGTAAATGGTTCATAAGCTGTCAGATTTACGCGATGTTCCTGCCAGGTAAAGAAAGGAGCATCTTATGAAAAATGCGAATGAAATGAATTATGAAAACCTGACGATCCGTAACAAATTTATGTTCGGAAAAGTAACCCAGAATCCTGTGATCGCACAGAAAATGGCAGAACTGTTAACACCGGCAGAGATTGGAGAAGTCACAGGTGTAGAACGTGAAAAGTTTCTGCAGCACAGAAGCACATCGAAATATGTGAAGCTGGATATGTATCTGGAGGATGAGAATGGTCACGTAGTGGACACAGAAATGCAGAATAGATCCAATAATAAAATGGTGCAGGAGGAGCTGCCACTTCGTATCAGGTACTACCAGGGCATGATCGATCAGGAAATCTTATCGAGTGGAATCGATTATATATTTCTGAAGGAAACATACATTATATTTATCTGTACATATGATCCGTTCGGAAAGGGAAAATATGTATATCACTTCCACATGACATGTGACGAAGATGAAGAAATACAGCTTCGGGATAAAATGAACTGGATCTTTTATAATACAACTGCAGATTTAACGGAAGTACCGGAAGGAATCAGAGAATTTTTAAGTTATGTAGAGCATGACAATGCAGATGACGAATTTACAAAGCTGCTGGATAAGGAAGTAAAAAATGCGAGACTGAACGAAGAATGGAGGTCGGAGTATTTGAAAACATATGTAAATGATATGGATATGAGACGTGAAGGGTATCTTGAGGGCGAAGAACATGGCAGAATTGCTGGTAAAGCGGAAGCCTTAACGGAGCTTATCAAAAATCTGATGGAAACCCAGCATATCTCAGAAGAGGATGCAAAGAAGATGCTGAAAATACAGTAATTTCAATATGAAAAACTACTTAGGCAGCAGAAATATAAATACAGACTTGCGAATGAACTGGAGGCTTTAGAACATCTTAGCCTCCGGTTATCGGAGTAAGGAAGTATTTATATTTCTGCTGTTTTTCTGTCTGCAAAAAGATTTTTGTGCTTTTTTCAATTATGATGTTATAATTTTTATAATGTATTTACGAAAATGCGATGAACAGATAGCATTATTACACACGACATTGATGGAAAACAGGTTTTCATTACTGCGATAAAGGAGCGGCTATGAAAAAAACAGGAAAATCAGGGAAACGACACAATAAGCTTCTGGCACCGCTTCTGGCACTTATCGTGCTCCTGGCAGCATGCAGCTCGCAGGGCGGCGATAATGCACCGGATAGCAGGCAGAAGGAAGCTGTGCAGACGGAAGAGACATCGGCTGAGACAGCAGCAACGGATGAAATCAGGATGGATGGACAGCTCACAGGTGATATGCTCATGCAGCCATCCGGGGATACAGAGGGAGAAGCAGCGGATCCGGACGGATATAGTCAGGAACCACTTGAAGTACATTACATAGATGTCGGACAGGGCAGCGCGACACTATTAAAGAGTGGCAGGCATGCCATGCTGATTGATACCGGTGACAGCGATCAGGGTACAAAGATACAGCTCTATCTGACAAAACAGGGCGTGGAAAATCTTTACCGCGCGCGCAGAAAAAAATACGCCGCCGCGGCGGATTTTGCGGTCAATAACGGAGGGACGTTCGCGCGGACGCTCCGGAAAATCGAGGAGAAACTCAATGAATATTTTGGTGATTAACGGGCCTAATCTCAATATGCTCGGGATCCGCGAACCCGCAG
>OIGD01002866.1_pt1 | contig 12550 bp, 10 predicted proteins | sample 1582211 | NCBI WGS metagenome assembly OIGD01 (sample SAMN04414078, study PRJEB24778) | human gut metagenome | material: faecal | host: Homo sapiens
TTAATAAAGTTATTCATTAACTTTATTTTTTCTGCTATAATCAAAGAGGTGGTAATATGTCTAAAGTAAATAAATATTTAAAAAGAGTTAAAATAATATCAGATAAAAATAATAAGAGTTTTATAATAACAATAATTGATATAATAATTTCTTATATATTTTATGGGGTAACTCTAACAGATTATGAAAATTATGAATTTTGCAAAAAAAGCATGAAAGAAAGAAAAAAATATGCTGTTGTAAGAACTCAAAATAAATTTTATGAAAGAGTTAGTCCATCAAAATATAAAGAATTTTTTACAATAAAACCCAACTTCCTTAAAAATTTTAAAAAGTATATAGGAAGAAGTTACTATATTCCTGAATTTGGGATAGATAAATTAAATGAATTTTTAAATAACAACAAAGAATTTATAATAAAACCAATTGATGGATTAGGTGGTGCTGATGTAAGAAAAGAGTACTCAAAAAATATTAAGAATATAAAAGATTTTATGAAAAAACTAGAAGATGAAAACTTATTCTTAGAAGAACTAATTATTCAACATAAAAAAATGAGTACATTATGTAAAGAATCAGTTAATACACTTAGAATAATGACATTTGTAAATAATGGTAAATCAGAAATATTATATGCAGTATTAAGAGTTGGAAATGGAACTTGTGAAGTTGATAATTTTCATAAAGGTGGTATGGGAATAGAAATAAATACAAGAACTGGTAAATTAAGAGGTAATGGTATTGATAAAGATTTAAATGAATACAAAAAACATCCAGTAACTAATATTTATTTTGATAAATTTCAATTACCTTTTTGGGATGAAACAAAAAGACTTGTACTTAATGCTGCTTTGGTAAATGAAAATATTAAAGTAGTTGGATGGGATGTTGCAATAACAAAAACAGGTCCAATTTTAGTAGAAGGAAATAGACGCCCTGGATTTGATATAGTTCAAGTGGTAAGTAAAAGAGGAAGAAAAGATATAATGTATCATGTAGAAAACAAACTTAATGAAAGGTAGTGCTTTATGAAAAAAATAAAAATGTTAGTAATACCAAGTTGGTATCCAAATGAAAAAGATCCATTATGGGGAAATTACTTTATAAAACAAGCAGAGGCATTAAATGATTATATAGATGTTTCTATGCTATATATTAATAGAATCGGCTTAAAGGAACTAAATAAATATTATAATGAAAAGAAAACAGATGGATTTAATAAAACTCTATATAACTTTAATTTTTACAAAAAAACAATTATAAATTATAAATCAGTTAGTTTAGATTATGCATTTAAAAAATATAAAAAAGCTGCATATGATGCATATAAAAAATATATTCAAATAGTAGGAAAACCAGATATTATATTAGTTCAAAGTATACTTCCAGGAGGAATTGCGGCTAAATATATAAAAGAAAAAGAAGGAATTCCATACATAGTACATGCTCATTCAGAAGCAATACTTACAAATCCTATTTATCAAAAATATGTTAACGAAATAGTAAAATATGCAGATGATTATATGGCAGTAAATAATAATATAAAAGAGAAAATAGAAGCTATTAGAAAAAAAGAATGTCATATTATTCCTAATTTTATAGATTGTAAAAAATTTGATTTAAGTAAAGAAAAGAAAACAGATGATTTTAAATTAGTAAGTATATGTAATTTCTATAAAGTAAAAAGTTTAGATGTATTACTTAAGGCACTTAATATTGTAGTAAATGAAAAAAATAAAAAGAATGTAAAATTAAAAATAGTAGGAACTGGTGAATATAAAGATTTCTATGAAAGTATTTGTCATAGTTTAAAACTAAATGATAATGTAGAATTTATGGGTTATGTAAATAACGATGAAATTCCTAATATTCTTTGTAATAGCGATGTATTATGTGTATCAAGTTCATTTGAAACATTTTGCATACCTATAGTTGAAGCATTTGCATCAGGTATACCTGTTATTACAACTAATTGTACAGGACCTCTTGAAATAGTAGATAAATCTAATAGTGTAGTAGTACCAATAAATGATATAAATCTATTTGCAGACGCAATAATAGATGTAATGAACAATTACAAAAAATATAATAGCAAAGAAATAAAAAAATATGCATATGAAAAATATGACAAAAGTACTATAAGTAAAAAAATAATTAAAATATGTGAAGATGTAATAAATAAGAAAAAAAGTATCAAGTGATACTTTTACATCATATGCATTGCATTTGGATACGCATTCTGATTATACATATCAGGCAAGCTTGTATTATAAGAAGTTTCAGTATTATAAATACCATTATTACTTTCTAATCTAGATACTCTTGTATCTAATCTTTTTACAATTCTTTCTAAAGAATTTATTCTATTTTCAAGCTCATTTACACCAGGCATAATAGGATACATACCTTGCATATTTACATTTGGATAGGGCATAAACATAGGATTATTTCTATCTGATTTCATACATTCACCTAAAACCTTTCATTTAATTATATGCAAATTCAAAAAATTTGTTATAATTATACTTAGTTAGAGGTGAAAAATGAGATTAAGAAACATAAAAAACAAAGAAGAAATACTTAATAATAGCAAATATATTATATTAAATCCAAAAGAATATAAAGGAAAATGGAATAATGTATTTAAAAATAATAATCCAATTTATATAGAAATAGGAATGGGTAAAGGCAAATTCATATTAGAAAATGCATTAAAATATCCAAACATAAATTTTATTGGAATAGAAAAATATGATAGTGTTATAGCAAGGGCTATAAAGAAAATAGATGAACGCGAAATAAATAATTTAAAACTAATTAGAATAGATGCAAATGAATTAAATGATGTATTTGATAAAGAAATAGATTTAATATATTTAACATTCTCTGATCCATGGCCAAAAGATAGACATGCAAAAAGACGTTTAAGTCATAGCGATTTCTTAAAAATATATGATGATATATTTAAAAATTATAAAAAAATAGAAATGAAAACAGATAATAGAAAACTGTTTGAATATTCGGTTGTATCTTTTAGTAAATATGGATATGTAATAGAACAAATAAGTACAGATTTACATAAAGACGAAGAGAATATAATAACAACAGAATACGAAGATAAATTTGTAAAATTAGGGCTTCCAATATACAAAGTTATATGCTTAAAAAAATAGAACATATTTAATAATAACTATTTATTAAATATTTTTTTTGTGTTAAAATATATCTATGATTATGGACACTTTTATATGTTCTGAAGGAAGTGATTATATATATGCTATTAGATGATTTTAACTTGGCTGCACTTTTTGGTTTAGGAGCAACATCAGTTGGTGTTATCGCAGATATGATGAGGGTAATATTTTTCTTTTTAGATTCAATTGTGTATAGTTTAATACCAGTAGTTTATAGAGGAATATTTGCTTTATATGATATAGATAAAATAATAGGCGTGGGGAATACTCAGAATCTATTAAATACAGCAAAAGAAACTGTTTATTCGTTTCTTGCTATTTTTATGTTCTTTAGAGTTGCTTTTTCACTAATTACTATGTTAGTAGACCCATCTTTAATAGATGATAAAAGTAAAGGAGCAAAAAAAATAGTACTAAATATTTTTATATGTTTAGGACTTATTGTTGTAGTACCAGTTTTCTTTAGAGTAGCAAAAAATATTCAAACAAGGGTACTGGAAGAAAAAATTATAGAAAGAGCTGTTGGCGGAGATATTTATTCAAATGATCAAAATTATAATCTAGGGAATGAACTAGCACTTTCTACATGGAGCGTATTTTTACAGCCAGTAGTAGATGAAGGAGATGCCTATGATGCATGGAAAGGTGTTTTCGAAAGTGGAAATCCAACAATATGGCCTCTACCAGTCCTAGCAACTCACTTAAATGATACAACAGGAGGTATTTTAGGAGGATTGGATACTAAAATAGCAGGAGTAGCAGCAATCTTAAGAGCAACTGGTACAGTCACATATCAACTAGGATATATATGGTTAATATCTGGTTTAGTTGGAATTTATGTAGTTTGGACAATGATTAAAATGCTTATTGATGTTGCATATCGTTCAATTAAATTCTTACTATTAGAAGTTATTTCACCAATTGCAATAATTTCTTACATAGATCCAAAATCATCAGAAAAAGGATTATTTAGCAAATGGTTATCAGAAACACTAAAAACATACTTATCATTGTTTATAAGAATATTCATATTTGCAATGGTTTCAGTAATACTAAAACAAATTTCAGTTAGTTCGTTCTTTGACGAAGGAAACATACTTACTAGATTATTTTTCATACTTGCACTTGTTGCATTTATGAAAACAGCACCTAAGTTTATAGATAACTTATTTGGAACAGAAATATCTAAGGGTAGTGATACTAAGTTTGCATCTGATTTGCTAAGAGGCGGGTTAGGAGCAATTGGTGGAGCAGCGACTGGAGCAATTGGTGGTGCTGTTGTTGCAGGAAGAAAAAACCTGCCTATGGGACGAAGTGTATGGGAAGGTGCTAAAAAGGGCTTAATTGGTGGATTTTCTTCGGCAAGAAAAGGAAGTTTCATGGATTATGGAAAAAATCTAATATCAGGAGCTTCAGGACAAGCTGCTAGAGAATATTTTGGATTAGCTAAAGAAGCGGATGAAAGAAAAGCTTTAAGAACAAAAGAACGTGCTGAAGCAGCATCTGACACATACGATGCACTTAAGAGCAGTTTTGGTTACAAGGATGCTCCTGATGCTATGACTAAGGCCACAAAACTTGCAGATGCATTTAGGACGAAAGATATAAGATTTGATCCTGTAGCGAATGCAAAAGATAAAGAACTTAATAAAGCGTTATTGGATGCTGATGAAGCTGATTTAAAAGACGCTTCATTAATGACTGAAAGAGGCAAAGTTCTTGACACGGCACTTGCATATAGAAAATTAGTAGACGATGGAACAATATCACAAGATATGGCTGATAAGTTAACAATGCAAGCAATTAGAAAGTATAACAAACTTGCCGCTTCTAAACATTATGCAAGAGCTAAAGGCGATTTGAACGACGCTTCAGCAAGAGCAATCCAATTAGAAGTTAGTTATGATGGAAAATCTGCAACAGAACTTCAATCAATTGTTACATCTAAACAGCTTTCGAATTATCAAGAAATTTTAGGAATGTCGGTTTCTGGAATTTCAGGAATAGAAAATATGAGTGTTGCTGATATAGAAAGAACATTAAGAATAACAATTTCAGATGATAAGAGAGAAAAGATAAACAATATAAGAAATAAATCTAACACTTTACGTACAACAGTTGACAAAAAAGAAATTTCTGAATTTGTTGCTGATATAGATAAATTTACTGAAAAAGCGGTTGCTGCAGATGGTGTTTCTGGAAAATCAGAAGCATTACTAGGAAAAGCAAATGCTGCTGTAGATGAAGAAATGAAAATCTCTAGTAAGAGTTCTGAATTTATTAAAAGAGTTCAACTTGGAGATAAGTATAGGGGTAGATAGGAGGTTAGCTTATGATAAATGGTGGTTATTTGATACCAGCAAATACAAAAAAAGGTCAGTTGATATTTGGTATATTCACAACAGTAGATTTAATGCTATTTGGAACAGGAGTTGGAATATCAATAATACTATTGTTGGCAATTGGTGCTAGTGAAACAATAAATGCTATAGTTTGTTTAATACCAGCTTTAGTATGTGGTTTCCTAGTACTACCTATACCAAATTATAGAAATGTTAGAAATTTTATAGTTTCGGCTTATCAATTTCTAACTAATCAAAGAATATATAAGTGGAGAGGATGGTGTTTGTATGAGCAAGCAAGGGAAAGGAAGCAATAGACCTGCAGAAGCTTGGATGCCAGTTAGAAACATTTCTAACGGGACAGTAATATTAGACAACAATGAAAAAGTAACAGGTGTAAAAGTAACTCCGAGAAACATATTTATACTTGATGAAGATGCACAACAAAATGTTATTAGGGGTTTAAGCAACTTTTACAATACTATTGATTTTGAGTTTTGGTTAATAGTTTCTGATAGAGTGGTGGATATTTCTTTATATCAATCTCAGTTACAACTTTTATATAATAATGTTTCTAAACCAAAATTAAGAAAACTTATTATGCAAGATATAAATAAAGGTAATTCGTTTATGAATAATAATGTTGTTGATACCGAGTATTATATTTTGTTTAGAGAAAAGAATCCAGATTTAATACAAAAGAAAATAAGGGCTATAATAAATGGACTTGCTCTATGTGGTTTGGATTCAATGCAAACTACTAATGAAGATTTAAGAACATTGATAGATAACTTTATCAATGGAGGAGTTAGAACTCAGTTTGGGACGGTGATGCCTGTATGAATTTAAAAACAGAATTAGCACCTAAGGGATTAGAATTTAGGTCAAGTGACTTTGTAATGAGTGATAAATATTGTACTATACTTACTGTTATATCTTATCCAAGATTAATTGGTGAAGGGTATTTATCTTCACTTACAAGTATGCCTGGTATAAAAATAGTAATAAGACATATTCCAGTACCTTTTTCTAGTTTACAAAAGATGATTAATAAGCAGGTTGCAGACTTAAGGCAAAGATATACAGAGGAAAATGATAAAACTACAAAAGAAAGATATAGACAAGATGTTGAATCATTAGAGTTCTTTATTTCACAACTCGCATCATCTCAATCAAAGATATTTGATTTTCAAATGCATATTTTGATATCTGCTGATAATGAAGAAGATTTAAATATGAAAAAGTTAACTGTGAAAAATTATCTTGAAGCGATGGATATGAGAGCAATACCTTTAAGATTTGAACAAGAAAAAGTTTTAAAATCAATGTTACCAATATTCCCAAAAACAAGAGAGGTTGCAGATTTAGAAAGTAGAATAGGAACACCTATTCCAGCCCCTACAATTGCAGCTATGTACCCATTCATATTTGATAGTATAAAAGATGAGGGCTTGTCTACACTTCTTGGAGTAGATTTCTCAGGTGGTGTAATATTATTTAATCAATTTTTATTCCAATTAAGAAAAGAAAATAATAGAAATAATGCAAATTTAATAATATTAGGTACATCAGGTAGTGGTAAAAGTACAAGTGCTAAACTTATTTTAAGAGGACATATTAGAAATGATTATCAAATTGTAGCAATCGATCCAGAGGGTGAACTTGAAGAAATGGCTTCACTTTATGATGGAAACTTCATTGATTTAGGTAAAGGTGGAGAATTTGGAATGATAAATCCACTTGAAATAGTAATAGATGCTGATGAAGATGAAATAAGACAGGGATTGGGTTATACAGTTTTAACTAAATCATTACAATTTCTAAAAGCATTTATGAAATATTATGATCCATCAATTGGAGAAGATTTACTTACATTATTTAGTGAAGTAGTACAGGATACATATAAGAGATTTGGAATAGATTTTAATACAGATTTTAGTAAATTAACATCTAATGATTATCCTACATTTAGTGATGTATATGCAACTATAAGAGGTAGATTATCTCAATATATGTCAAAAACTAATGAACAAGATATAATGGAAAGATTAGAGATAAAAATAAGACCATTAACTAAAGAATTAAAATATTACTTTGATGGTCATACAACTATAACAGGTAATAAACATTTTATAGTATTTAATATAAAAGAACTTATGAATTCAGAAGTAAATGTAAGAAATGCATTATTCTTTAATATATTGAAATATGCATGGAGTTTATGTTTAAATAAAAATGAAAATACAGTTTTATGCGTAGATGAAGCACACGTATTATTAGGAGCAAATAATGCACTTGGAGCAGAATTTTTAGCACAAGTTCAAAGACGTGCTAGAAAATATAATACTGGTTCAATTATAATAACTCAACAACCAAGTGATTTCTGTGATCCGTCAGTAATTACACAAGGTAAAGCAATATTTGATAATGCCTCATATTACTTAGTAATGGGTCTTAAAAAACAAGCTGTTGAAGATTTATCATTACTTATTGATTTAAATGATAATGAAAAAGAAAGTATAAAAAGATATAGTCAAGGAGAAGCATTATTTGTTTGTGGTAACAGAAGAGTTAGAATGAATGTTACTGTTACTCCAGAAGAATTAGAATCATTTGGTAGTGCTGGAGGTTTATAATAGCGAGGAATATAATGAATAGAATTTTTAGACGTTTTATAAATTATATAAGAAAAGAAAAAAAGCAAATAATATTTGCTCTTTTTGCATTTATTATATATTCATTATATTATTTAATATTTAAAGAAAATAGCGAAGTAATTAGTATGGCAGCACCAGTAGTTGTTGCTGGTGCAGTAGCAGCTGGTGGTGCAACAACTGGAGCAGTTGCAGCAGGTACAACTGCAGCAGGAACTGCCACAGCAGGTGCTACTACAAGTGGAACTCTAGCCACCGCAAAAGGAACAGCTAGTGGAGCAGTGCAAACTGCAAATACAGCAAAAAGTGCAGCGAATACTGCAAACATACAAACAACAGTTAAAAGACCAGTTAATACAGAAGTAAATGCAGGAAAGACAGATATTGGTATGAGAACTGGCAACACACCTGATGCGTTAAAAGGTATAAAAGAAAAAAATACTAGTTTAGATCCTGCAACATCAAAGAGTGCACAAAAAGAAGCAAGTACAAGCGAAGTGGAAAAAGCAAAAAAATGGAGTAAAAAAGATAGATTATCACCTGAAACATCTAATGACGATGAAGAAAATGAGACTGAATTAGAAGAGGGCTCAAGTGCAGTTTTAAAAAAAGGAAATTTAACTAAAATATTTGTAGGTGGTATATTTGGATTTATATTAGTAATACTATTTGGAATTCCAATTTTACTAGTATCTATAGGTACTCCAGTTTCTTCAATAATCAAAGTTACTGATTGTAGTTCTGTAGAAGGTAGTGGTTGTGAAGAAAATGGTTTAGCGTCTTTTGTTGAAAAGGCAAAGAATTTCTTTTTATATGGAAGTTTTGAAAAGAGCAATAAATTAATAGCTACAAAAGCAGTAGAAACATCAAATGAAATATTTGGAGAAACCGAGGTTAATATAAATATACCATTACTTTTATCAACCGTTTTTTCGGACGTTACTGATTCCTTTGAAAAATATGAAACAGATGATCTTACAAATGTTAATGGAAAAAATCTTTTAGATAGATTAAAATACTTTAAAGAAGTAGGTCTATTTCAAATCATAGAAGATAGTGCAGTTTTCGAATGTAAAGCAAAAGAAGTTGATGGAAAAATGACATATTATACAGTTATTGATACAAGTTTTACTGATCCATCTACTATTACTGAAACTGAATGTAATGAAGAAAATGTGGGCAAACTTATAAAGGAGACAGTTTATCAATTAAATATAGAAAAATATTATGAATTACTTAAAGAAAAGAAAGATATATTAGCAAAAATATATGGAGATGAACAAGTTTCTACAAAAGAAGGACTCGAACAAGTTATTGACAGTATAAGAATGAATAGAGAAGTATTTAAAATTTTATATGAAGATGAAACTGAAGAAAATGGTAGTACTGGTAATATTCCTTTATCAGTAATGCGTGATCAAAATATTAACTTACAATCGCCATTAAAAGGAAACATAGGTGTTACATCCCCATATGGTAATAGAACAGGTATTTTTGCAGGAAGACACTTAGGCATGGATTTAGTATCTAACGATAAAAACATTTATGCAACGGGTGATGGAGTAGTAACAAGAGCGAATATAGAAACACTTGGAGGAAAAGTTATTGAAATAACACATACTACATCTGATGGAAAAAGATATATATCTCAATATGGACACTTAAGCCAATTCTTAGTTAGTGTTGGTGATAGAGTTAAAGCAGGTGAAATAATAGGAATTATGGGAGATACTGGAAAAACCTCAGGAGTACACTTGCACTTTCAAATGTGGAATGTAGATACAAAAGAAACATACAATCCAGCAAATTTATTTAATACTAATTAATAACACTTTATTATTAGTTTTAATTTTGATATAATCTATGTAGTTTAATAATAATTAAGAGGGTGAGAATATGAAATTGAAATTTAGAGCAGAACCCAAAGATATACTATACTTTATATTATTTTCAATTTTTCTATTTTATTTAATAGCAGTTGGTATAGGGAATATAACAAGTTTATCAAGTAAGGGAACCTTAGTTGGTTTCAATCCGTTTCCTGGTTTATCAAAAGAAAATATATTTAGTACAATACTATTTTTTATAATCGCAAATATGGCAATACTTCTTCTCGTGTCATCATATTTCTTTGATAGAGAAAAAGGCATTGGCTTTGCAAAAGAAAAAAAAGTTGGAGATGGTTATTCAAAATGGGCAAAACCAGAAGATATAAAAAAATCACCTGGAGTAAAAGAAGTTCATGAACCTGATTATACATATGATGCTGCAGGAGTACCATTATACTCAGAAAAAGGAAAAATTTGGGTTGATGACGGAGAGAGTCATAGCTTAATTATAGGAGCAACAGGTAGTGGTAAAACATATTGTATAGTTAATCCACTAGTTCATATTCTTGCAAAAAAAGGCGAGTCAATGGTTATTACAGATCCTAAAGGTGAAATATATGAAAACAATGCAAACTTCTTAAGAGATAGAGGTTACAATATACTTTTACTTAATTTCCGTAACCCACAAAAGGGTAATATGTGGAATCCACTATCGCTTCCTTACATACTTTATAAAAGTGGAAATTACGATAAGTCAAATGAATTACTTAGAGATTTAGCAATAAATATACTTCACGAAGAAAAAACAGATGATCCATTCTGGCAAAACACATCAGCCGACTATTTCGTCGGTTTAGCACAAGGATTATTTCAAGATGCAGATGAAAAATATATAAATATAAATTCAATAATTCAAATGCTTACAGTAGGTGAAGAAAAATATGGCGCATCTACATATGCAAAAGAATACTTTAAAATGAAAGATTCATCTAATCCTGCATATATAAACGCAGCAGGAACAATTGATGCACCAAATGATACCAAAGGAAGTATTATATCTGTATTTAGACAAAAAATTAATATATTTGCAATGGCTGAAAACTTATCTGAAATGCTATCAAAAAGTGATTTCGATATGATGGATATAGGAAGAAGAAGAACCGCAGTATTTCTAATTATTCAAGATGAAAAAAGAACATATCATGCTCTTACTACTATATTTGTAAAACAGTGTTACGAAAGCTTAATAGATGTAGCACAAGAAGCAGGAGGTAAACTTCCAGTAAGAACAAACTTTATTCTTGATGAATTTGCTAATATGCCCGAATTAAAAGACGTAACAACAATGATTACCGCAGCGCGTTCAAGGCAAATAAGATTTAATTTAATAATACAAAACTTTGCACAATTAAACCAAGTATATGGTAAAGAAAATGCAGAAACAATTAAAGGAAATTGTGGAAATATGATTTACTTATTAAGTAGTGAACTTAATGCACTAGAAGAAATAAGTAAACTATGTGGTGATAGAAAAGTTAAAGGTAAGAGTAAAGACAAACCAGATGAAACTAGACCACTAATATCAGTAACAGATTTACAACGCCTTAAATTTAAAGATGCAATTGTAAAAAAACAACGTGTTGATCCATTCCAAACAAAACTTAAAGGTGTAGATGAATATAACTGGAATATTCCAAAATATGAAAAAGCAACATATCCAAGTAGAGAAAAACATTCAATAGAACTATTTGATTTAAAAACATTTGTTAAAGAAAAGAAAAAAGATAGTATTATGGAATCTGGCTTTGGAATAGAAAGACCTACAATTATGCCTCCATTTTCAAGAAACGTACCTACTAAACCAAAACTTGAAGAAGATGAATTTGATGTTGATGAACTTATAAAGAAAATAGATGCGAAAATTGCAGAACTTGAAAAAGAAGATGCGGAAAATAACAAAAAGTTAAATGGTAAATCAAATGAAGTATCTTTCGAAAATTTGAATGATGAATCTCTTGATAAAATCGTAAATAATATTAAAGATATAAATCAAGACAAAAAACCAACATACAATAATGATGATTTAAGAAAAATTGTTGAACCAAGCAAAGACAACGCAGTCAAAGTAAGTGCTGATATTGATAAAATAATAGAAAAAATAGAAGACGAAGATGTAAGTGATGATGAATTTTTTGATGATTTCTTCTTTGATGAATAACACTATATGTGTTATTTTCTTTTTCCATAGTAAAATATTATGAGCGAGTTAAATAATGTACCATAAAATATAATGGTGAAGTATATGAGTGTAAATATAAGATATTTAAAACCAAGTGAAACTATATTAATAGATATAAGAGAATCATACGAATATAAAATGGGTCATATAGAAAATGCAATTAACATACCAAATGATCTTTTAGAACTAGTTCCAGAAAAATATTTAAAGAAAAAAAGATGTAGGAAAATAAAAAATCCTGCATCTTTTTTGTATAGTAGGAAAGTTCTCCTAGTAGGAGAACTTTCTGTAC
>OIGD01002879.1_pt1 | contig 12498 bp, 10 predicted proteins | sample 1582211 | NCBI WGS metagenome assembly OIGD01 (sample SAMN04414078, study PRJEB24778) | human gut metagenome | material: faecal | host: Homo sapiens
ATAGACAACATTATTTATATAACCAAAAAATAAAAAGACAAAAAGCTATAAACAGAAATTCTCTAATTCAACGAGCGATTTCTTTTCTTGTATTTTTGTTTATAGGTTTATTTATATGTCCTTATTGTTATGAAAACATATCAAAGCCTATCTTTTTTTCACATAATAAAAATAAAGCGGTTAGGGTTGATTATGAATCATATTTGAATAAAACAGCAGGATATTTATCAAATAATTATTTTATTGACAGACCTTCATTTGTTGAAGCGAATATAAAAAAACCTCATATGAAAGAAATGTATCTTGCAAATGAAATGACAAGCTTAAAAAACAGCCTTAAAAATTTAGCATCAAAATATCCTCAACTTAAGCCCCATATATTTATTTATGACTATCAAAATAGTAATTTTGTCGATATAAATGCAAATGAAATGTCACCAGTAGCTAGTATAGTGAAAATACCTATACTTATTGAACTTTTTAGGTCAATTGAATCAAATCAAGTGTCATTGGAAAATAAATTATATTTAACAGATTATTTTAGAGCAGAAGGTTCAGGAACTTTACAATATAAACAAGCTGCTTATTATGATTTTGATTATTTAGCACGAATAATGATAACAGAATCTGACAATAGCGCAACAAATATGTTAATGTCAGCAATTGGGGGAAAGGTTGATATAAATCGTGCACTTCGTTTGTGGGGATTAAAAAAATCTTATGTAACAAACTGGCTCCCTGATTTAGAAGGTCAAAATGTCTCAACAGCTAAAGAAATAGCCGTAATGCTTTATAATATTGACAATTCTTCTTTTTTATCAATGAATTCACGTGAAAAAATTATTGATTATATGTCAAATGTAAAAAATAATCGTTTACTAGCTTCCTCCCTTGATGAAAATTCATTAATAATCCATAAAACAGGTGATATAGGTAAAATGTTAGGTGATGCCGGCATAATATATCTGCCAAACGGCCGTAGATATATTATCGTGACACTTGTTAAGCGACCGCACAATTCTTTTGCTGCTAAAGAATTTATTATAGACACTTCAAAACTTGTATATAATTACATGAGTTCTTTATAAATAAGCAAACAAAAAAATAAAATAAAAACCGTCTTTTTATTAAGACGGTTGAATAATAAATCAATAGTATTTATTTTACAAAGTGTAAAATTATACTTGTAACAAACATAAATATTATAATGCATATTTATTTATGTGTCAATATTAGTTGCATAAGTTGCGTTACTTTCGATGAAATCACGACGAGGTTCAACTTTATCTCCCATAAGGATGTTGAATAATTCGTCACATAACATAGCATCTTCAACATTCACTTTAAGCAACGTTCTTGTTTCAGGATTCATTGTTGTTTCCCAGAGTTGTTGAGGCATCATTTCTCCTAAACCTTTAAAACGTTGAAGCTGCATTCCTTTTTTACCACGTTCTTCAACTATGTTTTCCAAATCAACAAATGTTGTAATTTTATGTCTTTCGCCTTCGACATCCAAAATAAGTTCTTTTTCTTCATCGATTAAAAAACTTCTGATTGCAGGGTATGCTTGTTTTAGTTTATTAAATTCAATACTTTTTATAAAGTTTGAAGTGATTAAAACAGGGTCTATTTCGCTGTCACCAAGGTCAAGCAATATATTATAAAGTGATTTTTCATGATTAAATTTTAAAGAAACGGTATAATTTTTAGCATTGTTAGCATCACTTATATTATAGTTGTTAGCATGGTCAATAATATAATTTTGCAAATATGTAATTATTTCATTCATTCTATCTTGATTTGAGAAATCAGCAGCTTCAATATTTGAACGTATTAAGCCACGAATTACAACACTTGGAATGCTGCTAACCAATGGGCTTTGGAATGTTTTATAATAATTTGACATATTGCCCAAAAGTTGAACAAGATTTTCACCTTCAACTTTTTCACGTCCGTCTTTATTTTGTAAAGTTAAACCTTTAATCCCTCTTTCACGAAGCGTTTTATCAAGAACATGATCATCGTAAAGATATTGAGATGTTTTGCCTATTGTAATTTTATACAAAGGGGGCTGTGCTATATAAACATGTCCTTTTTCAATTAATGGTTTTGCATACCGGAAGAAAAATGTTAATAAAAGCGTACGGATATGGGCACCATCAACATCGGCATCTGTCATGATAATAATTTTGTGGTATCTTAATTTTTCAATATCAACATCGTCTTCATTTTTACTAATATTAATACCAAATGCCTGCACCATGGATTGAATTTCGTTGTTTCCATATATTTTGTCAAGTCTGGCTCTTTCAACGTTCAATATTTTACCACGAAGCGGTAAAATAGCCTGAAATTGACGATTACGACCTTGTTTAGCGGAGCCGCCTGCAGAATCACCTTCGACAATGTATATTTCGCATTTATCAGCTTCACGACTTGAGCAATCAGCAAGTTTACCAGGTAATGTTGAAGTTTCCAATGCTGACTTTCTTCTGGTAAGCTCACGAGCTTTACGTGCTGCTTCACGAGCACGTTGGGCTTGAAGTGTTTTTTCAATAATTATTTTTGCAGCTTTGGGATTAAACTCTAACCATTCTTGAAGTTTTTCACGCACAGCATCATTGACAGCTGCTTGCGCTTCCTGATTTCCTAACTTTTCTTTTGTTTGACCTTCAAATTGAGGATTTGATAATTTTACACTAACAATTGCTGTTAATCCTTCACGAACGTCATCACCTGTGAGGTTTTGTTCTGAATCTTTAAGAAGATTATTTTTTCTTGCATAATCATTTAAAATACGTGTAATCGCAATACGAAAACCGGTTAAATGTGTACCACCATGATGAGTATTTATATTGTTTGCAAAACTTAAAATAGATTCATTATAGGCATCTGTATATTGAATTGCTACTTCAACCTGAATACCATCAACCTGTTTATCAATGTATATTGGTTTTTCAAACAATACGACTTTGTTTTTGTTCAAAAATTCGACATAACTTCCAATACCGCCTTCATAATGAAAAGTTTCTTCTTTTTCTGTTCTAGAATCAATAAATATAATTTTTATGCCTTTATTTAAAAAAGCCATTTCGCGAAGCCGGTTACCTATAATATCAGCATCCACAATAGTTGTTTCAGTAAAAATTTCAGGGTCAGGCCAAAAAGTTGTTTTTGTTCCGGTTACATCTGTTTCACGAACTCTTTCAACTTGACACACAGGCTCACCTCGAAGATATTCCTGACGATAAACACCGCCGTTTCTAGAAACTTCCACAACCATTTTTTCAGATAACGCATTTACTACAGAAGCTCCAACACCATGAAGACCGCCTGATACTTTATAGCCACCATCTCCAAATTTTCCGCCTGCATGCAAAACAGTATGTACAATTTCCAATGCTGATTTTCCAGTTTCAGGCTTTATATCAACAGGTATTCCACGACCATTATCCTGAACAGTTATACTTTCATCTTTATTTATTGTTACTTTAATTTGTGTACAATATCCAGCTAATGATTCATCAATTGAATTATCCACAATTTCATATATACAATGGTGTAATCCTCTTTGAGATGTTGAACCTATATACATTCCGGGACGCAGCCGAACTGCTTCCAAGCCCTCCAAAACTCGTATATTACTTGCATCATAATTCGAATTAGTTTGTGTTTGCATGTTTTTAATTTCCAATTATCTAACTTTCAAAAATACTAACTTATTATTAATATTTTACAATAAAAATACCAAAAATCCAAATTGATATTAATTATTTACTTTGTTAACAAAACTTAATATTTTATTTTAATTTAAGCAATTTTTTTATTTTTTTAGTTTTTAATAAATATAAGTGTAAGTATAATTTATAAGGAAGCATATAAAATGAACGTGAATGGTATTTCAAATCTTAATGGTTGTCAGCAAGTTTATAATAGAAAATCGCAAGATAATACTTCAAATCCTCCAAGTTTTAAAGCTGGAGGTTATGTTGATGACAGTTATAGTTCAAGTGTTGCTTCTTCATATATACAAAAACAACAGCTTCAAAAACAACAAAAGGACCTTGAAAAGCAAAAGAAAGATAAATGGAAGCAATTTGGAATGGACGTTTTAAAAGGTGTGACCATTGGTGCTGCTTTAATTGGCGGTACGGCTTTAATTGCATCATGCACTAAAGCAGGGCGAGAAATGGCTCAGACTTTAACAAGTAATTTAGGTTTAACAAGTACTGATGGAAGTAATAAACTTGAGGATAAATTTGCAAAGGCAAAACCTAAAGTAAAGAAGGAGGAAGTTCTTGAGGGTATTTCACAAATGCCGATTTCGGATTCAGCTAAAAAAGCTTGCGAAAGTGCTTTAATTTCTGCAAATGCGGATGTTGTTTCTTCACTTGGTCTTAAAAAATCTACAACTTCAGGTATTTTGTTATATGGCCTTCCCGGTGTTGGTAAATCCTATAGTGCTGAAGAGTTTGCGAATATATTTGGTGCTAAATATATAAAGCTTGATGTAAATAATTTCAAAAATATGTATGTAGGAGAATCTACAAAAAATATTGACAGACAAATAATGCCAATTATTACCGAAGCAAAAGAACATCCGGAAACTCCTTATTTTATTATAATGGATGAAGCTGATGCACTTCTATCGGATACGGATGATGGCACTTCGACAAATCGCGAAATGAGAAGTATATTCCTACAAAGAATGGATGCCGAACAATTGCCTCTTAATGTAAAATATATATTAACTACTAATTTTCCTGAAAAAATTACATCTGCTGCTGTTAGATCAGGGCGATTACAAGCCATAAAAATTAATAATCCAAAATATGAAAATTTAAAAAAGATATATAAAGATTCTTTAAGTAAGCAATTTGGTGATAAGCTTGAAGATAAAAAGGTTTTAGACGCAATTATTGAAGATATACCTTCAAAATATGGGCTTTTAGGACCTGCACATATTAAAGCGGTTACAGAAACATTAAACAGTGCTTTATTGCATAGTAATAATGGTAAAATTAGTAAGGATAATCTTCAAACTGCATTTAAACAAGCACATGAAAGAGCATGTTCAGAATATTTTAGCAGATGTAATGCAATTGTTCCTTCAGTAAATACAAATTATGAAGTAGATACAAATAATATTGAATGTGCTAAAAATATAGCTAAAATTTGTTTGTTGGCAGCTGGTAGAAAATATAATGACAACACACTTAATTATCTTGCTTGTAACATACCGATTGAACTTATGCCAAAAGCTATTAGTTATATAGATGATACAGAAAAACTTGGACCAGAAGAAATTGGCAAGGTAATATTTAGATTAAATTATGAAAAATTTAATATTGGTTTAAGAGTTGATGACTTACAATCTAAAATTGATGAAGCTGTCAGAAATTGAAGAAAAAGAACTTGAAGCAAAAAAGTGGTCTATGACCTTATGCAAAAGTCTTAAACGAAGTTTCAATATTTTTATCTAAAACCTTTTTTATCGATTCAACTTCTGTTTCAAGCGCTTTATGCTCGGAGTCAATATTTTTCAATCGAACTTCGAGCATTTGGTCTTGTGATTGGATAAGTTTGATACGCGCATTCATATCATTTAATTCTTTGTCATAAAGATCCTTCTGGTAATTATATTTAACCATAGCTTCATCGTATGAATCGTTATCTACTTCTTCATCGATAGACAGTTTATAATTAATTCCGTCTTCAAAGGTAACTGTTTCAATCTGTCCCTGTGCTGACATTTTGATGTTTGCTTTTTTTCTTAAAATTTCGGTTTCGTCTAAATATGAATCATTTAGTTCCCACTTCTGAACATCGATGTTTGAACCTAAAGAACCTGTATCAATATTTTTGCTTGATAACTTTTCGTCATAAATAATATATTTATAAATTGGATTATTGTCTGCATCATTTTCAACTGAATATCGGTATACGAATTTGTTATTTGCAGCTTCTTTCATTGTTTCGGGTACATTTTCAACATATTCAAGGTCAATTGTTTCACCAGTTTCGTTGTCAATAACCAGGCTTACATTTGAATCTTCACTTGTTGTTTCAATTGCTTTAAGCTTTTGGGTGTTTAATTTATTTAGTATATTATTTTTGTCTTTAAAGTATATTGGATATGTGTAATCAAGCCCGTTGACTTTTTCGGTTATATTATAACTTGTAAGTTCTTTATCAGTACCAAGATAATATTTAATATCATTTCCATTTTCATCAGCAATTGTATAAGTGTAAACATATTGTGATGTATTTAATGAAGTTTTTATCTCATCATCATCAATATCATTTTTATTTATTAATGAAAGTTGTGTCCAGTTATTGTTAACTCTTATATAAGGTTCACTTGAAGCAAGTGAATTAACATCAATTTTGATATTGCTTGTTTCATTCCCCATATTTGATAAAAGAGATACTTTTTTGGGAATTTCAAATTCGATAAGATAACCATATGGGCCAGGCTGGTTTATTTTTATAAATTTTTTGATTGAAGCATTTGCACCATCAGATGTTTCAAATTTATAAACTGTTTTTTTGTAATCCTCGGAGCTTGGAGGAGTTGGCACCTGAATTGCAAGCATATTGGTCCATATCACATTTGCATTATTAGACAATGTAACTCTTTGTTGGTTTATCTGCTGCCCTGAAAATTCATTGCTAGATTTTCGTGCGGTAATACTCAACAATCTCGCTTGAGATGCTGCCATTCCCATTTTTGTTTTTTCTCCAAGGATTATTAATTAAAGTTAATTGGAATATGTTATTAATGCTTTTATTGAACGAATTGTGTCGCGTATATCGTTATCAATATTGTCAATTAAAGTATCGTCTATAATTTTGTATAAATTTGTTTTATCTTTTAATGCAACAAGTTCGTTAATTGTGCTCATAGCTACGTTTGAAGATAGATCATTAACGCCTTTACCTCGGGAAAGAAGCATGTAGCGTAAAGCTTTTTCTTCGTTTTTTCTAATCAAAGCTCGTGCTGTAAGTTCTCTTATTTCATCATTTTCACAATTCGTTCCAACTTTCACAAGCACTTCAATTGACGAATTGTCATGGTGTCTTCCTAATGCTTCAATTATATTTGCAACTTTTTCACTAACCATTTTTCGAATCCTCATTATTATTCATATTTTTAATTTCATTTGTCAACTCTTCTTCAAGTTGATTAACACTCATTTTAGAATAGTATTTTACACTACCAGCTTTAGGAGTTAATGATAAATTTTGTGAGACATTTGAAATTGTTTCTTTTATTTTGTCTGTTGTATTTTTAAATAATGCTGTGGTTTCATTTTTTATTTTTAAAGCAAAATCATTTACTTTGCTTATTGATTGTCTGAATTTTTCATTGAATATATTGTTACCATTAATAATTGCCGAAAAGAATAGCTTCATTTTATTTAAAGGTTTTGAAATTTTGCTTTCAATTTTATTTTCACTTACAAAAACATCAGCACCTATAATATTTCCCTTAAAACTTACTCCAAATGGATTTGAATGCGTTGATTTGTTTTGTTGTTTATTCTTTCCAATATTTATTATATTTGAAGCTTTGATACTTTGACCTATTTTAAAATCCATACAACCACCTTATCCTAGAAAATTTTACTTAACATATCTTAAACTTAACATATTGTAATTTGAATTCAAATACGTCTTACGATTTAAAATTTTGAAAAAATTTAAAACTTTAGTATAATTTTTGATTAATATAAATTTGCAAATGTTAAAAGTTCGTGATACTTTGAAAGTAATAATAATTTTGGAGATATAAACATAATGAAATTAAAAAACACAGAAGCAAAAAATTCATTCCAGTATAGAATGTTATTAAATTCTGTATTTCCATATATCAAACCATATATGTCACGTATTGTGCTTGCTTTTTTTGTTGCTTTGCCTGTTGGTTTATTAGATGGTATTGTTGCTTTTTCATTAAAACCATATATGGATTATGTCGTCGGGCAAAAGAATTTAGAGTTCGCATTATTTCATCATAACTTTACTATAAGTTATTCAATTATTGCTGTTGTAATTCCTTTTGCAGTTGTTTTATTTGCAGTAATTCAGGGTGTATTAAGATATTTGAATGATTATCTTTCATCCTGGATAAGTCAAAAGATAACAAATGGAATCAAAATAGATTTATTTAGCAGGCTTGTTTATATGAACACTGCTTTTTATGATGAAAATTCATCTGGTGTTGTTATTACAAGATATTTAAGTGACCCGAATACAGCTGCAGTAAGCATCGTTGCAAGCATTCAGACTCTTATTGTAAGCTCGCTTGGAGCTTTAAGTTTAATCGGAGTTATGCTTTTTAGTTCTTGGAAACTTGCAATAATTGGCGTTCTTGTTTTATGCATTGCTTTTGTTCCTGTATTTTTAATTCGTAAACGAGTAAAACGTGCATCTAACAAAAATATGGTGATTGGTGGAGACATCACTACTAATTTCAACGAAACTTATTCTGGACATAAAGTTATGGCTTCATATGGACTGGAGTCTAGACAGCAAAAAATATTTGTTGATAAGATAAATGAAAGCTTTAATGTAAACATGTCTTTAACAAAAAGAGCAGGCTGGATGTCACCGTTAATGTATCTTATTGCTTCTATTGGTATTGCTATAGTTTTGGGATATGGAACAAGGCTTATAATCTCAAACCAAATGACTGCTGGCAGTTTTGCTTCTTTTGTAACGTCTCTTTTACTGTTATATAAACCGGTTAAAACACTTGGTGGAACATTAACAGGACTTCAAAATGTATTTGTATCGCTTGGACGTGTTTTTGAATTATTTGATTATGAATCTGAAATTAAAGAAAAAGAAAATCCAATTACTTTAAATTCAATCAATGAGAATATAACTTTTGAGCATGTTAATTTTGAATATGTTGAAGGAACACCTGTTTTATCTGATTTTAATTTAGAAGTTAAAAAGAATGAAACAATTGCTATTGTTGGGAATTCAGGTGGTGGTAAATCAACACTTGTTAACCTTCTTCCAAGATTTTACGATGTTAAAAGCGGTGCTATAAAAATAGATGGTGTTGATATAAGAGATTTTACATTAACTTCTTTACGTAAAAATATTGCTTTCGTATTTCAGGATAATTTTTTATTTTCAGGAACAATACGTGAAAATATTTTAATGGGCAAACCTGAGGCAACTGTTGATGAGCTTAATAAAGCTATTGAATATGCTCATTTTGAAGAAATGCTAGAAGAAATGCCTCAAGGTCTTGATACAATACTTGGAGAACGCGGCATGACACTATCTGGCGGTCAAAGACAAAGAGTTGCAATTGCGCGTGCTATGATAAAAGATTCACCAATTATAATTTTGGATGAGGCAACTTCGGCCTTGGATAACAAATCTGAAGCCATTGTCCAGAAGGCATTGGATAATTTAATTAAAAATAAAACAGTTTTTGTGATTGCTCATAGACTTTCAACTATTAAAAATGCAAACCGTATAGCTGTTGTTAACGAAGGAAAGCTTGTAGAGCTAGGAACTCATGACGAGCTTATTAATATAAATAATGGACAGTACAAATTTTTGTATGATATGCAATTTAGTGAAAAACAACAGAATCTGGTTGTATAAGAGGTCATTATATGTTTACGCTCAACAGCTTGTTTGTCTATATCTCAACTGTATGTTTATATGCTTTAATGCCTGGTCCTGATCTCATTTTTATTATAACCCAGGGGATTACCAGAGGGAAAAAAGAAGCTATATATACATCACTAGGACTTGGCTCAGGATGTTTAATTCACTCAACGCTTGCATCTTTTGGAATAGCATTGGTTTTTCAGAAATCAGTCTTTGCATTTAATACATTAAAATGTTTTGGCGTTTTATATTTATTTTATCTTGCAATAAAAACATATATAAATGCATCTAAAGTTAATAATGATAATATGGAAAATAAATTTAAAAGTGGCTATCAAAAAGGTTTGTTGATGAATCTTTTAAATCCTAAAGTTATTTTATTTTTCCTTGCTTTTTTACCTCAATTTGTTCCAAGTCATATAAATTATTCTTATATGGGAATTTACATGTTTATTCTTGGAATTATATTTATGATTGTTTCAACTTGTGTTTTTTGTGTAGTTTCAATTTTATCTTCTTTTTTAAACAAAATCTTAATGTCAAATGCTAGGATCATGGTTACAGTCAATAAAATAAGTGCTTTTATTCTGGTTTGTTTGGCGATATTTCTTGCTTTTGCTAAAGTTTAAATATATTTACAATTTTTTTTAACTACTATTGACTGATAGTTGCTATCAGGATGTAAAATTTAAATACAAGGAGGTTTGTATGAATAAAATTTTATTATTAATAATAGTATTTTTAATAGCAGGGATTGGCTTATATAAAGCATCAGCTTCTGTTTTTGGAAAGGATATTAAAATGAGCGATAAAAAGGTTTTAATTGCATATTATTCACACTCAGGCAACACAAAAGCCGTAGCAGAAAAAATTAAAACTATAACTAATGGACATTTATTTGAGATAAGACCGGTTAAAGCTTATCCAAATGATTATAATACTCTTGTAAACCTTGCGAAAAATGAGAAACAAAATGATATAAAACCTGAAATTGTTGATAATGTTGATGTTGAAAATTATGATATAATTTTTGTTGGGACACCCGTTTGGTGGTATACAATGGCACCTCCTGTTAAAACATTTTTAACTCAAAATGATTTTAAAGGTAAAATAATAGTTCCATTCTGTACCCACGGTGGAGGCGGTGAATCTTCAACTTATTCAGATATAAAAAAACTTGCTTTTCAGGCAAAAGTGATGGAAGGATTTACAACATACGAAAATTCAGCCAAAATAACAGATATTGAAAAATGGATTAATGGTTTAAATTTATAAAAAGAGGTAGAAAATGAAACGCAGAGAGTTTATAATTAATTCAACGTTGGCACTTGGCGGTATGGCATTTTTAACAGGATGCACAAAAGAGATTAAAAAATCAGACAACCAGGTTGTAAGAAGAAAATTTCATAATACAGATATGCCTTTAATTGCGCTAGGATGTATGCGGCTTCCTATGCGTGATGATAAGATAGATATGATTGAGCTTGATAAAATGGTTGAATATTCAATGGAACATGGCGCAAATTATTTTGACACAGCTTATATGTACGTCGATGGCAAAAGTGAAAATGCAATTGGTGAAGTACTTAAAAAATATCCAAGAGAAAGCTATATTCTTGCTGACAAATGTCCTGCCTATCTTGTAAAATCTCAATCTGATGTGAGAAAACTTTGTCAAGAACAGTTGAAAAAATGTCAGGTTAAATATTTTGACAATTATATGGTTCATAATATTAATAAAAATACTTTGAGTAACTATCGGGATAATAACATGTATGACGAACTTGTCAAACTTAAAAATGAAGGTATTGTAAGGCATATCGGATTTTCTTTTCATGGTGATCCCAAAATGCTTAAAGAGGTTATCAAAGAACATAAATGGGATTTTTGTCAGCTTCAATTGAATTACCTTGACTGGGAAGTTGTAAATGCTGACGAGCTATACAATATTGCAGAAGAAGCTAATATTCCTGTAATTGTTATGGAACCGTTAAGAGGCGGAGTTTTATGCAATCTTCCGGATAAAGCTGCACAAACACTTAAAGAGCAATGTCCAGGTGACACTCAGGCCTCTTTTGGCTTACGTTTTGCTGCAGGAAAAGAGAAAGTTTTTACGGTTTTAAGTGGAATGAGCAATCTTAAGCAGGTGCAGGAAAATGTTGATACTTTTATAAATTACCGGGCTTTTACAGATAAAGAGGAAAAAGTAGCACAAGATATTGTAAGGATTATTCAGTCACAAGGCGCAATTAGCTGCACAGCCTGCAAATATTGTCTTGAAGTTTGCCCAAGAGGTATAAATATCCCTGCAATTTTTGGACTTTATAATATTTATAAAGGAAGTACGCAGAAAAGTAAAAACTTTCTTTTTACCTACAATTATAAAGCACTTGATGAATCAACAAGAGCTGATAAATGTGTAGACTGCAAATTATGTATCAAGAATTGCCCTCAAAACTTAGATATCCCCAAACTTTTAAAAGAAGTAGAAAACACTGTTTCAAAGGTTGAAAAGGAAATGACAAAATGATAAGCGCGTTTTGTATAAGACTTTCAGCAGCCATTATATTCCTTATCCTTGCAATTTTAGGTATAAAAGGTATATTTTATCCTGTAAAGGTTTTTGATATTCAGTTTTTACCTCTTTTTGAAAGAATTATTATTGATTTTTCAACTGCTGCATTATTGTTATTTTTAGCTTTGTTTTTTCTGACTTTGTTATTTGGAAGGTTTTATTGTTCATTATTTTGCCCACTTGGTATAATACAGGAAGCTTTTATAATTATATCCAATAAAAAAATAAAAAAGGATATATAAAGAATTATGCTTTTAAATACTTTATATTGGCAATTGTAATGG
>OIGD01002887.1_pt1 | contig 12455 bp, 6 predicted proteins | sample 1582211 | NCBI WGS metagenome assembly OIGD01 (sample SAMN04414078, study PRJEB24778) | human gut metagenome | material: faecal | host: Homo sapiens
AATAGCTTTAACAGCTTCTTCGCCTCCAACAGCTACTACAACCCCACCCTGAGGAGCAGCGATAGTTGCGTTGTCGGAAGTGATAACTGTGTTAGCCACTACCTGGCCTAAAATGTTGCTGACAACAACTTTCTTACCGGTAGCGCCTACGATCTGAACACCACCTTCAGTAGCGATCACTTTCACTTCAGATACTTCAACACCTTCGTTTGCAGTAGGAGCTTCAGCAGCTTCAGTTGTGAATGTCAGAGGAGCAACATTATTAGAGAAGATAACGACTCCATTCACTACGGCCAACTTCTTTCCAGAGTTCAAAGCAACGATCTCATAACCACCTTCTTCAATCACTTTGAAACCTACAAGAGAAGTGTTCTTAGCATCTCTAACTTTATATTTATTCTGCTTGCCATCTTTCAAATCACCTTCATAAGCGATTGTATCCTTTACAATTGTTGCTGTACGGAATACCGCACTATCGCCTGTAGCAGCAGTTGCTTTGAATGAACCCTTAGCAGCCAAAATAGTACCAACAATCGTGTCATTCTTAACTTCTGCACCTTTGTAGAGATAGTAACCATATTCAGTGTTATCTTCACCACGATTTACATAAGCAGAGTCAACATATAAAGAAAAATCGTCAGCAGTGGAAGTAGCTTTCAGCTCGTCGCCTACACGCAACATCTTGGCAACACCATCAGATGCAGTCAACATTTCCAGACCATTACCGATATTATAGTGACCACTTTCCACCTTTTTATAAACAGGAGCTTCAGCACCTTCGATATTGAAGTAAGTTTCCACGCCGGCAACCGGTTCATCGTAAGTCACAGACAAGTTAGAGATGTTCAATGTGAGTATATCGTTAGTAGTAGTCGTTGCTTCAACGATCTTGTAAGAATCTTCAGCAGGACCTGCCACAAAGAAGAAACGCTGATTTTGTAAGCTGGCTTTTTTACTCAACTTAACAACTTCAACACCGCTGACAGTTTCGTGAGCCAAACGTCCTTCTGCATCATAAGCCTGTTCCAATGCATAAGCAACACGAACCAACGTATCACCTAATGCCTGAGCACCATAATAAACAGTGTCTTTTGCGATCTCTGCACCTTCAACCAAACGCAATTCAAGTGCCTTTTCAGCCCCCTTAGCGCCAGCAATTACAGAATCTTGAACCAAAGACAAATAGATATCGTCGGCAGCAGCAGAAGCTAAGTTGAACTTAACAGCGCCATAACCCATTTCTTCTTTTGTATAGTACTTGTAACCGATATGTTCATTTGTCAAGTCTACATCCAATTTCTTGAACACAAGAGTATCTTGGATATTACCTTTACCTAAGTGATAAACACCATTTGCCACATCAACAGCATATAACGGTTCTTCATCCAAAAGCAAAGTAGAAGCAATTGCTTCACCATAAGTTTCGCCATTAGAACCCGTCTGAGTTGCTATAGTAGTAGCTTCACGACCTTGGATAGAATAAGTGCCATCTTCATGTTCTTTTACATAGAACTGGGTAGAAGGAATATAGACAGAAGCTGCTGCTACAGCATTAGAAGGAGTAGAGCCATCACCTACCAAATACTTGTCATTATAAGCAGCATTAGTATTGCCACCCTTAGCCTTCAACTGTAAAGAGTAAACACCTGTTCCACCAGCCAATTTAACCGGAGTACCTTTAGCAAGTGTGATGAACGGAGCTTCGATAGCAGCAGAGTCGATACATAATACCGGCGCACCGTTGAAAGTCTTGTAACCAACGATGTAGGTATATCCAGAACCACCATTGACAGCAACTTCGTATTTACCATTTACAAAACGGACAATAGAGTCTGTCACCATTCTGATTGAGTCATTACCCAAATCCATTGACAAGTTGAATGTCTGTAAACCTTCGTTACCTCCCTGATACTGTGCACCACCGGCAGCAACGATTGTATCCAATTTGAAAGCAGCTACCTGGATAGAAGTTGTGGAACCGATCATTGTCGTATCAATAGTGATATACTGATCCTTCTTCGTACCTTTTGTGCTCTTTTCCTGGCCTACAACCTGGAAACGATATTTATTGGCACCACTAACCGTTACAGGAACCGGAATCAAATCCGTAGCAGTGAAGATTCCACCGTCTTTCCCTTTGAATTCGAATTTGAAAGTAGAAAGTTTACCAGCCAAATCAGCGACAGTAGTTAAAGAGATTGGAGTAGGAGCTTCAATCTCAAATTTTTCACTCGGCAATGTAGTTCCTACATTTAGCTTTCCAGAAGTAGTACTAATAGATACAATCGTATCCTGACCATAAGCTGCATAGATTTCAGAACCACCAGCAACACCTGTCTTGAACACAAACTTGTCAATCCCCGGAGCAATCATAGTGCCATACTCACCAGCACCATTTTTCTTCACTGCAAAAGACAAATTCTTCTTTGTCGCTTTGTTTACAAACTGGAATACGGAGTCGCCAGAAACCATCTTTTCAACAAACTTCGGCAACCACAAAGCAGAGTCTTTTGCAGCTTTGCTTAAGCCAAGAGATGCAAGTTTTACAGAGTCGGCTTTTACCGGATTCTCCTTTGTAACCGTCAGGTAATCAGAACTGGTCTTCAAATGCACATACTTGTCACCGATCTGTGCATAAGAGACAGTAGCAATTGCTGCGAACGCAGCAACGAGAGTAGAAAATCTCTTGTTCATAATCTAAATTTTAATATTAATAATACAGTTAATTGAAATATCAGTTCTTACTTCTTACTATCATTATGTACACGTATATATAATGTACACGTGTTAACATTTGTACTTTGATAGCAAAAACGATCCTTTTTTTTAGTCATTTTTTTTGCCTATCTTCGAAGTTCGTATTGGAAAGATGGTTTTTTGTACTCCAATTGCTATCTAATTGATAAGAAAGGATATAGGGGTACGAATTTTTTTACAGAAAAGAGTTGTGGTTTAAAAAGGAATGCGTATTTTTGTCTCGGAAAAATGACAAATTTAAAGGATCGTTTTTTTTAGTCATTTTTTGACCCACCAATCACTTGATTTACAATAAATTATTTTCCCAATTACCAAGTCTTAAATTTCATCAGTCCCGTTTTGGTTCAAAAATCGGTCTTTTTCAAGGAAATCCTTGATGCTTACTACGTTTCAGAGGGATACTTATCCGTTTTTGATCCGATGCCTATTTGTTTGTTTTTCGGTGATTGCCCGATTTTCCTCCCCCAAACGGCCATTATTACTGCATCGGCACAAACCCTTCGTAGCGAACCGTCCAGCTCCCGTCTTTCGGGAAACCGGGAGCCTCACCCTCCGAGCCGTCCCAACCGCCACACATCATGGCGACTGCCGTCAGCAACGCTCCGTTGGAAGGGAAATAGGGAAACGGACCGCCTGTCGCCAAACCATGTTCGTCGAACTGGAATCCGGCGGAAGGGTGCATCAGCATGTCAATAGCCAGTGCCGGCTGTCCCGTACGGGCTGCAGCCATGGCCAACATCGGGAAATCCCAACCCCAAATGCGATTGAACTGCCATTCTTTGCAGACTTTCTCCAGCGTATGCTTGAAGGTCGGCAGGTCTACCCCGTCACCAGGCAACATGCCGTAGACACCGGTCAGGGCCGGATGCTCGTAGGTATATTTTGTCCACATATCGGGGATGCCCTCGTAGGTGGTATAGACGCCGTCGGCAACGGGAAGGGGAGCCATCTTCGAAAGTACTTCCTTCCATTTCTTCGTTCTTTTTTCCGACAGGCCCAGCCGGTCCGCCCATTCCAACGCCGTGCGCAAGCCATAGCGGAAATAGCCTAACTCGAAAATCGGATTGATGGTCTGCAACGGGTCCGTATTCTCGGAAACGACAACGACAGGAGGACCCAGGACATATTGTTTCGTCTTTTTGTCGTAGAAAAGGTAATCTGCCATATAATCGGCCGTGTTCAGCACGACGTCTTTCCATTTCTCCAATGTTTCGGGAGCAGGTTTCTGACGGTATTGCATCTCGGCGAAGTAGATCGGATGGGGTTCGTGCCAGATCAGATAGGCATGGGCGCTACCCGGCCATTCGCGGTTGAAGTTTCCGGTGCACTTCGGCCAACGTGCACCACTGCGACCTTCGCTCTTGGCACGTTCGAGAGCCTTCGGCATAAAGTCCTTATAGACGTTCAGATAGTTATCAAAACATTCCATCCGGTTCCACAACCCGTAGTGCACACCATGCCACCAAATCATCTCGAAGTGGAAACGGCCGAACCAGCCGTTATTCACCAAACCGGATTCCTGAGGTGGGAACAGTCCGCTTTCATTTGCACGCATCAAGTACTGCGAGAGGACAATACGCCGTTCCAGTTCCAGCCAGCGGGGATCTTTGCTTCCGGAGAGGTCGACGGCAGCTCCCGAACGCCAGTACTTCTCCCAACTGGCAGCACTCTTCCGTTCGATAGAGGCAACCGGCTCAGTCACATCGGCGACCGGTTCAGGAGAGAAGCAGCAGGTAAAGGAAAAGGTGGAAGTATGCTGGGGCTGGAGGAGGAAGGTATGCGCCTTTTCAGATTCACGGCTGAAAGTGGCAGGGCCGGTCCAGTCAAGGGTGGTAGTATAGTAGTGAGTATCATCCATCGTACGGGCGATACGGACCGAGTTCGGAGCCAACTTCTCGAAGGTGGAAGTATGGCCAGAGATCGTGTCGTAGCGTCCTATATAGTGTTTGAAATAGCGTCCGTCGGGATAAGGAAAGTCGAGATAGATGCTCATATTACCATCGTTCAACAGTTCGGACTCGATGCTGACTCCGATCATATCTTTATCGGGATGGCAGACGGTACGCACTTTCACCTCTTTGCGGTTCAGTTCGAAACGGCTATAGACGACACCTGTCCACAGATCGATTTCCTGCCGGGCATTGCCCAGGTCAATTTCCCGCGCTTCCGTACCGTCTTCACGCAGTAGACGGAAACCGATACGGCCCAGGTTATAGCGATGAGGGTTCTTGGTCAGCCATTCGGACAGCTCGGGCTGGTCGGGATTGCGGAGTTCATAAGCAATCTTTTTGCCGTGCGTCTCCACGACAACCGGACGGTAATCTTCGGCTCTCATCCCTTCGGGGAGGGGGAAACTGTGCCAGCTCCAGTCGGACAGGGTGTTGAAGGGGACGAAAGTCTGCAATCCGGTTATATCCATCCCGAAGGCAAACTTGCCGTTACCTACTTGTGCCGGACTTTTCAGAAGCGTCCCGGTCGTACACACGCGATGCCGCTTGACAACGGCCTCCCGGTCAATGGGCTCTCCCATAACAGACAAAGGTAAAAAGACCGACAGGCAAAAGAGGCTGACTAAACTTATCAGTTTTTTCATGGTAGTTATCCTTTTATATGTTTCTGTGGATAAAGATAAGAGATTGCCGCCAAGCCTCAGTTTACAGTTCTGACATTTTTCCTTCGATTTCTGGTAAATAATGGTTTACTTGTTACTTTTGGCTTGATCCAAAAGTAACCCAAAAATCAAGGCTTAACCGTCCGGTCTACTCCGGGCAAAGGAGCAGGCTGCATCGGCCATCCTTGAGTACCAGAGAAGACCGGTCCTACTATATTATATATTGCCGGTCTTCTTCTTCCAAACCAGGAAGAAGGCTAAAACAACGATTGTTATGGCAAAGCCGATAATCTGTGAAATGCCGTTTTCCATGCCTAAGCCTTCAGGAGCGACAAAGATGTATGTCGAGCAGACAGCCGTCATAAACAAAGCCGGAATCAGCGTAACGATATAGGGCTTCTTCGAGATCACCAAGTAGACAGTCAATGCCCATAAGGTAAACACCGCGAGTGTCTGGTTACTCCAAGCAAAATAGCGCCAAATCATATCGAAACCATCCTTGTCTTTCTGGCTGTAAAGCAAAAGAGCGATAGCCACCAAGAACAAAGGAATGCAAATCACGAGCCGCTTGGAGACACTGCGCTGTTCAAGATGCAGAAAGTCCGCCACAATCAGGCGGGCCGAACGAAACGCCGTATCACCGGAGGTAATTGGGGCGGCGATCACACCTAAGACTGCCAATATACCACCTACCGTACCGAGCCATTCTTTCGTAATACTGTCGACGACAACGGCAGCATTGTTTTCACCCATACCATTGTTATGATAGAAATAAGTAGCAGCAGCAGCCCAGATCAACGCAACGATACCTTCCGTAATCATGGAGCCGAAGAAAATAGGACGTCCGTACTTCTCATTCTTGATGCAACGGGCCATCAACGGACTTTGTGTCGCGTGAAAACCGGAAATGGCACCGCAGGCAATGCTGACGAACATAATCGGGAAGATAGGCAGATGACCGGGATAGGTGTTCGGCATCCCGTCCGTGATTTCAGGCAACGGCGGATGATTGACGAACAACATCACCAGAATGCCGATCGCCATAAACAACAAAGCGGCAGCAAACAAAGGATAGATTTTCCCGATAATCTTATCGACCGGCAACAAGGTCGCCAGGATGTAATACAAGAACACGACAATGATCCAGAAAGTAGTATCCAGATGTTCCGGTGTCAGCTTTGCCAGCAAGCCGGCAGGCCCGGCCACAAACACGGAGCCGACCAGCACCATCAGGATTACCGTAAAACCACGCATGAACTGCTTGAAGTTCACGCCCAGATAACGGCCGATAATCTCAGGCAAGCTCTCCCCGTTATGACGCAGGGATAACATCCCGGACAGGTAATCGTGTACTGAACCGGCAAAGATACTTCCCAACACGATCCACAGGAAAGAAGCGGTTCCGAACTTCGCTCCCATAATGGCGCCGAAGATCGGTCCCAGTCCGGCGATGTTCAGAAACTGGATCATAAAGACTTTCCAAGTTGGCATCGGAATATAATCCACGCCGTCCTGGTGCGTATAGGCAGGAGTCTGCCGTTTGGCATCTATGCCGAAAATACGTTCGATGAATTTACCGTAGACGAAATAACCTACGATGAGTGCAATAAGGCAACAAACAAAAGTAATCATAATCGGTAATTGAAAATGGAAAATTGAGAATTGAAAATTAGATTGATAAGGATACAACAAGGGAGAGAAAATGGAAAACTGAAAAATAAAACAATTCTTCTTTATCTTTCAATTTTCCATTTCCAATCTTCAATTCAGAAGTTTTTTAACGACTTCCGAGATCATACGTCCTTCGGCTTTTCCGGCTAATGCCTTGGAGGCAATGCCCATTACCTTACCCATGTCCTTCGGACCGGTAGCCCCGACCTGTGCAATGATTGCCTTCAGCTCGACTTCCAGCTCTTCGGCAGACATCTGTTTCGGCAGGTACTTTTCGATAACGGCTACCTGTGCCAGTTCGACATCGGCCAAATCCTGACGTCCCTGCTGCACGTAGATAGCGGCGGAATCCTTACCCTGTTTGACGAGCTTTTGCATGATCTTCAATGCATCGGCATCTGTCAATGTATCGTTGGCTCCCGGAGCGGTCTTCGCTTCGAGGAAAAACTTCTTCACGTTTCTCAGTGTTTCAAGGGCGACTTTATCTTTCGCCTTCATTGCGTTTTTAATGTCTTCGCTGACTCTTTCGAACAAATCCATAGTTTTGCAAATTAAAGAATTAAGAATGAATAATTAAACCTTCGCGTATCCAACTACTCATCATTAATTTTTCATTATTAATTATCAATTAGTCATTATTCATTACCTAAAACTAATAACTGTGCCGCCAGATTTAGGCTTCTTGTTTTGGTTAGCGGCAGGCGAGGTGAACGACATGCCTTGGGTACGTACCGGTTCCTCACCCTTCCGGCGTATCTGCTGCACGTCTTTGGCAGTCCGCTTGTAGGCAGGTTTGTCTTCCATGAAAGAGATCAGAGCGTCATCGTCCAATTCGTCGACGGCAAATACAACGATTTCGGCATTCGGACGCGAGTCGATATATTCACCGTAATAACGTCCCATCAAGGCATCTTCTTCCGCTCGTCTTTTTCTTTCCGCTTCTTCCTTCTCTGCCATTTCGCGCAGTTGTTCTTCTGTGACAAGCTCCTGCTGTTCCGTCTTGGTCAGGATATCTTCCAACCCGAAACCGGTCACCAAGATCGTAATCTTGATCTTATGCCCTAAACTGTCATCATAACCATGTCCCCACTTCACCTCGTATTCAGTCTTGAATTGCGACATGAAATCATGTATATCGTCCATTTCACTGATACGAAGTTCGTCTTCATGGCTATAATAAATGACAAACGCTACCCGTTTAGCATTGAAAATATTGTTCACATCGTTGACCAACGTACTCTCCAAAGCTTCCGTAATCGCTTGTCGCAAACGTCCTTCTCCTTCTCCGAAACCGATACTGATCAAAGCTACGCCACTGTTACGCATCGTCGTGTCGACATCGGCAAAGTCGACATTCTGTTCCAAATCGGTCGTCACGATTTCGGCTATGCTCTTGGCCGCGATTGTCAATGTTTCATCCGCTTTACGATTCGCCTGTGGAACCGGCATGTCGGCAAAATTTCTCAATCGCTCATTGTTAATCACTAAAAGCGAATCGACATTCTGCGCCATATTTCTGACACCACGGAGCGCTTTCACGATTTTCGGTCGTCCTTCAAAGACAAAAGGTATCGTAACGATACCGACAGTCAGAATCCCCATATCTTTAGAGATCTTAGCGACTACCGGCCCGGCTCCTGTTCCCGTACCACCTCCCATTCCGGCCGTAACAAAGGCCATACGAGTACCGTCATCCAACATCCGGTAGATGTCTTCTTCACTTTCCAAGGCGGCTTTTTCTCCAACTTCCGGAACATTCCCCGAACCAAGTCCATGCGTCGTATTCTGTCCGATCAGCAATTTATTAGGAACCTCCGACTTCTGCAACGCCTGATTATCGGTATTGCATAACACGAAAGATACATCCCGGATACCTTCGCGATACATATTGCTGACCGCATTACCACCACCGCCACCGACACCGATCACCTTGATGATTGTCTGAGGCGCTTTTGCCAAATCAAAATCGTATGTATTATCGTCCATTGTCGTCTGTCTTTTATTGTTACCGATTATTGCTCATCTTTCAAGGCCTTGTCAATGCCTTCTCCCACCTTATCCACCGCATTTTTGAAAAGGTCGCCGATACCCCAGCCCTTACGGTTCTTTTTCTCTTCCTCCTTCTTTGTTCCGGAATTGCGGTTCTTAGTCGTAGCCGCTGACTGCTTTTCAACAGGCGGTTCCTCCTGCTTTTCTTCTATTTCAGCGATCACGGGTTCTTCTTTCGGCTCGATCTTCGGTTCTACCACTTTCGGTCTCTCCGGTTCGGGAGCGATATAAAGGGCGCAGTTCTCCGTTCCTTTCAGCAACAGGGCGGCTGCGGTCGTATATTCGGGATTATTGGCAATCATCTCGCCGTCGGCAATCAGATCTTTCCGGACGGAAGCATAACGAACATCCATCTTGAAACGTTCGCTGAGGGCTTCACGCATGTTCTTCAGAGCGGCTCCGTTGCCGGCAATCACGATACTGTAACCGGGATCTTTCGCCACTCCCGCATCTTCCATGCGGGCGTATATGTTTTCGATGATCTCACGGCTGCGGACTTCCACCACCATATTGATATCCGAAAGTTTGATCTCGCTCGAATGCTGTCCGTCGGCCAAGTCTACCGTGACCATCTGCTGTTCGTTATCTTTTTCCCAGATAGCGTTGCCGTAGGTGCGCTTGACACGTTCCGCTTCCTTCTCCGGCATACCCAAGGACATCAAGTCGCGAGTGATCAGATGGCTGCCCAACGGAATAACGTAGAGACCGGCCAGACTGCCATCCTTGTACATCGTGACAGAGGTGACGCCTGCACCGAAGTCGATCAACGCACACCCTTTCAATTTCTCCTGTTCCGTCAGGATCAGGTCTGCCAACGCCAGCGGCGCAACAACAACACCTGCCACATCGAGCTTGATCTGCTCCGCCATGTTCGTGGTTACGGCATGACGAAGAGACGGACGGCCAACGAGCAACTTATAGTGGGCTTCAATACGCGAACACCCCAAACCTATCGGATGGGTTTCCGGCTGGTTGTCGAGATAATAAACGGGAGCAGCGATATCCAGCACGTCCAGCATATCGGGACGATACTGCCGGCATTCCTGATCCAGTTCCTTCAGCACCTCTTCAGTCACCGTACCGCTACCGAGCACTTTCGACACGGCATGGTTAATCGAACGAAGCGACTGACCTCCCACCCCGACATATATCTTACCGATACGGGAACCACCCAATTTGTTTTCCAGCTTGCGGATCAACCGCACGATCTTGCCGGCTGCATCTTTTATATTATATACACATCCTCTTCGTATACAGGTATCGGAGTTCTCCACTTCGTAGGCAATGATGGAAAGTGTCCCGGCAGGGCCTTTCGCGCCTACCATGCCGACCATGTGAGAAGAGCCAAGGTCGATGGCCGCTATAAAGTCTGTGTATGCCATATTCTCTATCTTTTAGTACAAACAATCTGATCCTTATATTTTAAACTGATAATGCTGTACTTCTCCCACCCCACCTTCGGGATCGCTTTCTCGTAGAAGAGCCGGAGATTGTCCAGCTTCTCCTCGAAATCAGCAAAGGAGCCCAGTACGATACGATGGTTACCGACCCGCGGAATCAGCTCCACCTCGTTATCAGGATGAACGTAAATCTGTTCTATCTGATTATTCCAGAAATCATTCTCCTGCAAAAATAATGCAAATTTGTATAAGTCGGTTACCGCCAGCTCTTTTTCCACATATCCGCTCACAACCGGAACGTGCGCCACATAGCGGCGGCTGACAGGCATCGTGCTTCCCAAATTATCCACATAATAGTTGCCTCTCGGACTTATCACACGCAAGATAGGAATTTTTTGCTCCACTTCCAATTTAATCATGCCGGAAGGAGTCTTGTAAGCTTCCACACGGGCAATCATTTCATTTTTCAGCAATTCGTTTTCAATCCGGTCGGTGTTGATCTCGTCCATCGGCCTCTTGATCGGGTTCAAGTCAGCCTTCTTGAGGATATGCACCAAATCGCTCTCGCTCACAAAATGCTTGTCAAGGCTGTCCACGACCACTACTTGCAGGTCACGGCACAACTCCTTCTGCCTGCTTTCCCGAAAGAAGAAGGAGACAAACACGATGTAGCAGAACAACAGTGTTGCAACGATTATGGATACGATACGGATCACGATTTATTCTTTTTTATCCAATATTTGTTTTACCGGATCTACCAACAGTTCAATATTGCCGGCTCCGACCATCAGGACGACTTCGAGCTTACCGGCTTCGGCAGCCACCACGTCCAACAGTTCCTCCTTGTGGATCAACCGCTTGTCGGCAATGGTCACGGCATCGAAGATAATCTGTGAAGTGACACCCGGTATCGGCTCCTCACGTGCCGGGTAGATATCCAGCAGTATCAGTTCATCCAGGAGCGAGAGGCTGGCGGCAAAGTCGGCGGCAAAGTCACGCGTACGGGTGTAGAGGTGCGGCTGGAAAATACCGGTCACCTTACGTCCGGCATAAAGCTCCTTCACGGAAAGGATACTTGCCTTCAGCTCGGCAGGATGATGGGCATAGTCGTCGATCAGGACGATATTTTCTTTCTTGAGATGGAAGTCGAAACGACGGCGCGGACCGGCAAAGGTCGCCATACCATGCTTGATCTCCTCCGGTGTCACACCGTTCAGCCAGGCAAGGGCGATAGCGGCAACTCCGTTCTCTACATTCACTTTCACGGGCACGCCCAGCTGTATGTCGGGGATGCGGACATCGGGACCGACAAAGTCGAAGAAAATTTCGCCACCTCCGATGCGGACGTTCTCCGCATAAAAGTCGGGACTTCCAGTTGAGAGTTGAAAGTTGAAAGTTGAAAGTTCTTTTGCGTCGAAAGCGCCGGTATAAGTATAAAACTTCACGCCTTCCTGCAGGCGGGGAGTGACGTTGATGCTTTGTTTCATAAGCAGGCAACCGTCCGGACGGATCAACGAGGTAAAATGTTCGAAACTTTCACGATAGGCTTCCGGAGTCCCGTAGATATCCAGATGATCGGGATCGGCCGCGGTAATAACGGCCATATAAGGTTTCAACCAATGGAACGAACGGTCGAACTCGTCCGCTTCTATCACGGTCAGGTCACTCTTGTCGGAAAGCATCAGGTTGCTGTCATAGTTCTTCAGGATACCGCCTAAGAAAGCATTGCAATCCACATGAGACTGTTTCAGCAGGTGGGCGACCATCGAAGAGGTCGTTGTCTTGCCGTGCGTACCGGCCACACACAATCCCCGGTTGCAACCAGTGATCTCGCCTAACACACGTGCACGCTTCATCACCTCGAAACCATTCCCCCGGAAATAGCAGAGCTCCGAATGGTCTTCTGGGACGGCAGGGGTATAGACGACCAGCGTCTTTGCCGGATCGGTAAAGTCGTCGGGGATCAG
>OIGD01002889.1_pt1 | contig 12450 bp, 14 predicted proteins | sample 1582211 | NCBI WGS metagenome assembly OIGD01 (sample SAMN04414078, study PRJEB24778) | human gut metagenome | material: faecal | host: Homo sapiens
GAACTGCAAAGGCTGTTATTTTTGGTATAGTTTATGGAATAAGTGGTTTTGGACGAAGAAGGAAGGAGCTGAACAGATGTCGAAACCAAGATACTGGTGGTACGGGAATGTCTGCCGCACCATCGGCGAATACCAGAAACTGAGCCGACAGGTTCGGGATATGAGCCGGCAGAAGATCACGCCGGGATATTCCTCACAGCCAGGCGGGCAATCCTCCGGCCGCGCCGTCGAGGACATTGCGGTGCGCGTCCTGTCCTCACGGGAGTACGAGGACTACACGGCGATCCAGTCCGCCATCAACACCGTGCAGACCTGGCGGGACGGCGGCGATGTGCTGGAGATCGTGCGCCTGCATACATGGATCTGGCCGCGCGAGAGTCTGGAGTCCGCTGCCAGACAGGTGCACGTGAGCACATCCACGGCCAAGCGGATGTACAGCCGTTTTGTCTACGAGGCAGCGCGGGCAATGGGCTACCGCAAAAGTTGAGCTAACAGAGCCTAAAATCTGTGCTACAGTGATAGCGTGAAGAATTGGAGGGAACAGGATGCAGCCATGGGCCGCACGCTTTTATGCGTCCGGGCGCTGGAAGAAATGCCGCGCCGGGTATATCAAGTTCCGCCGGACCATCGATGGCGGGCTGTGCGAAGAGTGCCGGGACAAGCCGGGCTACATCGTCCACCACAAGCGGGCGCTGACACCGGACAACATCACCGACCCGGACGTCAGTCCTACTCCAACCTCGAGTTCGTCTGTAAGGACTGCCATGATCAGTTTGACGGTCACGGAGTCGCAAGATCTCTGACGCAAAAAATTTTCTTCGACGCCGCCGGAGACCCGATCCCCCCCGTCACGCGAGGCCGGGGCGCCGGCTAGATCACCGCACGCCCTACCTCGGAAGAATACGCAGGCCGTTCGCGAGCCCCCCCTACAAAAGCACGGCGATAAGTAATCTACGCGCACGCGCGGACAGACGGCAAAAATCACGCGAAAAGGAGGCGGTTTTTGTGGCGAACAGGAAGGAAAAGACAAAGGAACAGCGTATCCGCGCCGAAAAGACCAGACTCCGGAGGATCTACAAGCTTCTGCCGAAGGAAGCGGCAGGGACTGTCGCAGGCCTCATCGATCAGGCGGCATTTATGCGCATCGAGTGCGAGGACATGGCGGACGACCTGCGGGAAAACGGCTGGACGGAGAAATTCCAGCAGTCGGAGCGGCTCGAGCCCTATGACCGCGCCCGGCCGATTGGGCAGGCGTACAACTCCACGAACGCGAACTACCAGAAGATCGTCAAGCAGCTCACGGCGCTCCTGCCGAAGCCGGACACCGCGCAGAAGCAGGAGGACGACGGCTTTGCAAGCTTTGTCCGGGAGCGTGACGAGGAATGAAACTCACGCGCTACCCGGAGACCTACAACCCCATCCTCGAGTATTGGGACGCGATCCAGTCGGGCCGCGAGACTGTCAGCCTGAAAGTGCAGAAGACCTACCGGCACGTGGTGGAGCAGCTGGAAAACACAGATTCCGAGTTTTACTACTCGCCGCGCCGCGCCAACCACGTCCTCGAGTTTTTTGAGAACTACTGCCACCACTCCAAAGGCAAGGCGGGCGGCCAGCTCGTCCGGCTGGAGCTATGGGAAAAAGCACTGCTGGCGACTGTCTTCGGGTTTATCGACATCGAGGGCAACCGCCAGTACCGCGAAGCCATCCTCATTGTCGGCAAGAAAAACGGAAAATCGCTGCTGGCCTCCGGCGTCGGCTTGTATTTACAGCTGGCGGATGGCGAAGCGGGGCCGGAGGTCTATGCCGTTGCGACCAAGCGCGACCAGGCGAAGATCATCTGGCAGGAAGCCAAGCGCATGGTGCAGAAATCTCCGGCGCTGCGCAAGCGGACGCGCTGCCTGGTCGGCGAGGTGGACAGCGATTACAACGACGGCGTATTCAAGCCGCTGTCCTCGGACAGCGACACGCTCGACGGCCTGAATATCCATGGGGCCATGATGGACGAGATCCATCAGTGGAAAAACGGCAGACCGCTGTACGACATCATTGCCGACGGCGATCAGGCCCGCACGCAGCCGCTGCGATTCATTACCTCCACAGCCGGCACCATTCGAGAAGACATCTACGACGAGAAATACGAAGAAGCCGAGCGCATCATAAACGGCTACGAAGATCCGGACGGGTACCACGACCCGCGCCGGATCGCGTTTATTTACGAGCTCGACAAACGCAGCGAGTGGACAGACCCGGACTGCTGGAAAAAGGCAAATCCGGGCCTCGGGACAATCAAGAGCTACACGGCGCTGAAAGAGCGGGTCGAGCGGGCGGAGAAAAACCCGGCCCTCGTCCGCAACCTCGTCTGCAAGGATTTCAACATCCGCGAGACCTCCAGCGAAGCCTGGCTCAATTTTGAGCAGCTGGACAACCGCGACACCTTCCAGCTCGACAAGGAAAACCGCCGCCTGATCTGGCAGCACCACATGGCGGACGGCAAGACGCAGGAGCGCGTGCTTTCCTACCCGCGATACGGCATCGGCGGCGCGGATCTGTCCAAGACAACCGACCTGACGGCGGCGAAGGTCCTGTTCCAGGTGCCGGAGCTGCCGGAGATCCTGTTTGTGCTGCAGATGTACTGGATGCCGCAGGACCTTTTGGAAAAGCGCGTCACGGAGGACAAGATCCCCTACGACAAGTGGCATGAGCGCGGGCTGCTCCGCCTGTCCGAGGGCAACAAGATCCGCTATGAGGACGTCAAAGCATGGTTCATCGAGGTGCAGGAAGACCTCGATATTTTTATCCCCTTTATCGGGTATGATGCGTGGTCTGCGTCTTATTGGGTGGACAGCATGGCGGACTATTTCGGGAAAGAGGCCATGATCGCCGTACATCAGGGCGTGAAGACCTTGTCAGAGCCCATGAAGCGCTGCGGGAACGACTTGGAATCCAAGCGCATTATTTACAACAACCACCCGATCGACAAGTGGAACCTCGCAAACACCGCCTACGACGAGGACAAAAACGGCAATATCCAGCCACACAAGACGAGCAAGTCCACGCGCCGCATTGACGGAACGGCGGCCATGCTCGACGCCTACACGATCTACGATCAGAAGCAGGCAGAATACACCAGTATGCTCTAGGAGTGAGACAATGGGATTTTTTAAAAACCTCCTGACGAATATCACGACGACCAAGCGCGTTTCGACCGTTCAGATGGTGCAGGAGCGCGGGAACGGCTTTTACAGCTACAACGGAAAAATGTATCAGTCCGATATCGTCCGCGCCTGCATCCGGCCCAAGATCAAGGCCATCGGCAAGCTGACGGCAAAGCACATCCGGGAGACCATCACCGCCCAGACGCGGAAGATCGCCGTCAACCCGGAGCCGTATATCCGGTTCCTGCTCGAGGAACCGAACCAGTACATGACAGGCCAGCTGCTGCAGGAGAAGATGGCCGCGCAGCTGGTCCTAAACAACAACGCCTTCGCCGTGATCCTGCGGGATGAAAACGGCCTGCCAAACGCCATTTTCCCGGTCGCGGCCATGCAGGCCGACGCCGTTTACGACGCAGGCGGGAATCTGTACCTGAAATTTTACATGCAGAACGGCAACGTCCTGACGTTTGCCTATGACGATATCATCCACCTGCGCGGGGACTTTTACGAAAATGATATCTTCGGAGACCCAATCGCCCCGGCCATCGTGCCGCTCATGGAAATCGTAACGACGACGGATCAGGGCATCGTAAAGGCCATCCGAAACAGCGCCGTGATTCGCTGGTTGCTGATGTTCGCATCCTCCATGCGCTCGGAGGACATCAAGAAGCGTGCGCAGGACTTCGCGGACAGTTTCCTGAACGTGACTAACGGCACGGGCGTTGCAGCAGTAGACGCAAAGGCAGAGGCGAAACAGATTGACCCGAAGGATTACGTCCCGAACGCCGCCCAGATGGATAAAACCACGCAGCGCATCTATGCCCTGTTCAATACCAACCCGCACATCGTCACATCCATTGCGACAGAGGATGAGCAGAACGCCTATTTTGACGCCGAGATCGAGCCGGTTTTGAAGCAGCTGAGCGGCGAGTACACCCGCAAGCTCTTCTCCCGTCGCGAGCGTGGCTGCGGCAACCGCATCGTCTTTGAGGCGTCCGCGTGGGACTTCGCCTCGACCTCGACCAAGCTCAACCTCCTGCAGATGGTCGACCGCGGCGCGCTGACGCCGAACGAATGGCGGCGCGCATTCAACCTCGCGCCGGTAGACGGCGGGGACAAGTCGATCCGCAGGCTGGACACGCAGCCGGTCGACCGGAACACCACGCAGAAAGGAGATGAAACCGCATGAAGATCAGCATTCGCGGGCCAATCGTGTCCAGTAACCAGCACCGCTTTTATCAGTGGTACGGCATGGAGGCGACGAGCCCCAAATCCGTAGCCGACGCGCTTGCATCCGGAAACGGCGAGCGGGCCGAAGTCGAGATCAATTCCGGCGGCGGCGAGATCTTCGCCGCGAGCGAGATCTATACCGCACTGCGCAACTACGCGGGCGGCGTCCACATCCGCATCGTCGGCCTTGCGGCCTCGGCCGCGTCCATCATCGCCATGGCGGGCGAGTCGGAAATGACGCCGACCGGCATGATGATGATCCACAACGTCCAGTCCAGCGCCGACGGCGACTACCGCCAGATGGAGCACACCGCCGGTGTCCTGCGCGACGCCAACCACGCCATTATCTCGGCCTACGTCGCCAAGACCGGCAGGCCGGAAGCGGAGATCGCCGCCATGATGGACGCAGAAACATGGATCACAGCGGAGCGGGCCGTAGAACTCGGCCTCGTTGACCGCGTGATGCAGCCGGATACCGGCCAGAAGCCGCTGGCCGCGGATTTTTATTCCGGCATGCTCAGCGAAGACGCGCTCCGGCGCGCGGAAAACTTTTTAAAAGGTCAGGCCGCAGAGCCTGATTTTTTTATGCCCGAACGGGCGCAGGCAGAAGCAAAACTGAAATTTTTAAAACTCAAAGGAGAATTGAAATGACGAAGGAAATTTACAACATCCAGCGCCAGAAGCTCATGGACGACGCCCAGAAACTGCTGGACGAAAGCAAGACCGCAGAGGCACAGGCCAAGATGAAAGAAGTCGAGGCCCTCGACGCCAAGTTTGAGGAGGAAGCCAAGATTCAGGCAAACCTCAACGCGCTTGCGGGTCAGAAAGTCGCGGCTCCGGCTGCGGCGGCACAGTCCATCGACCTGTCCGGCACGGCAAAGACTCCGGACGTGCTCGACCGGTACGACACCGACGAGTACAAGCGGGCTTTCATGAACTACGTTTTGACCGGCAAGAAGATTCCCGCAGAGCTGACCAATGTGGACGCCAACACCAAGACAACCGACGTCGGCAGCGTCATCCCGACCACGACGATCCAGAAGATCTACGAGAAGATGGAAGCCATCGGCATGATCCTGCCGCGCGTAACACACACGTCCTACGCGGGCGGCGTCCAGGTCCCGACCAGCTCGGCCAAGCCGACGGCCTCCTGGGTCGCCGAGGGTGAGGGCTCCGACAAACAGAAGACTTCGACCGGAAAGATCGTCTTTGCGTACCACAAGCTGCGCTGCGCGATCTCCATGTCGCTGGAAGTTTCTATCATGGCGTACCCGATGTTCGAGGCACAGTTTGTCCGGAACGTCGCAAATGCGATGGTAAAGGCGAAGGAGCAGGCCATCATCAACGGCACCGGTTCCGGCCAGCCGAAGGGAATCCTTGCGGAGACAGCCCCGACCGGCCAGAACATCGACATTGCCGCCGCGACAACTGCTCTGACCTACAAGGATCTGTGCAAGGCCGAAGCTGCGCTGCCGCAGGCATATGACGGCGCGGTCTGGTTCATGTCCAAGAAGACATTCGAGACGCAGATCGTCGGCATGGTCGACAACAACGGCCAGCCCGTCGCGCGCGTCAACTACGGCATCAACGGCAAGCCCGTCAACTACATCCTCGGCCGCGAGGTCATCCTGACCGGCGACTACCTGCCGGCCTTTGCGGCGTCGGTCACGGCCGACACCGTCTTTGCCTTTATGTTCGATCCGGCGTACTACCTCTGGAACGAGAACATGGGCATGACGGTAAAGCGCTACACCGACGAGGACACCGACGACGAGGTCACAAAGGCCATCGAGATCGCCGACGGTGCGTGCGTTGACGTCAACAGCCTCGTCACGCTGACCAAGAAGAAGGCCTGACGGCGCGCGGCCAACAGGGAGGGATAACCAATGGCTTTGATCAACGTTGCAAAAACCGCCCTGCGGCTGACCACAACTGCGCTTGACGATGAGCTCGCCGACGAGGTCGACGCCTGCCTTCTGCGCCTGCATCTGGCAGGCGCGGACGGCGCGGAGGAAGACCCGCTTGTAAAGGACGCCGTCCGCGCCTACGTCCGCTGGCAGCATGATTTCTGCGGCCGGGGCGAGGAATGGAGGACCTGCTTTGCAGATATCCGCGACGCTATGGGGCTGTCCGACGATTACAGGGCAGTCCAAGCCAGCGGCGGAGCAGGAGGTGCTTGCTGTGATCTTTGACACGCAGATCACGCTGCGCCTGTTCTCCTACCCCATCGTAAACGGCCAGACGACGGAAAAGCTCGAGCGAGAAACCACCGTCTGGGCTGCCCGCAAGTCCGTAAACCGCGCCGAGTATTATCAGGCCGCGCAAGCCGGCAAGCGCACGGACGCAATTTTCCGCATGCACAGCGCGGAATACGGCGGCGAGCAGCAGATCACCTGCGGCTCGGACGTCTTTGACGTCGTCCGCAGCTACGGCGCGGAGACGGAAGAGGTAGAGCTGACCTGCAAACGGAGGGACGGCGCATGATGATCTATGAGGCGCTGGCAGACCTGGGCGTCCCGGTCTGCCACCCGCCATACAAGGGCGGAGAAGAAACCTACATCACCTATCAGTTGCTCGGACAGTCCGGCCAGATCTACGCCGAGGGTGGCGAGGCCGAGACCGGCGTGCAGTACGCCGTTTCCATCTTTGCAGAGGGCTTTGCCGCCGGGCTTTTAAAGCGCGTAAAAGCCGCGCTGGAGACAGCAGGCTACATCGCGACCGTCGACATGGAAACCTACGACAAGGAAACAGGCCGCACGCAGATAGCGCTCATCGCCGAAACGGAGGGCGCAGCCTATGGCTAACATCTCCATCACCGGTGTCGACGAGCTCATGGCCACGCTCCAGAAAGCGAATGTTTTTGATGAGGACATGCAGCAGGAGCTCCTGTACGCCGCCGGGGATATCATCGTCGAGGAGCTGCAAAATGCCGTCCGGGCGAGCGGGTTCCGCACGGAAGCCTACGCCTCCAGCGTGAAATACCGCAAAACCATCAAGCAGGACAAAAACGGAGATCCGTATATCACCATCACCGCAGTCGGCAAAAACGAGCACGGAACGCGCAGGGCGACCGTGCTTTTTGTTTTGAATTACGGCCGCGCGAAGGAGTACGGACAGATTACAGGAACTTATTTTTGGACAAAGGGCGTCAGGAACGCGCAGAAGCGCGTAAACGCGGAGCTCGAAAAGATCCTTACACAAAAGCTGAAAGAAAGGGGCCTATTGTAAATGCCTAGTTTTGACTTACGCGGCATCCGGGCGGGAAAGTATAAAAACACGTCCGGCACCGTGACCTACACAGAGCCGACAGACGTCGGCGACGCCATGAGCGCGCAGCTGGAACTCAAGTTCGCCGAGGGCCGCCTGTACGCAGAATCCAAGCTTGCCGAGTATATCAAGCTTGCCACCGGCGGCACGATCTCGCTGGCTGTCAAGTACATCAAAAAGGCCGCACAGGCCATGCTCTACGGCTGCACGTCCGACACGAGCAAGGAAAATCTGAAATTCTCGGCAAAAGACATCGCAAACTATGTCGGCGTCGGCTTTTACGCGCCGGATAAGATCGACGGCGTGACCAAATACACCTGCGTCTGGGTGCCGAAAGCGCTGTTCGGCCCGCCCTCGCTGTCCTACCAGACCAAGGGCGAGAACATCCAGTTCAACACGCCGACCACGACCGGCGAATTCCTCGCCGACGACTCCGCCGACGAGCTGCTGCTCGAAACTGAGGCCGTAGACACCGCAGAGGCCGCCGTCGCATGGATCAAGGGAAAGCTGGGTGAAACCTGATGGAGACGACCAAGATCAACACCGTCGACTATGAACTTGAGGGCCGGGTCTACCGGCTATCCTGCAACATGAACGTCCTTGCCGACGTGCAGGACGAATACGACGGCAATCTGCTGCGCGCGCTGAATACGGTGCACGGTCTCAAAAGCACGCTGGCCTTCCTGGCCGCCATGCTGACCGACGCCGCAGACACGCAGGGCATCACCGACAAAAACGGCCTTCCGCTGCGCTTTACCAGCAAGCAGCTGGGCCGGAAGCTCACCATGCACCAGACGCTCGAGGCCGGGACGCGGATCTATCCGCTGATCCAGGCCGCAGTCACGCCGCCGGAGGAAGAACTCGGTGAAAAAACGTCGGAAGACGAAAAAAACTGACACCGCCGGGGAAACCGAAGCAGCTGGGCTTTGATTTCCCCGGCTTCCTCGCAATCTGGCTCTTCCGGCTGCATCTGCCGGAGCGGGATTTCTGGAAAACCATGTCCCCGCGCCGCATAACGCTCCTGCTTGACGCGCTTGCGCCGCAAAAGCAGCCGGAGCAGCAGGAACAGCCGCAGAGCCTGTCGGCCTATCTGAACGGAGGCACCTAACATGCCGAACATCAATACAAAATTTACGCTTTCGGGCGAAAAAGAATACAAGCAGGCCATTTCCGAGATCGGCAGAGGCATGAAGGTACTGGATTCGGAAATGCGAAAAGTCACCTCGGCATACGCGCAGAACGCGGACAGCGTCGAGGCGCTGGGCGCGAAAAACGACGTGCTCGAGCGAAAGATCTTAACACAGACGGAGAAAATCGAGTATCTCAAGGCTGCGCTCCAGCAGTCCGCCGAGAAATACGGCGAGGCAGACAAGCGCACCATGCAGTGGCAGACCAGCCTCAACAACGCCGAGGCGGATCTGAACAGCCTCAACAATCAAGTCGACGAAAACAAGCAGAAGATCGCGGACTCCGGCAAGGAGATGGGCAACCTCGGCGACGTGGTGAACGGCCTGACCTCCAAGCTCGGGATCCAGCTGCCGGACAGCATGAAAACGTCCATGAACGGCATGCTGCAGCTCGACACTACGACAGTCGCAGTTGCGGGCGGATTTGCCGCCGTCGCTGCGGCGATCGTCAAGGCGGAAAAAGCGTTGATCTCCATGACGAAGGAAGCCGCATCGAATGCGGACGATCTGCTGACGCTCGCCTCCGTGACCGGCACGACGACCGATTCCGTGCAGGAGCTTAACTACATGGCCGACCTCACGGACGTCTCCTTTGACCGTATCAAGGACAGCCTCAAGGAAACCACCAACAAGATGCAGGAGGCCGCGACCGGTACGGGCGACGCCTACGAGGCGTACAAGCGGCTGAAAGTTGAGATTACAAACACCGACGGCAGCCTCCGCAGCGCGCAGGATGTATTTTACGATACCATCGACGCGCTCGGCGAGATGAAAAACAAGACCGAGCGGGACGCACTGGCTATGGATCTCATGTCCGAGTCCGCACAGGAGCTCAATCCGCTCATCGACCTCGGCGGCGAGAAAATGCGGGCTTACGCGCAGGAAGCACATGATATGGGCTATGTCCTTGACAACGACGCGCTCAAATCCCTGCAGGGCGTCGACGACGCCTATTCTCGCCTGCAGAAGACGCAGGAGGGCGTCAAAAACCAGCTGGCCGTCGAGTTTGCCCCGTACCTCGAAGAATTCTACGGCGACGTCACCACCATGGTCAAGGACGGCGGCAAGGCCATCAAGGACTCCGGCATCGTCGACGCCTTCGGCATGCTGCTTGAGACCGTCGGCGATATCCTCAATCCAATGTCCGACCTGTCAAACAACCGCGTCCCGGCGCTGACCAAGGCGCTGCAGCCGCTGGCAAAGGTCATGGCGCTCATGGCCGACGCGGCGGAGCTGCTCAAAGGCGTCATCAACTTCGGCACCGGCCACATCAGCGAGGGCTGGGGCCAGATGAAGCATGCGCTGGGCTTCGGCTACAGCAGCGGCAACGGAAACAACTACCAGAACCTGCTCGACAGCTACAACGAGCAGCAGTGGGGCCAGAGCGCGTCCGACCTCTCCAAGGCCTACGAAGAGGCCGTCGCCCGCGGCGACTCGTCGACCCTCGGTATCACCGAGGACGAATGGCGCAGGCGGTATCTGGGCGGCAACGCCGCCGGCACGGACAACTGGTCCGGCGGCTGGACGCGGGTCAACGAGAACGGCCTTGAGCGGATATATCTCCCCTCCGGCTCCCGCATCCAGACGGCTAGCGAGACCCGCTACACCTCCGGCGATACCTACAACACCACCGTCTACGTCGACCACGTCGAAGACCTCGACACCATCCTCCGCATCGCCAAAAACGCACGCATCACAACCAGAATGGGGGCGAAGTAAATGCCGACGTTTACAGTGCAGGCAAGCGGCTCGACAGCAGTCGCGAAGAACCACCCGAACACAAACTATTCGGATCTTACACAGTACAAGTTGTATGTGGAGCCGTTTACAAACCATTCCGGATCGTACGACGGGTGGGATAATATTCTACTGAAATTTGGAGAACCAGCAGCTGCGTACAAATACAAGCGCGTTACAATGGTAAGGCTTGTAATATATGCAATGCCAACGGCTGGAATTTTAGGGAGTTGGGGCTCCGCGTATATAGCGGCTTACGGGCAAGGATTGGCAGAGCCGCTCGATACAAGCACGGTAACATACGCGACGCAGCCGAAACTATATGGCAATGGAGACGGCGTCGGGTCTGCAAGATGGAGTGAGCTTAACCAGGTCGTACAGGCGGAAGTCGTCTTCTCAATGTCACTCTACGAAGCGGCCCGGAAGAAAAACCTTGAGAGCGGAATGCGAAACGGATTTGCATTTGCGTTCTCGAGCGGAGGAGACGGGCGCGCATCCGAAGCGATTTTTTATGGCGTAAAGTCGTCCTACAAACCGTTTTTGGAATGTGAGTATTCGGACGATGACGTCGGAATACAGGCAAGCGACTTTGCGCCATCTTCTGGGGCATTCGTAAATCGAAAGCAAAAGAATACATTTACGTGGGCCTGCAAAGACGACACAGACCTCACACAGGTCTGCTTCGCAGAGATAAAACAAACCTCCGCTGTTTTTGAGTGGCGCGTAAAAAACGCAAGCACATCAAAAACGATAAACGTCTCCGGCGCGACGACCGCTTGCACGGTCCCGGCAAACACATTCCCGTCCGGGACGATCGAGTGGCGCGTAAAGGTGACGGCGAACAGCGGCACGACAACAACGTCTGCATGGCAGGAGATCACAACGACGGACGTCACACCGTCCTGCAAGCCGGTCTCCCCATCCGGCATCGTCATCGACGCCACCATCGTCAACCGCTTTAGCTGGCAGCACATCATTTCCACCGGCACGCCGCAGAGCAAGGCGGACCTGCAGTGGTCCGCCGACGGCACAACCTGGAACACGCTCGCGACCGTCACCGGAGAAAATCAGTACTACGACGTGCCCGCGAACACCTTTACGAGCGGGACGAAATACTGGCGCGTGCGCACCTACAACACCGACGGCACGGCCTCGGCGTGGAGCGACAAGGCAGAGTTTATCGCCATCAACGCCCCATCCGCGCCGTCCATCGTCATTCAGTCCACCGGCCCGCGCCCGCGCATCACCTGGCAGACCTCCGAGCAGGAGGCCTATCAGCTGACGCTGTCCAGCGGCTATGCCTCCGGCACGGTCTACGGCACGGAAAAGGCATGGCGCTCGCCGGTCTACCTCGCCGACGGCAGCTACACCGTCCGCGTCCGCGTGCAGAACAAGTACGGCATGTGGTCCGAGTGGTCTGCGGCCGCGCTGCCCATCTCGCACACCGAGGGCGAGGCCATCAACCTGACCGTCACCGCCGGCCATGAGGCCGCGCTCACCTGGCAGACCGCCGGGAGCTACGATTTTTACCTCGTCGAGCGGGACGGCGTGGCCATCGCCCGCACCGTCCAAAAGCAGTACATCGACCACACCAGCATCGGCAGCGTCACCTACCGCGTCCGCGGCTGCTACGACGAAAGCGACAACTACGGCGTGTCCAATTCGGATACCGTCGAGATCCTGCCCGAGACCAACATGATCTGCGACCTCGAGACCGGCGTCTGGCTCGAGATGCGCCTGTCCGAAACGCAGCTGCGCACCAACCGCACCAGCTTCTCGGCCGGGGTCTCGACCGTCCATCTGGCGGGCCTTGCCTACCCAGTCGAGGAACGCAGCGAGCAACGTGACCGCGCCCTGTCCGTCGCCTGCGCCTG